>Ga0247817_10000293_pt1 | contig 30423 bp, 28 predicted proteins | sample UWRJL212509R1_FD_178010 | JGI IMG/M metagenome (GOLD analysis project Ga0247817, IMG submission 178010) | Plant litter microbial communities from Arlington Agricultural Research Station in Wisconsin, United States - UWRJ-L212-509R-1 | ecosystem: Environmental > Terrestrial > Plant litter >...
TTTGGGTAAAACCATTCAAACACTGGCCATGCTGCAAAAGGTTAAAGAAGACGACCAACTTGCATCAACCCAAACAACTTCTTTAATTATTATGCCTACTTCGCTAATTTACAACTGGCTTACTGAGGCAAAAAAATTCACCCCTAAACTTAAAATTTTAGCTCATACCGGCACAAACAGAAATAAAGATGTTGCCAATTTTGCTAACTATGATATTATCATAACGACTTATGGTGTTACCAGGGTAGATGTTGATGAACTTAAAAACTTCTATTTTAACTACGTTATTTTAGATGAAAGTCAGAACATTAAAAACCCTTCATCAAAATCATTTAAAGCGGTAAGAAGTTTAAAATCACGACATCGCTTAATTTTAAGTGGTACACCTGTAGAAAATTCTGTTGGCGATTTATGGTCGCAATTAACGTTTCTGAATCCAGGTTTATTAGGCACACAGGCTTTCTTTTACGAAGAATATGTTCAAGCGATAGAAAAGAAAAAAGACGAAGAAAAGGCTCGAAAACTCCAATCGATTATTAAACCTTTTGTACTTCGCCGAACAAAAGAACAGGTTGCGGCCGAACTTCCTCCTAAAACGGAGCAGGTAATTTATTGCGATATGAGCGAAGATCAGGCAGCTTATTACGAAAAAACAAAATCAGCATATCGCAATGATTTATTGCAAAGCATGGATGATGGAACTTTTGCGCAAAAACAAGTTCAGTTATTACAGGGTTTAACTGCGCTTCGCCAACTGGCTAACCACCCAATAATGATTGATTCTGAGTATGAATCCGATTCTGGAAAGTTCGAAAACGTAATTCATACTTTGGATAACGTTTTAAAAGGCGGCCACAAAGTTTTAGTTTTTTCGCAGTTTGTAAAACACCTCGATATTTTTAAAAAACACTTTGAAAAAGAAGATATTCCTTTCGCGTATTTAGATGGCGCAACCAGAAATCGCGGTGAAATTGTTTCTGAGTTTCAGCAAAACGAATCGTTAAAAGTTTTCCTGATTTCAATAAAAGCAGGCGGTGTTGGTTTAAATTTAACCCAGGCAGATTATGTTTTCATTTTAGACCCATGGTGGAACCCAGCAGTAGAACAGCAAGCTATAGATAGAACACATCGTATTGGCCAGGATAAAAAGGTATTTATCTACAAATTTATTGCAAAAGATACCGTTGAAGAGAAAATTTTAGCCCTACAAAACCGTAAGAAATCTTTAGCAAATTCATTAATTACTACCGAAGAAAGCTTTTTTAAATCTTTAAGCAAAGAAGATATAAGGGATATTTTGAAATAGATTTTTACTGTTACCAAGATTTAAATTCACTTCATTTAAAACTCAATCAATTTCAGTTTGTTATAGTAGAAAAACATCTACCATCATGACAAATCAAGATTTAAATACCACATTAAATAACATAAAAGAGGCCTGGAAATATCCAGAGCTTTACGAAAACGTTTCAAAATCCGAACGTTGGTTATCGGGCGCTGTTGGAACCTACTTACTTTACAAAGGTTTAACAGGGTTATTTTCTCACCCAGTTATTGCAATTACTGGCGCAACAGTTGGTGCAGGTTTATTGTATAGAGGCATTACTGGTTACTGCCCTGTAAAGGATGTAAGTAATCAACAGCAAGAGGATTTAACAATTGATGAAATTATCATCAATGAAACGTACGTTGCCGACGACTTGGCGTAATAAATTGAATACTAAATTTTCATTTATTAATAAATCGATTAACTTTAGAGTGTTAATCAATAGTTATGAGCAAATACGCATTATTTTTTATTCCTGCATTTTTCACAATTCAGGCAATGGCACAAGATAAGAAAACAGATCCTGCCAAAGATCCAAAAACAACTGAAGTTTGGGAGCCTGTTCCAAAATCTGTTACTCCAGGCAATTTACCTCAGGAAGCTCCATCTGATGCGATCGTTTTATTTAACGGAAGAAATTTAGATGCCTGGCATTCTGTAAAAGACCCATCGAAACCAGCTACATGGACAATTGATGATGGTTTTTTCACTGTAAAAAAAGGAACTGGCAATATAGAAACTAACAAAAAATTTACCGACTACCAGTTGCACATGGAATGGAAAATTCCTGCAAACATTACTGGCGAAGGTCAGGCAAGAGGAAATAGCGGTGTATTTTTAGCTTCAACTGGTGGTGGCGACGACGGTTATGAAATCCAGATTATGGATGCATATAACAACAAAACCTATGTAAATGGCCAAACTGGAAGTGTTTACAAACAAGCAATTCCATTAGCCAATGCCAATAAAAAACCTGGTGAGTGGCAGTATTACGATATTATTTGGACTGCACCACGTTTTAATGAAGATGGTTCTTTGAAAAAAGAAGCAAGTGTAACTTTGTTTTTAAATGGTGTGCTTTTACAAAACAACTTCATATTAAAAGGAGAAACAAGATATATTGGTGCTCCACAATATAAAAAACATGGTCCAGCATCAATTAAATTGCAAGATCATGGCGATCCGAGCCCAGCAATAAGCTTTAGAAATATTTGGGTTAGAGAGCTTTAATCTTTACATAAAACATGATTTAAAACCTGCAATATTTAAACATTGCAGGTTTTTTGTTTTCTAAATTAATTAGCTGATAATTGTATTACAACTTTATTGAATAATGAATAAAGGCAGATTAGAAGCATTTAGTGACGGTGTTATCGCAATTATTATAACCATTATGGCATTGGAAATTAAAGTACCGGAAGGCGAAAGCCTAATGACTTTAAAACCGTTAATCCCTAAATTTATCAGTTATGTTTTAAGCTTTATTTACGTTGGCATTTACTGGAATAACCACCATCATTTAATGCATGCCGTTAAAAAAGTAAATGGACAAATGCTTTGGGCAAACTTAAACTTCCTTTTCTGGCGTTCCTTATTTCCAGTTGCAGCTGGCTGGGCGAAAATCACTTCGCACTTTGGCCTGTTATTGTTTATGGCCTTGTGTTATTTCTCGCTGCTATTTCTTATACCTTATTGGTTATTGTGATTAAAAAAACCGAAGGCGAGAGGTCACTCGTTGTTCAGGCGATTGGTAACGATTATAAAGGCAAAATTTCTTTACTGTTTTACATTGCAGGCGTAGGTTTAAGTTTTATAAATCCCTGGTTTGGTGTAGCGCTTTATTTCTCGGTAGCTTGCGTATGGTTTATTCCAGATAAAAGAATTGAAAAAGCTATGCGTGAAGATGGTTTACCTGACGAAGATTTAAGTTAACGACCAATCCTTGCTGGCTACCAACAAACCTAGAAATATTTAGCTTGGATAACTGCAAAACAAATTTTTACACTGTTTCATAATACATAAGCTCTTCATCACTGTTAGGCATGTTTATGTATTTTCGAAAAGTTAAACCCAATCTTTCAATCAGTTTCTGGGAAGAAAAATTGTCTTTTGAAGTAATAGCAGAAAGTTTTTCTAAGCCAAAATCGCTTGCAACAGCTGCCTTTAATTTAATTGCCGATTCGTAAGCGAAACCTTTTCCTTCATATTCTTCAAAAAACGAAAAGCCAATATCGAGAACCTCTAAGCCTTCACGCTCAAAAATACCAACTGCGCCAATTTTTTTACCATTTGATTTTAAACTTACCACGTAATTGCCAAAACCCAATTTTTCTATTTGTGCTAAAAACCTGTTTTTAATATAATCTTCGGCAGCTGCTTTGGTTTTTAAATTTCTATCGCCTATGTATTTTAAAAATTTCGGCATATTGTACAGCTCCAAAAAGAAATCTGCGTCGGTTAATGCTGCAGGTTTCAAAATCAATCTTTCAGTCTCGTAGTTTTTCATTTTTTAAAAATATTATTCGTCTCTCAAAGCATTCATAAACGTATCTCGTTCGATCATTTCTGCACCCAAACTCATCAGGTGTTCGTTTGGTAATTGGCAATCTATCAAATTAACATTCGTTTTACTTAGAAAAATTAATGCTGCTTTCGATGCATTACTAACCTCGCTAAACATACTCTCACCGCAAAAAACCTGGTTAATTTTCAATCCATATAGACCACCAACCAGTTTATCACCAATCCAAACTTCTACACTATGTGCAAGTCCGTTTTTATGAAGATTAATATAAGCTTCCTGCATTTCATTGGTAATCCAGGTACCGCTCTGACCTGCCCTAAAAGTTGAAGCACACTTTTTTATTACTTCTGAAAAAGCCTTGTTAATTGTAATTTTAAAGATTTCGTCTTTAAAAATTTTCTTCATGCTTTTGCTGATTTTAATTCTATCAGGATAAATTACGCAACGCTGATGTGGTGAATACCATAGAATTGGCTCTCCTTCACTAAACCAGGGAAATATTCCATTAGAATAAGCCAAAAGCAATCTTTCCAAACTTAAATCACCTCCAATAGCAAGTAAACCATCATCTTCAGCAAGGGCAGGATTCGGAAAACTCAGGTCATCATCAGTTAGTTGAAAAAACATTCGGCTAAATTAAGAAACAAAACAAAGATTAAACCACCACGTTTTAAATAAGTCATACTATTAAAATTATCACTATGAGCCCGAAAGATAGTTTCTATAAAGTAAAACACCTTTACAGTCGTGCTGGATTTGGTATATCTTTTAACGATTTACACAAACTCAGCAGAAAAAATATCGACAAGGTTATAAATACATTGCTTAAAGAAGCAAAAGAACAGGATGACATTACGCTAATTGATTCTGTTGCATCGAAACAGCAGCTTTTAATGCAGGCAGGTTTATATGCTAAAAAGGATTTAACCGACGAAGAGAAAAAGCAACGACAAGAAATTGTTCGTATGCAAAATGAAAAAAGCCGCGATTTAAACATTACCTGGATTGAAAAAATGATTAATACCAGTAATCCGCTTCGCGAGAAAATGACACTTTTTTGGCATGGCCATTTTGCTTGTAGAAGCAATAACCCAATGTTTGCACAGCAGCTTAATAATATCCAAAGAACAAATGGCCTGGGCAGTTTTAAAACTTTACTAATGGAAGTTTCCAAATCGCCAGCCATGCTACAATATTTAAATAATCAGCAAAACAGAAAAGGTAAACCAAACGAAAATTTCGCCCGTGAGCTGATGGAACTTTTTACTTTAGGGAGAGGGAATTACACCGAGCAAGACATTAAAGAATCAGCTCGTTCTTTTACCGGATGGATGTACGATAAAGACGGTTCGTTTATCTTCCGCCCGAACTTTCACGATGCAGGGACGAAAACCTTTTTTGGTAAAACTGGCAATTTTGATGGTGAAAATATTATCGATATTATTTTAGATAAACCTGAAACCGCCGATTTTATAGCCCGTAAAATTTATAAGTTCTTCGTAAACGATAATCCGAATGAAACACATGTTAAAGAATTAGCTACTCATTTTTTTAATTCTAAATATGATATTGGCGAACTGGTTAAAAAAATGTTCACATCAGATTGGTTTTATAGCCCAGAAAATGTTGGTACAAAAATTAAATCGCCAGTAGAATTTATTGTAGGCTTAAGCAGAGAATTTTATGTTACCTACAACAAACCCCAGGTTTTAATTCAATTGCAAAGCAGCTTAGGCCAATATTTATTTAATCCACCAAATGTTGCGGGTTGGCCTGGCGGTCAAAACTGGATTGATAGTTCTTCTTTAATGCTGCGTATGCGAATCCCATCTTTAGTTTTAAACGACGGAGAAATAGATTTTAGTGGTAAAGCTGATCCAGAAGATGAAGCCATAATCGCTCAAAGTCGCGCTGCAACAGCTACTGCAAACAACAAATCAAAACCAAAATCTTTTGTAGATGCAAAAGCCGATTGGCCAAAATTTTTAGAAACATTACCCAAAGGGATAAAACCAATAGAACTGGCAGATTTTATACTCCAGCCAAAGTTAAACGACAAAATTACCAGCATGATTAGCGACAATAAAGGCCTTAAAAGCACTTCAGTTGAGCTTACAAGTATGCCAGAATATCAACTTTGTTAAAAATTAAAAAGATGAACAGAAGAAATTTTTTAAGAAATACAGGTTTTGTGGCAGCTGGTTCTTTATTTGTTCCTGCTTTTATGAAACCACTTGAGGCAATGGCGCTCGATGAACTCAGCCTTTACAAAAATTTGGTTGTAGTACAGCTGTCTGGTGGTAATGATGGTTTAAATACAGTTATTCCATTTGGTAATGATATTTATTACCAAAAACGCAAAAGCATTGCTATAAAGCCTGAAGAAGTAATTAAATTAACGGATATGCAGGGTTTAAACCCAAACATGGCCGCTCTGCAAGAAATTCACGATCAAGGCTGGATGACGATAATTAATGATGTTGGATATCCTAATCCCGATCGTTCGCATTTCCGTTCGATGGACATTTGGCAAACAGCCAGCGATAGCAATCAGTTTTTATCAACAGGCTGGATCGGCAGATATTTGGATAGCAATTGCCAAACCTGTAAATTCCCTTATACCGCAATTGAGGTTGATGATTCCCTGTCGCTTGCTATGAAAGGTATGACCAAAAAAGGAATTGCTTTAAAAGATCCCGCCGCATTGTTCCGTAACACGAACGATCCTTTTTTTAAAGCCATGCTGCAAAACGATAAGGAACATTTAGACGAAGATAACTTAGGTTATCTGTACAAAACTATGATCGAAACATCGTCGTCTGCCAGTTACATTCAAAACACATCAAAAATTTATAAAAATACGGCAACCTATCCGCAATCTGGCTTTGCAAATCAGCTTAAAACGGTTTCCAAGTTTATATCTTCTGGATTAAAAACCAGGGTTTACTATGTATCATTGAGTGGTTTTGATACACACGTAAACCAAATTGGGCAGCAAGGTAACTTACTTAAGCAATATAGCGAAGGTATGGCCGCTTTTCTTAAAGATTTAAAAGCGAACAATAAGCTGGAAGATACTTTGGTAGTAACCTTTTCAGAGTTTGGCCGTCGGGTAGAGCAAAATGCCAGCAATGGAACCGATCATGGTACAGCCAACAATATGTTTATTTTTGGCGGCCGATTAAAAAAACAGGGTATTTTTAATGCGGCACCAAACCTTGGCGATTTAGATACTGGCGATTTAAAATATCAGTTAGACTTCCGTCAGGTTTATGGAACCATTTTAGATAAATGGCTCGATGTAAATAACGCCGATATTTTAAATAAAAAATTTAATAGCCTGGATTTTATATAATTTATTTGGGAAGCAAAGCCAATGGTATATTGGCGTTCCTTCCCAATTCATTGCTTATTTTTTAAGGAGCAAGAAAAAACACTTGTCCTTCAAAAGGCTCAGGACGACAATATTTTTGCCTTTTACAATAACAAAGTTTCCGAAAGTTCACGGTGAAAACCGAAATTATTACAAACAAGATATTTGGTTTCAAGCAGCAATTAAAACTGCTTTCTTTTCCTATCTGCTGAGCGTATTTCACCTGCCGAAAATATAAAGCTACTTCCTTTTTAAAACGTAAACGGCTATGCTGTCGTCTTTACCATTTTGCTTGCTGTAGGTTTGAAAAAGCTCATATCCATAGTTTTTTAATTTATTAATGCAATCAATTGGCGAATTGAATAATAAATCCTTACCATCATCATCCCTGATATTCGAATCTTTGCCCCTTTTTATTACTTGTCCGTAATCCAATCTTGAAATGTACTTATCTCCTCCATCATAAAAGCATTTAACTTCCATATAATCCGCACGAATATCGCTTAAGCGAACACCATTTACATTTTGAGCTTTAGCATCAGACAATGCAAAGCAAGCAACAACCGTTGCCAGTGCCATAAATTTTTTCATAATAAATTTCATTTTGTGTGTATCCTAAAATAAGAATTTATAGCCTTGGGTTTTCGAATGGTTTGTAACAAAATTGATTTTCACACATCTTAAAACAAAAACATACGATGAATTTTATAGGCAACATTATCTGGATTATCTTTGGAGGCATTTTCATTTTCTTCGAATACATTATCGGTGGATTAATACTTTGCCTAACCATTGTGGGTATTCCATTTGGTATTCAGTGTTTTAAGTTCGCCATTGTAGGCCTCGCTCCTTTTGGTGTTAAAATAACGGATACCTCATCAAATACAGGTTGCTTATCAACCATCATGAATATTATTTGGATATTATGCGGCGGCTTCTGGATTGCCTTAACACATTTCTTTTTCGGCATTTTGCTTTGCATAACTATAGTTGGCATTCCTTTCGGTCGCCAACATTTCAAACTGATGAATTTGGCTTTTACGCCTTTCGGAAAATCAATAAGTTAAGCTTTAATTAAACCAATTGTTATAGAATGTTGAATTGCTTCTAAGCTATTATTAAACAGACAAGTTTGAACATTAAGTGGTTTTAACTTCTCCAACAAAATTGCGGTTTCAACTTCCCTTTCCCGTCGAATGTTCCGAATATAAATTGCTTCGATATTTTTAGGATACTTTTCTGCAATTGAAGTATAAATAGCAGGATCTTGCTGAGAGTTATCTCCAAAAAAAACAAATTTTTGATTCGGGAATGCATCTAAAATTCGCATTACTCTTAACAATTTGCCTTCATGCCCAGTTTTGCCCGTCTTAATTAAATCTTTCCAGCGCTTTAATGTATTTAGAAGGAAAGCGCCATCAGGCAGTTTATTGTATTTAAAAGTTTCTACAAGGTAATCGTACAAATTCCATTCACTACTACTCACATAAAAAAATGGATTGGGTTGCTCAAAAGTTGTGTGTGCTAATGCTAATTGCTGGTAGTGGCTTGCCGCATCTGGAAAAGTTTTTCGTGTTCGCGGGTTTTTGATAAAAAGTTCTCTCATTCTCCGCCAAATTGTTGCCGAATGCGAAATCATTACCGTATCATCAACATCAGAAATAAATGCATATTGTGTAATGTGAGGCACAAATATTTTCCCTTCACCTGAGCTTAAAACTTCATCATGCTCATCTAAAGCATCTATTTTTACAGAATGCCAACCCGCAGCAACATCTTTTTCGGCCTCCCATTCAAATTTAAAAAAACCATCTGCTTCTGTTTTATTGTAAATTGTTTGACCAAAAAACTGCAACCTTACCGCTACAAATGCAAAAGGTTTTAATATAAATAATTTTAACAGATGACTGATATTGACGAACAGATTATCACTATAAACCTGATCGCTGTTTGCCTTATACTTAAAAACATGACCATAAACTACCAAATTGTGAGTGTGACCATATCCATGATATATTTTTATACTGACAGATTTATTCATTATAGTTAAAACATGATTTGCATTAACTTGTTTTGATGTTACCAAAAGAGGTTAATCTTCATGAAATTACTATTCATTATCAACCCAGGTTCGGGCAGCCACAGTATAAATTTAAAGGAAGTAATTTCTATTCATTTTGAGCAAAAGCAAATTGAAACAGATCTTTTCGAATTGCCCGATGATTGTTCTTTAGATAAAATTAAAGCCAAAATTTCAGAATCAAACGCAGATAAAGTTATTGCGGTTGGTGGCGACGGCACTTTGAAATTAGTAGCAGAATGTTTACTCAACAGCGAAATACCGATTGGAATAATCCCTGCTGGATCGGCAAACGGAATGGCTAAAGAATTGGGAATTCCAACTGATATAACCGATGCACTAAATTTACTCGAAACAGGTGAAGCAAAAAAAATTCACGTTGTAAAGCTTAATGATGAAATATGTATTCATTTATCTGATTTAGGCTTTAATGCTTACCTGGTTAAGAGATTTGATTCGTTACAAGAACGTGGAATGTGGGGTTATGCAAAAGCAACGTGGCACGCCTTATGGAATCATAAGAGAATGGATGTTGAATTGAAGCTTAAAAACGAGATTGTAAAATCCAGAGCTGCTATGGTTGCTATCGCCAACGCTACAATGTATGGCTCAGGATTGAAAATAAATCCTGATGGAAAACTAGACGATAAGCTTTTCGAAATAATTTTAGTTAAGGATTATTCTTATCTGGAAATACTGAAGATTTGGATTACAAAATTACCTTTTAACCCTAAAAAAATAGAAGTATTTCAAACAGATGAGGTTAAGATATTTTCCAAACACAAAGCTCATTTCCAGATTGACGGAGAATATATTGGAAAAGTAAATACTGTAGAGGCTAAAATTTTACCTGCTGCAATCTCTGTAATTGTTTAAAACACCTTACGATGAATTTGAATTGTAAAGTATAATCTAAAAAACTCTGCTATAAAACATATTTTAAAAAATATGTTGAACCAAACATCTTTAAGGTTTAACAGTTCTGGAATTAGGGTTATAAAACCAATTGAAAACACCCATATTAACAAACGAACTGGAAATTGAATATAGTAAGCAATAAAGCCATTTTTTTTAAAAAGCATTAATCCAATTGCAGAAACAAACAATAATGCAAAAAGCGGAAGTGTTAAAATAACCCTGGCTTGTGATAGAAACTCTTTAGGGATATCTTTTAGATGGGTGATGATTTCCCAAAATGGCTGAGCCAGTAATACAATACTAATAAGATCTAAAAGAGCAAAAATTCTAATGGTTAAACGCATTTATTTACAGTATTTGGAAAGATAATCGTTGGCTTTATCACTTCCTAAGTTTTTTACAAGATTAAAATCCTCGCAGGCTCCTTGTTTATCGCCTTGCTTTATTTTTTTAAGTGCCGTTTTAATCAAAACATCAAGATATTCGTCATCAATTCCAAGTTGTGATTTTATCGCCAAAATCTGCGCTTCCTGTTCTGGTGTAGCCTGATCTTTATTTTTATAGAAATTAATTACCGCATTGGTTAGTCCTTCTTCTGCTTCGTAAGAAACGATAGCAGCCTTTATATCTGCCTTGCTTTTACCTTCGCAATCGTAGCCCGATAGTTTAAAATTTACAGGGACTACAACCGAAATTGTCGTATCGTAACCCGCAGGAACCTGCCATTTACCACTACTCATACGCACCAATCGTAAGGCTTCATCATTTAACTCTGAAATAATACCTTTTGTAATTTTAGATAAATAAACCTTACCAGATTGGTCTAATTTAAAGCTAACATTTACCGTTCCTTGAATGCAGTTTTGTTTAGAAAACGGAGGATAAATTGTATTGTTTTTTAAGAAAGAGGCAAATCCTGATGGACCACTTTTAAACTGTACCTGCGCCATAGCAAAGGTGCTGCAAAAAATAAAACACAGAATCATTAACTTCTTCATCAATCTAATTTACGTAAAAAACACTAAAGCAGAAAGCTTAAAGCTATTTCAAACTACAATCCAAAACGAGGTTGGGGTTTGGACAATTAGCCAAATACTTGTCACGCTCGGAGAATTTACAAACGCCAGGAAAGTCGCCCTTTAAACCACCCATATCTTCGATAATTTGGAAATGTAAATGCGGCGGCCAGTTTCCGTTTTCTTCTTTAACGCCTAAGGTTGCAAAAGATTTTCCAGCGGGAATAAACTTCCCCTCCTCTAAATCATTTAAAGAAGCTAAACTTAAATGCCCATATAGTGCATTAAATTTAAAGCCCTCAATTTGATAGGCTAAAATTATTGTAGCTCCGTAATCGCCGAAGTTATTGTTGTTGGCGAAACTATGAACGGTAGCATCAAAGAAATTGTAAACAGGTGTTTCAGCTGGCGCCCAAATATCAACACCTAAATGTAGCCTTCGGGGTTCCTCAGCTGTATCAAAGTGTGCGCTTCTCGAATAAATTGTTCTATGCTCATTATAACCTCCAATACCATAAATGGCGTTATTAGTTTTAAGCTTTTGATTTACCCAAGCCGAAAAAACATCTGTATGGTCTAAAATTTCATCCGTTAACTCCGTATTGGATACGGTAAAATCAAGCGGTAAGAGTTTATCAATTGAAGCATCAAAATCAACAACTTTTTTTATTAACGATGCGTTAGATTTAATAATCTGCTCAAAAGTTTTCATCAAAACTATTCCGCTTCCTCGTCTGGCTGCCTTGGTTCTTTTGCTATCTTATCAAAAAGATGATCCATGCGTTCTACGTATTCGTTTGTATCATCAACAAAGAAAGTAAGCTCGGGCACAACTCTTACCTGATGGCGAATTCTTGAACCCAATTTATATCTGATTTCTCCCGCGTGGGCATTAACTGTATTAATTGATAGTGTTGTATTATTGGTATTAAAAAAGCTTAAATAAACTTTTGCAACGGCCAAATCTGCCGAAACCCTTACACGGGTAATAGTTACCAGTGTATTTGGCAAAAATGCACCTCCCTCACGCTGAAAAACCTGTGCTAACTCCTCTTGTAGTACTCCTGCAAATTTTTGCTGACGTTTACTTTCCATAATTTTCGATCTATGTCAGTCTGAGCCTGTCGAAGACCATCCTGACTTTAATATCATCACTTCGACAAGCTCAGTGTGACAACTAATATAACAAATTACTATCATACGGATATCTTGCCACATGCGCAGCCTTTACTTTATCGTATAATAATGTTTTAAACTCTTCTATATTTTCTTTTTCCGTTGCCGAGATAAACAAAACAGGAACTTTACCATGACTCATCCAGCTTTTCTTAAAATCCTCAATGGTTAATTTACCATCACCATCTTCATCATCAACCTCTGGCGAAACATAAGCATCAATTTTATTAAAAACCAAGATCATATCCTTATCAATTGCACCAATATCTTTCAAGGTTTCGTTCACAATATGAATCTGATCTTCAAAGTTTGGATGCGAAACATCTACAACATGGATCAATAAATCTGCTTCCCTAACTTCATCTAACGTCGATTTAAAACACTCTACCAAATGGTGGGGTAATTTGCGAATAAAGCCAACGGTATCTGATAATAAAAAAGGTAAATTTTCAATAACCACCTTACGAACGGTTGTATCTAAAGTTGCAAACAATTTATTTTCGGCAAATACCTCCGATTTTGACAGCATATTCATAATCGTAGATTTACCAACATTGGTATAACCTACAAGTGCAACACGAATTAACTGACCGCGGTTTTTACGCTGCGTTTCATTTTGCCTGTCGATATTTCTTAAACGCTCTTTTAATAAAGAGATTTTGTTCAAAATAATCCTTCTATCACTTTCTATCTGCGTTTCACCTGGACCACGCATCCCGATACCCCCTTTTTGGCGTTCAAGGTGAGTCCACATACCAGTTAAACGAGGTAAAACATATTGTAATTGTGCCAATTCTACCTGAGTTTTAGCCTGTGCAGTTTGGGCCCTGCTAGCAAAAATATCCAGAATTAAATTACTTCTATCCAATACTTTAACACCTAATTCACGATCAATATTACGCAATTGCGATGGCGATAACTCATCATCAAAAACCACTGTATCAATCTCTTCCGACTTTACGTAAGCTTTTATTTCTTCCAGCTTTCCTGTGCCTACAAAAGTTGCACGCTCGGGCTTTAACATCTTTTGAGTAAAGTTTTTTTCTACCCTGCCACCAGCTGTTTCAACCAAAAAGGCCAACTCATCTAAATATTCTTTTGTTTGCTCTTCCTTTTCGCCAGGAGTAATTACCCCAACCAAAATGGCTCGCTCCTGCACTACCGCAGTATCATATGTTTTTTGTTTTCCCATGAAATATGTACAAATATACGAAATTTGCAAACGTGTAATTCCATTTACAAACCATGCGGATGCAATAAAAGTTTTTTATTAATTAGAAAGTGAAAGCAACAAAGCTTTTGGCTCTTTAAGCCCCGCTTTCCTTACAAGCTCCCGAAGAAAAATCGGGAGGCTTTTCATTCAATCGGGCTTATTTAACATAAGTTATATTCATTAATCTTTAAGAAAATTCTGCTAAAAAATCAAAGCCACCCCGATTTAAAACAGAATGGCTTTAGTTTAAATATTTTAATTGTTAGTTATTGGAATACATAGGTTGCCGTAATGTCTGTTAACGTATTTCCGCTGCCCGTTTTCTTATCAACACTTTTACCATCGACAAAAATTTCGCAGTCAATAGTACCACCAGTGTGCGATGTTCCGTTAATTAATAATGCGTCGAATTGTTTAGCTGTCATATCGAATTTATACGAATACGGAAGAGACTGATTGCTAAACAATTCAGTTGCACCAGTTGCGTTTCTTCTAACAATGCTATATAGCGTTGTTAAGCCAGAGGGAGAAGTAATTCGATATTCAACTGAAACTTTTTTTGGGTAGCTATTTGTTGGCGATGGATCGTCGCTTTTTTTGCTACAAGAAGAAATGGTTAAACACAAAACAACCACTAAAGAAAATGATAATAATTTTAAAATTGATTTCATAGATTTTAATTTTATCGTGTATCATTCAAATGATATGCCATAAAATTTAATACTACAAAATTATTACAATTAAAACTACTAGATTGACTTAGTAAAAGCTTTGATTGCTTCTCCTGGATCTTCGGTTTTCATAAAGTTTTCGCCAATTAGAAACCCATTAAATCCAGCACTTTTAAGTTGCTTAATCGTTTCTGGATTACTAATTGCACTTTCAGAAATCTTCATAAACTCATTTGGAATTTTATTAACCAAATCAAATGAAGTTTGAATATCAACTGTAAAATCAGCTAAATTTCTGTTGTTAACCCCAATCGCGTCTAAATTCGGACAAATACTTCTTTCCAGTTCTTCTAAATTATGAACTTCTAAAAGTACATTCAGGCCCAAATCTTTTGCGAATTTCCCAAAATCATTAATTTGTTTAGGCGTTAAAATTGCGGCAATCAGTAAAATAATGTCTGCTCCCCACGCTTTAGCTTCTAAAATCTGATATTCATCAATCATGAAATCCTTTCTCAAAACTGGAATACTATTAACTGCTCTCGCAGCAAGAATATCGTCGGTTTTACCGCCAAAAAAATCGACATCAGTTAAAACAGAAAGTGCTGATGCACCAGCGTTATTATAAGCCTGAGTTACCTCAGCAACATCAGCAATGCCATTTATTAATCCTTTAGAGGGAGAACGACGTTTAAATTCAGCAATAATTCCGTTTCTATCATCAGCCAAAAGAAAATCCTTAAAAGAATATGGTTTACGGTTAAAATTAACTGAGTTTTCTAAATCAGCTATCGAAACCAATTGCTTGGCATCCGCAACTTCTTCTTTTTTACGTAATACAATTTTATCTAAAATGTTCATATAATTCATTAACCGTCATTACAAGGCACAAAGCAATCCTATTACTATAGCTATCAAACCCAAAGCATTAAGGTTGCTTCATGCCTCGCAACAACGAAGTGATTATTAATTCGTTAACCAATTCTCCATCATTTGCTTACCATATTCGGTCAGCACACTTTCAGGGTGAAACTGAACCCCACGCACATCAAGACTTTCATGTCTTAAAGCCATAATCTCGCTTTTATGATCTCTTGCGGTAATTTTTAAACACGAAGGAAAGTTTTCTTTACTAACCACCCAACTGTGGTATCGACCAACATTTATGGTTTGCGGGCATTCCCAAAATAAAAACTCATCGCCATCTACAACTGTAACAGGTGTAGCAATACCATGCATTGGTCTGCCAAGATTTAAAAGCTTTCCTCCAAAAACCTCGGCAATGGCCTGCTGACCCAAGCAAACGCCAAATATACTTTTTGTTGCTGCATAGGTTTTAATTACATCTAATAACAAGCCAGCTTCTTCTGGAATCCCAGGACCAGGTGAAAGGAGGATTTTATCATACTTATCAACGTCAGCCAAATCAAATTTATCGTTTCTCCAAACCTCAGCTTCGTAGCCAACTTCATTTATTAAATGCACTAAATTATAGGTGAAGCTATCGTAATTATCAATTACCAGAACTACCCCTTTGCCCCCTGAAGGGGGAATATTATTAATTTCCATTTCTTTAATTTCTAAAACATGAAATTTTATTTTTCACTAATAAACTAACACTACTAATTGTATATCTTTCTTATTTACAATTTATTACCTCACCTTCAGGGGTTAAGAATTAAATGCCTTCGGCCATTTCAACCGCCTTGCGTAGTGCCGCAATTTTATTGTTTACTTCCTGCATTTCTGTTTCGGGAACAGAATCGGCAACAATACCTGCACCAGCACGATAATGCAATTCATTGTTTTTACTCATAAAAGTTCTAATCATAATAGCATGATTAAAATCTTCGTTAAAGCCCATAAAACCAATTGCACCTGCATAAAAATTACGGCCAAGTTTTTCATTTTCGTCGATTAATTGCATGGCTTTATATTTCGGTGCACCACTTAAAGTTCCTGCCGGATAAGTATCGGCCACCACTTTAAATGCACTAACATCTTCCTGCAAATGACCACTAACTTTACTAACCAGGTGAATTAAATGAGAATAATACTGAACTTCTTTGAAAGATTTAACTTCAACACGATTACAATGTCTACTTAAATCATTTCTAGCCAAATCAACAAGCATTACGTGTTCAGCACTTTCTTTGGGATCTTGCTCCAGCTTTTTTGCTTGTTCTGCATCTTCTATATCATTACCGCTACGTTTAAAGGTTCCGGCAATGGGGAAAATATTTGCAGTGTTATTTTTAATTGTAATCTGAGCTTCGGGCGATGAACCAAAAAGTTTAAAATCGCCGTAATCGAAATAAAACAAATATGGAGATGGATTTATAGAACGTAAGCAACGATAAACATTAAATTCGTCTCCAGTAAAAGCTTGTTTAAATGCTCTTGAGGGAACAATCTGAAAAACATCTCCACGATAAATATGCTTCTGTAGCTTTTCTACAAGCTGCATAAAACCTTCGTCGGTTAAATTAGAAGTTTCTTCACCTTTAATTTGAAATTTATACTCAGGATAATTTTTATTCTGAATTAAATATTCCATTTTTTCTAAACCAGCTTCTTCCTCTCCATCAAAAGTGTTTTTGAATAGCGTGATCTCATTCTTGAAATGATCGATTGCAATAATGTAGCGATAAAGGTGGTATTGCATTTCAGGAATTCCTTCGCCTTCTGGTGTTTGAGAAGTGAACTTAATATCTTCGAAGTGCTGAACTGCATTCCAGGTAAAGTAACCAAATAAGCCGCTCGAAATAAACTTAATTTCGGGCAATTCGGTTTCCATAAACTTATCTTTAAACTCCGCAATTTGATCCGTTAAGTTTCCAACTTCTTTAATTTCTGCCGAGCCATCTGGAAAATAAGATTCCAACCTCGAACCTCTTAGAATAATCCCAGCAACAGGGTCGGCACACACAAAACTCATCGAATTTTCTCGACTATGATAATCGGAACTTTCGAGCAAAATACTATTCGGATAAACATCGCGTAAGCGAAGATATATACTTACCGGTGTAGTGGTATCGGCAAGCAGTTTTTTATATGTGGTATTAATTTTAAACATTTTCTTTTTTATTTCCTCGATGGTGACAGATTTTACTATAAATAAAAAGCCCTGCGTGTGGTTCTACGCAGGGCTTTAATGGTTCATTAATAAGGTTTAGGTTGATAAACTATATTTTGCATACGCTGCCTGCGCAATTCTGAGTTGAATTACCTTGCCAAAGCCATGTATGTATATTGCTGATCATGAGCAACAAAAATATAAAGAATTTTGAAAAATGGAAACTTTTATGAAAATAATTGAGTGAACGGTTATTTTCTTTAGAAGAATTACAAGAGCAGGCTTTGTACAACCACGCTTCCTTTTCTTTTAATAAAAAAATCCTGCCCTCGGTAAAGAGCAGGACTAGAATTTATTTTAAAAAACGTTTAAGTCTTTTTAGTTAAATATTAAGAAATGCCAAAGAAACTTCTTCCAGGAACCTCTTTCACCATTAACAAAATTGTAACGATTATTAAAATTAAAGCCAAACCAAAGAAAACAGATATGGTTCTGTGTTTAGCTACAGCTTCAGTAACTTTTTTTGATTTTGCGTTTCCTACCGTAATTAAAATAATTGCAATAATCATCATGCTAATATGTTCCATTTTAAAATAACGAACTGCAGGTGCACCTTTACTACTTAATGCGTACCAACCCTCGCTAAAATAAAGCACTAAACCAATTAATAATTGAATATGGGCACTGATCAAAGTAAAAACATTAAGCTTTCTATCGCCCTCTGTATATTTCTTGTTTCCAAACCATCCTGATAAGGCTTTAATAACGGCGATAATTAATAACAAAAAAACAACATAGCGCCAACCAGAGTGCGCACTTTTTAAAATTTCGTTCATGATTTTAATTTTATAGCACCAAAAATAGCTATTAATTGTAAAAAATAGGTTAATAAGCAATTTCAATGCTAATTTATATTAGTTTTAAACAAAATAAACCCCCTAAACATATTATGAAGAAAATTTTACTCGCCTTTGTGCTGGTATTTTCCTCTACAATTCTGTTTGCACAGCAAACTACCTACCCAGTTAATGGTTCTTATGACACAAGACCAGGTATGTTTGCTTTTACAAACGCAACAATTGTAGTAAATGCCACTCAAACTCTGTCGAATGCTACCTTATTAATTAAAGGCTCAACCATTCAGGCGGTTGGTGCTGGATTAGCCGTACCAAAAGGTTACGTTGTGGTAGATTTAAAAGGAAAATTTATTTACCCTTCTTTGGTTGATGCTTTTACAAGTTATGGTGTTCCTGAAGCAGCAGTTCAGGCACGTGGCTTTGGTGGTCAACGCCAGTCTATTTTTGTTTCCACTAAAAAAGGTGCTTACGGCTGGAACGAATCCATTAGACCAGAAACTTACGTAAAAAATATTTTTACTGCCGATGGTAAAAAGGCGGATGATTTACGTAAAGCAGGTTTCGGAAGTGTTAACGTAATCAGTCGCGATGGTATTGCCCGTGGTGTTTCTGCAGCAGTAACCTTAAACGATGCTGCTGATAACAACGTTTTCTTAAAAGATCAAACCGCAGCCAATTACTCATTTAACAAAGGAACATCATCTAACGATTACCCAACTTCATTGATGGGTTCTATCGCTTTGCTTCGTCAAACTTATTACGATGCGCAATGGTATGGCAAACAAAAAGATGAATACAACATTTCCTTAGAAGAATTTGCCAAACAACAAAATATGCCTCAAATTTTCGAGGTAGATGGTTGGGCTAATGTTCTTCGTGCTAATAAAATCGGAAAAGAATTTGGTAAACAATACATCATCAAATCTACAGGTGATGAATACCAACGTATTGCGGAAGTTAAAGCTACAGGTGCAAGCTTAATTATTCCCTTATCATTCCCTAAAGCTTACGATGTTGAAGATCCTGCTGAAGCAAGAAACATTACTTTAACGCAAATGAAAGCTTGGGAAATGGCACCTACCAATGCATCAGCTTTAGAAAAAGCTGGAATTAAGTTTGCATTAACTACTTTCGGCTTAGAAAACACCCGCGATTTTTGGGCTAACATCCGAACAGCAATTGACAACGGTTTAACTGAAAAACAAGCTTTACAATCGGTTACTGAAATTCCTGCTTCACTTTTAGGCATTAGCGATAAAGTTGGTTCATTAGAAAAAGGTAAAGTTGCCAATTTCTTAATCTCATCTGATAACTTATTCAAAAAAGAAAATATAATTTTCGAAAACTGGGTTCAGGGCAAACGTTTCATTGTAAACAAAATGGATGTTGCTGATGTTCGCGGAAATTATAATTTAAATGTTGATGGTATTAGTGGCGGATTGCTTTTAAAAATCACAGGAACTGGTGGTGGCTCTACTGCAGCTATTGAAAGAAGTGGGGCAGATAGCGTTAAAGCAACAGCAACATTTACCAGAAATGGCGATTGGGTTAGCATCAATTTTAATTTAAAGAAAAACCCTAAAGGTGATGTTCGCTTAAGTGGTTATTTAACTTCGGCAAGCCCTTTAACTTTTAAAGGCGAAGTAGCATTACCTGATGGAACTTTCGGAAAATTTACTGCAACTTATAAAGACGCAGCGAAAGAAATGCCTAAACGTGATGAGCCAAAACCAACATTAGCTGTAGGCAGTTTGATTTTTCCTTTCGGTGCCTTCGGAAATACAGAATTACCTAAACAAGAAAGCGTTTTAATTAGAAACGCTACGGTTTGGACAAATGAAAAAGAAGGTGTTCTCCAAAATGCAGATGTACTTTTAGAAAATGGTAAAATTAAGGCCGTTGGAAAAAATTTATCGGCAGGAAGCGCAAAAGTAATCGATGGAACAGGCAAGCATGTTACCGCAGGTATTATTGATGAGCACTCGCACATTGCTGGTAGCGGTGGTATTAACGAAGGTGCTCAGTCGGTTTCTGCTGAAGTTCGTATTGCTGATATTATTAATTCGGAAGATGTAAATATTTATCGGCAGCTGGCGGGTGGTGTTACTACTTCTCAAATCCTACATGGCTCGGCAAATCCAATAGGTGGCCAATCTCAATTAATTAAATTGCGTTGGGGTAAAGCACCAGAAGAATTAAAATTTGCAGGTTCAGATGGCTTCATCAAATTCGCTTTAGGAGAAAATGTTAAGCAAAGTAATTTTGGTACCGGTGCTCGTTTCCCTGTAACACGTATGGGCGTAGAACAAACTTTTGTTGATGAGTTTACCCGTGCCAAAGAATATGAAAAAGCAATTTCTGCTAAAGGAAGTAATGTACGCAGAGATTTAGAATTAGATGCAATTGTAGAAATTCTGAATAATAAACGCTTCATCACTTGTCACTCTTATGTACAAAGTGAAATCAATATGTTAATCCATGTTGCAGATAGCTTGGGCTTCAAAATCAATACATTCACTCACATTTTAGAAGGTTATAAAGTGGCCGATAAAATGAAAGCTCATGGTATTGCTGGTTCTACTTTTTCAGATTGGTGGGCTTACAAAAATGAAGTTGCAGAAGCAATTCCTTTCAACGGAAAAATTATGCATAACGTTGGAGTAACAACTGCTTTCAACTCTGATGATGCTGAAATGGCTCGTCACCTAAACCAGGAAGCAGGAAAATCAGTGCTTTACGGTAACGTGCCTGAAGAAGATGCTTTAAAATTTGTAACGCTTAATCCTGCCAAAATGCTTCATATTGATGATAAAGTAGGTAGTTTAAAGCCTGGTAAAGATGCGGATGTGGTAATCTGGTCGGCTAATCCTCTATCAATTTATGCTAAAGCAGAAAAAACTTTTGTTGATGGGATTTCCTACTGGGATATAGATAAAGATGCTCAGGTTATTAAATCTCAGCAGGCAGAAAAAGCTCGTTTAATTCAAAAGATGTTAGAAAGTAAAACCAGCGGTGTTCGTACACAACGTCCATTTGGTAATGCACCACGTCTTTACAATTGCGAAACATTGGAAGATTATTCAGCAGAATTAAACGAAACAGAACATGCGCACTAATATGAAAACATATATATTCAGTCTGGCATTATCGGCATCGAGCCTGATGTGCTTTGCACAAGCCAACATATCGCCCGCAAAAAAACAAAGCAGAACCATTGCCATTACTGGCGCAACTGTACACGTAGGTAACGGAACAGTTATTGAAAATGGAACCATTCTTTTTGGTAACGGCAAAATTATATCGGTTGCAGCGAACGGACAAGTTCCTGCAGATGATGTAATGAGAATTGTTGCCACAGGGAAACACATTTATCCTGGCTTTATTGCCGCAACCACAAATTTAGGTTTAGCGGAAACAGAATCAATAAAAGCGACTTTAGATTTCCAGGAAATTGGAGACTATAATTCGCATATCCGCTCGATCGTGGCTTACAATACCGATTCGAAAGTACCGGCAACTTTACGGAGCAATGGTGTTTTAATGGCACAACCTACACCGCAGGGCGGAACAATTTCAGGCAGTTCATCTGTTGTTCAGTTAGATGCGTGGAATTGGGAAGATGCATCCCTTAAAACAGATGATGCAATGCACATGACCTGGCCTGTTACACCACGTTTTAGAGGTGGTTTTGGTGGCTTCGGCAGACCAGCTGCTTCGCCAGAAATGTTAAACGAACGCACACAAGCAGCTATCAATCAGTTAACCTCTTTCTTCGCCGAAGCAAAGGCTTATTCAGAAATGGGAAAACCAGAAGTGATTAATACCCGTTTCGAAGCCATGAAACCTGTTTTCACAGGCAAAGAAAAACTATTTATAGCGGCCGAAAGCCAGAAGGATATTGTTGCAGCGGTAAACTTTGCCAAAAAATTCGGAATTACACCTGTTATTACGGGTGCCGATGAGGCTTATTTGGTGATCGATTTCTTAAAAGATAACAATGTTTCGGTTGTGGTTAAACAACCTCACGCCTTACCAAACAACAACGATGATGATGTAAACATGCCGTACAAAAATGCAGCTATTTTAGCGAATGCAGGCTTAAATGTTGTTTTAAGCATCGATGGCTATTGGCAGCAACGTAATCTTCCTTTTATGGCGGGTACGGTTACAGCATGGGGTTTAGATAAGGAAAAAGCGCTATCAACAATTACCCTAAATGCAGCCAAAGCAATGGGCGTTGATAAAACAACAGGCAGTATAGAGACTGGTAAAGATGCTACTTTCTTTATTTCTGCAGGTGATGCTTTAGATATGCGAACCAACAAAGTAGAGCAGGCATTTATCCAGGGCAGAGATATTAACCTGGATAATTTACACAAACAACTGGATAAAAAATTCAGCGATAAATACACCGCTGAAAAGAAATAGCTAACATTAGCTTAACACAAACGGCCAGTATTAATTTACTGGCCGTTTTTTATTTTAACATAAACCATAAAAACACACAATTTATAAACGTTTTCTTAATTCTAAATCTAATTTCAGTTAATACTGCAACTGCAAATTTGCACCATCAAATCAAAAAACTAATCATGGTCAAAAATTTACTACTAGCAGTATTATTGCTGTGTTTTTGTGTTTCCAGTTCTCTTAGGGCGCAAACTACACAAGCATCGATTTCCGGTATTATTACCGACGAAAAAAAACAGCCAATTCCTGGTGTATCCGTGCAGGTTAGAAACACCTCAACAGGTTTTACTACAAAAACAGCAACAAATGGTCAAGGAGAGTATACATTTAAAGAGCTTCCTTTAGGAGGACCATATTCGATAAAAGCACTTTACATGGGCTACGGCGAACAAACCAGGAGTGGTTACATGTTAAATCTTGGTGATGTAGCGAAAGTTTCCATCACTATGCAAGAAGCTTCACAAAACCTTACAGATGTTGAGGTTAGTGGCTCTTCGTTAAGAAATAAAGTACAACAATTTGGAGCTTCAACAGAAATTTCATCAAAAACGATGAACATTTTACCTGTAAACGGTCGTAACTTTAGTAGTTTGACTGATTTATCGCCTTTATCAGGTCCTGGTGGTATATCTGGTCAGTTAGGTTCATCTACTAATTTCACTATTGATGGTATGACCGCGAAGAATCCTACATCTTCTGGCAGCACAACCAGTCGTAGTGGCGCACCATACTCAATCTCGATAGAAAGTGTTCGTGAATTTAAGGTAGTAACCAACCAATACGATGTTAGCTTAGGTCGTTCAGGTGGTGGAACCATTAGTGCGGTAACCAAATCGGGTACAAATGAAATTACAGGAAGTGCATTTGCTTATAACCGTGCTGATTTCTTAGCGAGTAAATATGATATCAGAGGAAATCCAAGAGTTAATGATTTCTCTACTTACCAATATGGTTTTAGCTTAGGCGGACCAATCATCAAAGATAAACTACATTATTTTGCAGCATGGGATCATCAAAGAGATTCTCGCCCATTAATTATTGCAGATATTAATTCTGATGCTGATGTTGCTCGTTTTAACATTACGAATAGCACATTAAATAACTTTTTAGCGGTTGCGAGAAGTAAGTATGGCGTTGCTAACACACAACAATTTGGCTCATTTCCTAAAAAAAGAGGTACAGATGCCGGATTTCTTCGTTTAGATTGGCAAATTAATGACAAGAATTTATTAACCATTAGAGATAACTATACTAATGATAGAAACCCATTAGGTTTAGGCGATAATACAGCAATAAATTTCTACGAAAGTTATGGTAATGATAAAAACGTTGATAACAGCTTATTGGCTACATTACGTTCTACAATTAGCAGCAAAGTAACTAACGAATTAAAGTTACAACATTTATATACCTACCAAGCCAGTACGCAGAACGATGAGTTAGGTTTTGCCATTCCAAGAGCTGTTGTTTCCAACTTAGAATCTATCTCTCCTACAACTGGGGCAACATTAGCAACTGCAGTTCAAATTGGCGGACACCGTTTCGGGCAAGAGGGTTTTACAAATAATGTTTTCCAATTGGTAGATAATTTCTATTATAACACAGATAAAATTAAATATACATTTGGTATAGACATCATGTACACCCATGCAAAATCATTGTATGGAAGTGAAGTGAATGGCCGTTTTACATTTAACACCTCGGGTACCGTTGCAGCAGGAAACAGGCAAACCTCTTTACAAAATTTTAACAACTTAATTCCAATCAGCTATTACAGAGAAGTTCCTTTAGTTGATGACCCAACTGTTATTGGTAACTTATGGAATTCTGCGATATATGGTCAAATGCAAACCAAACTTGGCAAAGGTTTAGACTTTACAGGTGGTTTACGTCTAGACTTTAGTAAATATCCAACCTCGCCACTTAACCAACAGCTATTTGATGCGATTGGCGTGAGAACAGATCACAAGTTAAAACAATTTTTAGTTCAGCCTAGAGTTCAGTTAAACTGGGATATTAATGAAAACAGAACAGATTTTGTTCGTTTTGGAGCAGGTATCTTTGGTTCAGATATTAACAACTACATGACCATTAATAACCTTACCTTTGATGGTAAACATTTTGCAACTGTTGATGTAACTGGCACAGGTGTACCAACGCCTAACTTTATTGGTTATAGAAATGGAAGTGCATCAGCGCCAACTTTAGCAGCGTTACAAATCCCAACCATAAATACTTATGCTGAAGATGCAAAAATGCCTGTAGTGTATAAAGCCAACTTATCTTATAACAAATTAATAAATGATAAAATACGTATTGGTATTACCGGTTATGCAACTTTAGCACGCAATAACTACATGTATATTGATAGAAACATGGTTGCAAACCCTTTCTTTACCTTATCAAATGAAGGAAACAGAGGTGTATATGTGCCAGCAAGTACTATTATTCCGAGTAACGGAGTTACAGATTGGAAAAGAGGCCGCTTAACGGATGCATTTGGTAGAGTTTTAGAGTTAAACAGTAAAGGAAAAGTTAATCAATTTGCTGTAGTTGTAGATGCGACATGGAGATACTTTAAAGATGGAGAAATTTCAGGAAGCTTTACCTGGAACGATGCTAAAGATAATACTTCATTTAACGGTAACGTTGCCAACTCTGCAACATTATCTTTGCCTGTTGTTGATGATCCAAGAAACTTAAACAACATGACTTATTCTAATGGCCAGTTCAGAAATAAGGTTGTTGTTTATGGAACATTACCATCATTTCATGGCATTAAAGCAGGTATTCGTTATTCAGGTATTGGTGGCACCAGATATAGTTTATTATCTGGAGGAAACACAAATGGCGATTTTGTAGCTACAAATGATTTAGCATATATCTTTAATCCTTCAAATACAAATGTACCTGCAGCGCTTAGAACTGCTTTACAAACATTATTGGCAAATGGCGATGCAAGCCAGAGTTTAAAAGATTACATCAACAAATACCAAGGTACGTTTGCCGAGCGTAATGGCGGCATAAATGGTTTCTATGGTACAGTTGATTTAAGATTAGCCTATGTGTTTAAATTTGGTCCACGCAAAAAACAAAGTCTGGAAATTTCTGGCGATTTGTTTAACGTAGCCAACTTATTTAAGAAAACTTGGGGTACAACAGAAACTTTAGGTACACAAGCACTTTATGCTGTAACTGGATTTGATGCTACAACTTCGAACTATAACTACCGTTTAAACAATACAGGGGTTGTAATTCCAACAGGTAATCCTTGGCAGGCACAACTTGGCTTGAGATACGGATTTTAATTACCAAAGGATATTTAATATCTTTTAATAAAGTCATAAAAAAAGGGAATGGATTTTTATCCATTCCCTTTTTTTATGTTTGCACCTACAAACAACAAAACTTAATGGGATTATTATTAAACTACCTGAAAGGTCACAAGTGGATTGTGGCTTTGGCGCTCATACTTGCAGGTGTAAATATTGGTTTTTCTTTGATGGATCCTTATTTCACGGGTAAGATCCTGGATTTATACATAAATAAAAGAGCCGCTTTCAGCAGCAAAAGTGCTTACATCTGGGGCGCATTAGGTTTTATTGGCCTGGCTATCGGGGCTGCTATGGTATCCCGTATAGCTAAAAACTTCCAGGATTACTTTACTAGCGTGATCGTACAAAAAGTTGGCGCAAAAATGTATGCCGATGGCTTACAGCATTCTCTTAAATTACCTTATCAGGTTTTTGAAGATCAGCGAAGTGGCGAAACTTTAGGCATTTTACAGAAAGTAAGATTAGATTCAGAAAAATTTATCACTGCTTTCATCAGCGTACTTTTTGTAAGCTTAATCGGGATGATATTCGTAATCGTTTATTCTGTTTCAATCAGCTATAAAGTAACCCTGGTTTACTTTGCAGCAATTCCAATCATTAGTTTTGTAAGCTGGTTTTTGAGCAGAAAAATTAAAACCATTCAACGCTCTATTGTTGGCGAAACTACTGCGCTTGCGGGTTCTACAACTGAATCATTAAGAAATATAGAACTGGTAAAAAGCTTAGGTTTGGCCGATCAGGAAATTGAAAGACTAAACAAAACCACCTACAAAATTTTAGGCTTAGAACTTAAGAAAGTTAAATATGTACGAAGCATGAGTTTTGTTCAGGGAACTACGGTAAACCTGGTTAGAAGCTCAATGATTGTTGTACTTTTACTCTTAATTTTCGATAATACCATTTCACCAGGACAATATTTTTCGTTCTTATTTTATTCGTTTTTTCTTTTCGGACCGCTACAGGAATTGGGCAATGTAATATTGGCATGGAGAGAGGCTGAAGTATCGTTAGGAAACTTTAAGAGGATTCTAAGCACACCTGTCGATCAGAAACCAGCAAATCCTATTTCGATTAAAAAGATTAAAGAACTTACTTTTAAATCAGTAAGCTTTAAACATTTAACTGCAAACAGAAATGCCTTAGAAAACATTTCTTTTACGACACACAATGGCCAAACTATTGCCTTTGTCGGTCCATCAGGTGCTGGAAAATCTACCTTAGTTAAATTGCTGGTTGGTTTATACCCTGCAAAACAAGGCGAAATCCTATACAACGGAACAACCAGTCATGATATTGACTTAGATGTTTTACGCGAAAAAATTGGTTTCGTAACTCAGGATACGCAACTTTTTTCGGGTACTATTAGAGAAAATTTATTGTTCGTTAACCCAAGTGCTACGGATGAAGAATGCTTTAAGGTTTTAAATCAGGCGGCGTGCCAAACTTTGCTGGCCAGAGCTGATAAAGGTTTAGACTCGCTAATTGGCGAAGGTGGTGTAAAAGTTTCAGGAGGCGAAAAACAGCGTTTATCAATTGCCAGAGCTTTACTACGCCAGCCAGATATTTTAGTGTTTGATGAGGCAACTTCTTCGTTAGATTCCATCACGGAGGAAGAAATTACCAAAACCATTAGAAATGTTTCTGACTTGACCGATCATATTACCATTCTAATTGCACACCGTTTATCAACTATTAAACATGCTGATGTAATTTACGTTTTAGAGAAAGGCCAGATCATTGAGCAAGGTTCGCACGAAGCATTAATTGCACAAAACGGTTTATATCAGGCTATGTGGCGCCAACAAATTGGCGAAAGAATTGTTGAAGCATAATAGAATCTCAAATTATGTTATTACAAACGAACGTTAACAGCAATCATGTTGCGCTTTTTATAATTATACCAGCCATTTTATGGCTGATACTTATTTTAATTGCACTTTACCACATTTCAAGGAATAGCGGAATGAGCTTTGGCGTTAAAGTTTTGTGGTTTATAATTATAATAACAGCACCATTTTTAGGCTCTATTATCTATTTAATCTGGGGCAAGAATAAGAAATTCTAAAGGTTGCAAAACCTTTGGATAGCAAAAAAGCAGGGCTACTTTTCCAACTGGAAAGCAAGCCCTGCTTTTCTATTTATAATTAAATGTAAGCTTACGCTTATTTCTGTCTGAAATAGATTTGAATTGGTGCACCAGCGAAATCAAAATTCTCTCTCAATTTATTCTCTATGAAACGTTTATACGGATCTTTAATATACTGAGGCAAATTACAGAAGAACGCAAACATTGGCGATGTACCGTTAATTTGTGTGATATATTTAATCTTGATGTGCTTTCCTTTTAATGCAGGAGGTGGAAATTTCTCGATTAATGGCAACATTACATCATTTAATTTCGATGTAGGAATTTTCTTACTACGATTTTTGTAAACTTCTAAAGCAACCTCAATTGCCTTAAAAATACGTTGCTTATTTAATACTGAAGTAAATACGATAGGCACATCAGTAAATGGGCGAATGCGCTCGTGAATCTGCTCTTCAAAAGCTTTCATCGTTTGTGTATTCTTTTCAATTAAATCCCATTTATTAACCAATATTACAATACCCTTCTTATTCTTTTCAGCAAGGTGAAAAATATTGATATCCTGGCTTTCAATACCTTCTTGTGCATCGATCATCAAAACAACAACATCCGCTTCTTCTAAAGCTTTAATGGTACGCATTACCGAGTAAAACTCGAGATTTTCTTTAACCTTAGTTTTTTTACGTAAACCTGCAGTATCAATTAACATAAATTCATGACCGAATTGGTTATAATGAATTTTAATTGAATCGCGGGTTGTACCAGCATTTGCAGTTACGATATTACGTTCTTTACCAATTAAAGCATTTACCAATGAAGATTTACCAACGTTCGGACGACCTGCAATTGTAATTTTAGGTAAAGCGTTTTCTTCTTCGGGTTCATCCTCAAAATTCTTGATGATTTCGTCCAACAACTCACCAGTACCAGAACCCGTCATCGAAGATAATGGGTAAACCTCGCCTAAGCCAAATCCGTAAAAAGTACTGATTTCGCTATGTAAAGCTGTATTATCTACTTTGTTTGCAGTAACAAAAACAGGCTTGTTACTCCTGCGAAGTACCTGTGCAATATCATCATCTAAATCAGTGATTCCAGTAGTTACATCAACCATAAAAATCAGCACGCTGGCCTCTTCAATGGCAATCATCACCTGCTCGCGGATAGCTGCTTCATAAACATCTTCCGAGTTTGCAACATATCCACCTGTATCTATTACGGTAAATTGTTTATCAGTCCATTCGCCAACGCCGTAATGTCTGTCGCGGGTTACGCCGCTCATATCATCTACAATGGCCTTACGGCTTTCTGTTAATCTATTAAAAAGGGTGCTTTTGCCTACGTTTGGCCTGCCTACGATGGCGATAATATTACTCATGGGTATTCTAATTGATAGTTAATGGCTTATAGTTAATGGTCGTGGCGTTTAAGCAAGCTGCTTAAACTATTTGGCTATCAGCCATTGACTATCAACTACTAACCGATTTATTTCGGGCTGCAAAGGTACGGTTAATTATCGTAACCAAAGCTCTTTAAGTAATTCTTTTTACTTCTCCAATCGGGAATTACTTTAACAAACAGTTCTAAAAAGACTTTAGTATCTAAAAATTTCTCGGTTTCGATACGTGCTTCGGTACCTACTTTTTTAAGCATGCTACCACCCGTACCAATTAAGATATTCTTCTGCGAATCGCGTTCTACTACAATTTCTGCAGTGATGCGAACCATCGATCCTTTACCGTTTTTTAGTTCTTCCTCTTTAAAACTTTTTACTATTACCTCAGTACTATAAGGAATTTCCTTTTGATAGTTTAGAAAAATTTTCTCACGGATAATTTCTGAAACGAAGAAACGCTCAGAACGATCAGTTAAATCTTCTTTATCATAATATGGCGGATGTTCTGGCAACATTTCCAAAACTCGATCCAATAATCCATCTACATTATGTTTATGTAATGCGGAAATTGCATAAATGGCAACTGGATTCAACTTTTCCTGCCAGTAAGCAATCTTTTCATCAACTTGCTCTTGCAGTGCTTTATCAATTTTATTGATTAGTACAATGGTCGGAATATTACGATTCAGAATTTTCTCTAAAACATCTTCCTCATCATGCTCTTCGTTAATATCTGTAACAAATAAAAGTACGTCAGCATCGGTTAAAGATCCGTTCACAAAGCTCATCATACTCTCTTGCAAGCTATATTTCGGCTTAATTATACCTGGAGTATCAGAAAAAACAATCTGATATTCTTCTTCATTTACGATCCCTAAAATACGATGTCTGGTAGTTTGAGCCTT
>Ga0247817_10000294_pt1 | contig 30385 bp, 25 predicted proteins | sample UWRJL212509R1_FD_178010 | JGI IMG/M metagenome (GOLD analysis project Ga0247817, IMG submission 178010) | Plant litter microbial communities from Arlington Agricultural Research Station in Wisconsin, United States - UWRJ-L212-509R-1 | ecosystem: Environmental > Terrestrial > Plant litter >...
AAATCCGATTTGCAAGAAGACCTCGACCGGGTCGCTGCGGTGCGCGAGATTGTGGGGCCCGACCGCGCCCTTATGGTCGACGCGAACCAGCGCTGGACGCTGCCGCGAGCCGTTGAGGCCGCGCAGGCGCTCGCCGCGTTCGACGTCGCCTGGCTCGAAGAACCTTTGCGCGCCGATGACACCGCCGACTATCGAGCGCTGCACGCAGAGTCGCCCGTGCCGATCGCTCTCGGCGAGAATCTGCACACGATCCATCGCTTTCGCGACTTTCTCGACGCGGGGGCAATAGACGTCGCTCAGCCGAACATCGTGCGCGTGGGTGGGGTAACGCCATTTCTCGCGATCGCTGGTCTGGTTCGTGACGCCGGGGTGACCCTCGCTCCGCACCTACTGCCCGAGCTCTCGGCTCAGGTCGCCTTCGCGCTGCCCGAAGAGACCTGGGTCGAAGACGTCGAAGACGCCGGCTTCTGGCAGTGCGGCGCGCTGGAGCGCCCGAGTGCAGTCGAGTTCGTGACGGGCCGCGCGACCGGCGGCAACCGACCGGGACTCGGCCTGGATTTTGTGAATGAAATAGCTACAGGAGACGCATCATGAGCACGGTATCTGACACTGTCGACGTTGCGACGAGCGCTGTGGTGCCGCTTCTCGAGTCGACCGCTGCCCAGCGTGCGGTCTGGCTCGACGCGGTCGCCGATGCGCTCGATGGCCATCGTGACGAACTCGTGGCAGTCGCCGACGAAGAGACCGCACTCGGTGTCGATCGCCTGCGCGGAGAAGTCGGCCGCACAACGGGGCAACTGCGGCTCTTCGCTCGAGCGATCGTCGAGGGCTCGTACCTCGAAGTGGCAATCGATCACGCCGACGCGAGTGCGACGCCCCCGCGGCCCGACCTACGCCGGATGCTCAGGCCGATCGGCCCCATCGCCGTGTTCGCGGCATCCAATTTTCCTTTCGCTTTTTCTGTGGCCGGGGGAGACACGGCCTCGGCGCTCGCCGCTGGGTGCCCCGTTATCGTCAAGGCGCATCCGGGGCACACTCGGTTGTCGCGGCTCACGGCGACGATTGTGTCGAATGCGCTCGCCGAGGCCGGTGCACCCGCCGGAACCTTCGCCCTAGTCGACGGGTACGACGCCGGTGTTGAGCTCGTGCAGAGCGCGGGTGTCGCGGGCGTCGCGTTTACGGGCTCGGTTCGTGGTGGTCGCGCGCTGCACGACCTCGCTGCGGCTCGCCCCGCTCCGATTCCCTTCTTCGGCGAGCTCGGCAGCGTCAACCCCGTCGTTGTGACCCGTGCCGCCGACGCGGCTCGCGGTGCCGAACTCGCCGCGGGACTCGCCGCATCGTTCTCGCTCGGTGCCGGCCAGTTCTGCACAAAGCCCGGGGTCGTTTTTGTGCCGCGCAACTCGACTCTCGCAGCGTCGATCGTGGCGCCGGTCGGCGGCCAGCGGCTTCTGACAGAGGCGATTGACGCGGGATTCCGCGAGGGTCTCGAAGACCTCCTGTCGATCGCGGGTGTGACAGTGCTGTCGGCCGGCAACGGTGCTGGCCCGCAGCCCACAATCATTGAGGTGGATGTCGCGACTCTTGCCGCGCACGCGCGCAAGATTCTCGCCGAGGTGTTTGGCCCGGTCACCGTGCTCGTGACCTACGGCGACGACGACTCTCTTCGCGAGGCCCTCGGCTACCTCGAGGGAACCTTAACCGCAACGCTGCACGCCGAGGCGAGCGACAACACGACCGACATCGTGCGAATTCTCAGCGGTATCGCGGGTCGCGTTCTGTTCAGCGGGTGGCCGACGGGTGTCGCTGTTGCGTGGGCGCAGCACCACGGCGGGCCATGGCCCGCGACGACATCGCAGCACACATCGGTCGGAGTCACGGCGATTCGTCGGTTCCTGCGACCGATCGCCTACCAGGACGCGCCGGAGGCCATCTTGCCCCGAGAGCTTGTCGAATCGAACCCGTTGAGCATTCCGCGCCGGGTCGATGGAGTGCTCGTGACATCGGCAGCATAGAAAGACTGGTCTATCCGGCCCGCGACTGCCACTATTTACTAACGCACGAGTACGGCTCGCGCTGTAGTCGAGGAGTGGAACGTGTCAGCAAGCGTTCGTGACGTCGCAAAACGTGCGGGCGTAGCGGTCGGCACCGTGTCCAACGTGCTTAATCGTCCGGAGAAGGTATCCGAAGACATCCTGCAGCGGGTGCTCGCCGCAATCGATGAACTCGACTTCGTGCGCAATGATGCGGCCCGCCAGTTGCGCAGCGGTCGCAGCGCCTCGATCGGCCTCGTTCTCATCGACGTGCAGAACCCATTTTTTACGGATGTCGCACGTGGCGCTGAGCGCCGCGCCGCCGACGAGCGGCTCTCGGTGACCCTAGGCAACAGCGACAGTGATGCGACGCGACAGGCCGCCTACCTCGACCTGTTCGAGCAGCAGCGCGTGCAGGGAATCCTCATCACCCCTTTCGGCGAAGTGCACGAGCGGCTCGTTCAGCTCAAGCGCCGGGGCACACCCGTTGTGCTCATCGGCCGCGGCGTCGTCGACCCGAGTTTCAGCCTCGTCTCTGACGACGACCTCGCGGGCGGGCGCCTCGCCATCGAACACCTCATCGCCCAGGGGCGCACGCGCATCGCATTTGTCGGAACCCACGAAAAGGCCGGCCACATCGCCGACCGGCTCGAGGGCGCTCGTCGCACTGTCGAAGAGCACCCCGGGGTCACCCTCGATGTCATCCAGGTCGCGAGCCTCGACGTCGACAATGGCAGGGATGCCGGTGCCCGCATCGTCGCCCGCCCCCGTTCCGAACGCCCCGACGCGATCTTCGCAGCGAACGACCTCGTTGCCATCGGGTTGCTTCAAGCGCTCATCATGGGCGGCGGCATCGATGTGCCCGGCGAGATCGCGGTCATCGGCTACGACGACATTTCGTACGCCCGGGCGGCGGTTGTTCCGCTGTCGTCGATTAGGCAGCCGACCGCACTTATCGGGCAGACTGCTCTAGAGATCCTGCTCTCCGAGGCGTCGAATCGTGACGCAATACCGCAGCAGATCGTCTTCGAACCCGAGCTCGTTGTGCGTGAAAGCACAGGAAAACCCTAAGGAACTCAGCATGTCTGTCGTCGTCGTAGCAATCCAGACCCCCAAGCCCGGCCGACTGCAGGACGTGCTTGATGCCTTCGAGGTTGTCGCCCCGCTCGTTCACAAGGAGAAGGGCTGCGAGCTCTACGCCGTGCACACTGATGGCGAGGCCGTCTACATCATCGAGCGCTGGTCGAGCCAGGAAGACCTCGACCTGCACGCCGCCGGCGAGCCACTCGTCAAGCTCGATGAGCTGCGTGGCGACGCCCTCGCCATTCCGGTTGCCGTGCACGTTATGAGCAACCTTCCCTACGGCGAAGCGCTGCTCGGCACGATTCAGTAGCGCGAAACAACGCCGCAACATCTGCCGTCTAGGCTGGGGCAATGGGCGACCTGTTCGATGGCTACGGTGGTACGTCCACACGTTCGCGAGGCACGGCTGCCTTCGACGAGATGTTTTCCACCCCCGGTACCGCGCGTAGCGCGTACAAAGAAATTCACGCTGCACTCGCGCAGATGACGCAAGAAGAGTTGCGTGGTCGAACCGAAGCGCTCGGTGCCTCGTACCTCGCGCAGGGCGTGACCTTTGACTTCGCGGGGGAGGAGAGGCCGTTCCCCCTCGACGCAGTGCCGCGCGTCATCGCGCAGGCAGAGTGGCTCGAGGTCGAAGCCGGCATCAAGCAGCGCGTTCGCGCGCTCGAGGCCTTTCTCGCCGACATCTACGGCAAGCAAGAGGCGGTGCGTGACGGAGTCATCCCCGCAAAGCTCATCACCTCGTCGAGTCACTTTCACCGCGAAGCTGCGGGAATCGAACCGGCAAATGGAGTGCGAATCCAGGTCTCCGGTATCGACCTGATCAGAGACGAGAAGGGTGGATGGCGCGTTCTCGAAGATAACGTGCGTGTTCCGTCTGGCGTGAGTTACGTCATCTCCAATCGCCGGGTCATGGCCCAGACCCTGCCGGAACTCTTCGTCTCGATGCGCGTGCGCCCCGTCGGCGACTACCCGCACAAGCTTCTGCAGGCGCTGCGCGCGTCGGCTCCCGAAGGTGTCGATGACCCCAACGTCGTTGTACTCACCCCCGGTGTCTACAACTCCGCTTACTTCGAACACACGCTTCTCGCTCGCCTGATGGGTGTCGAGCTCGTCGAGGGCCGCGACCTGTTCTGCTCCGGCGGCAAGGTCTTTATGCGCACGACAAGCGGACCGACTCGCGTCGACGTCATCTACCGCCGCGTCGACGACGAGTTTCTCGACCCGCTGCAGTTTCGCGCCGACTCGATGCTCGGCAGCCCCGGGCTTATGCTCGCCGCACGACTCGGCAACGTTACGATCGCGAACGCAGTCGGCAACGGTGTCGCAGACGACAAGCTCGTTTACACGTACCTCCCCGACCTCACGAAGTACTACCTCGGCGAAGAGCCCATTCTCAAGAACGTCGACACGTGGCGCCTCGAAGATCCGGGAGCCCTCGAAGAGGTGCTCGACCGTCTCGACGAACTTGTGGTTAAACCCGTTGACGGGTCGGGCGGTAAGGGTCTCGTAGTTGGCCCCGCGGCATCCAAGTCAGAGCTTGAAGACCTGCGCCAGCGACTCATCGCCGACCCTCGTGGTTGGATCGCGCAGCCGGTTGTGCAGTTGTCGACGATTCCGACGCTTGTTGACGACGGGATGCGCCCGCGTCACGCCGATCTGCGACCCTTCGCCGTCAACGACGGAAAAGACATCTGGGTGCTGCCGGGCGGGCTCACCCGCGTCGCGCTGCCCGAGGGCGAGCTCGTTGTGAACAGCTCGCAGGGTGGCGGCTCGAAAGACACCTGGGTTGTCGGGCTCGACCCGCTGCAGGTTTCGCGCCACAGCATCCAGGGGCTCGTTGCCGATCAGGCGGCGAACACCTCATCGATTCCGATCATCACTGCCGAGCACCTGCAAGACCATGGCCCGGAAGACCGGCCGCTCGGGCACGGGCAGCAGGAGCAGCAGCAACAGTCAAAGTCTTGCGAGTTGAGTAGCGCGCCAGCGCGTATCGAAACCTCACCCGCGAGCGACTCGGTTTCGATACGGCCGCGAGCGGCCTACTCAACCACCGACAGCGCGAAGGACGAATCATGCTGAGTCGCATCGCCGAATCACTGTTCTGGATCGGGCGATACATCGAGCGTTCCGACGGCACGGCGCGCATCCTCGACGTGCACCTGCAGCTGCTGCTCGAAGACCCGTGGATCGAAGAAGACCTCGCCTGCCGCTCCCTGCTGAGCGTTATGGGATCCGAGGCGCCCGTCGACCAGGTTCTGACACGTCAGGATGTGCTGAGCATCCTCGCGGTCGATCGTTCCGAACCGGCATCCATCGCGTATTCGCTTGGAGCTGCTCGCGAGAACGCCCGCCGCGCTCGCGAGATCGTCTCGACCGAGCTGTGGGAGTGCCTCAACACGACCCGCGCGCGTATGCCGCGCAAGGTCTCGAGTGACAAGGTTCACGAGTTCTTCGGCTGGGTGCGCGAACGTAGTGCGCTCGCCGTCGGCATCATCGAGAGCGCGACGAGTCGCGACGAGGCGTGGCAGTTCTTCACCCTCGGCCGCTCGATCGAGCGCGCGGACATGACCGCGCGGCTGCTTGCCACCCGGTCGCTCACCGAAGCGAGCGGCCCGTCGTGGACGACGATTCTGCGCAGCTGTGGCGCGTACGAGGCCTACCTGCGCACTTACCGCGGTGTGCCGAGTGCGCGCAACGCCGCCGAGTTCTTGCTGCTCGACCGGCTCTTTCCGCGAAGCATTCTCTTCTCCGTCTCGCGGGCAGAGGCGTGTATGCGCGAGATCGAACCGCGTGCCGACCGCGTCGGAGTCTCCGACCAGGCGCAGCGACTGCTCGGCCAGATCCGGAGCGAGCTCGAGTACCGACCGATTGCAGACATTCTCGAAGACCTGCCGCGTCACATGGACAACGTGCAGCTCGCAACGAGCGCCGCGTCGGAGGCGATCCGCCAGCGATACTTCCCGACGAACGCCGCACCAAGCTGGGTGGGAGAGAGCTCGTGAACCGCCTACGCATCAAGCACATGACCGGTTTCCACTACGGCGGAGACGTCACGGCGTCGTACAACGAGGCGCGCATGCTGCCGATCTCGTCAGATGGTCAGCTTGTGCTCTACTCGAACCTCGAGATCCTGCCGATCTCGAGCCAGCACCAGTACGTCGACTACTGGGGTTCGCGCGTCTCGTCGTTCGAGATTCTCACGCCGCACAAAGAGCTCTCGCTCACCGCGAACAGTCTCGTTGAGGTGCGCCCGCGCCTGCACGACAACCAGTCGCTCTCGTGGGACGACCTCTCTGTCGCTGCCGAGAAGGCCACCTCGTACATCGAGCAGACAGCCCAGACGCGCCGCACCTCGCCGCCTGACGACGTGCTCGCGATCGCTGCCGAGATCGCCGGGCGTGCCGCCGACCCGTGCACCGCTGCGCTCGAGATCTGCACGGCGATCGGTGACGCGATGGAGTACATGCACGGGGTCACAGCCGTGACATCCACAGCCAAAGAGGCATGGGCGGTGCGCAAGGGCGTCTGCCAGGACATCACCCACATCGCCCTCGGCGCTCTGCGCTCGGTCGGAATCCCTGCACGTTACGTTTCGGGCTACCTGCACCCGAAGCCCTCTGCCGAGATCGGCGAGACCATCGCCGGCGAATCGCACGCCTGGGTCGAGTGGTTCTGCGGCGAGTGGCGCGGCTTCGACCCGACAAACCTCATCGACATCGGCGACCGGCACGTGACAGTCGGCCGCGGCCGCGACTACAACGACGTGCCCCCTCTGCGTGGCGTCTACGCCGGCCCCTACGGGTCTGAGCTGTTCGTCAAGGTAGAGATCACGCGCGAAAGCTAGAACCGTCGAAAACTGCTCTTCGCGTAGGTTTTTGGAGCAGTTTTCGACGGTGGGGCGCGCTCGCCCGCGGAGCTCGTGGCGGCGAAACGTTCCAGCTGCCACACATCGACCTGCGGCGCGCAACGAGGGTCGATCTGTGGCAACTCGATCGCGCGCGGGCACAATTGCGGCGATGGATGTCGCGGCCGAGATGTCCAGTGGACGCAAAGTGTCGCCTGCCGCGCCCGAAGCAACAGTTTGCGTCCACTGGAACGTTCTAACGTGCGGTTCGGCGCGACTAACCGCGCCGCGCCACCGTCTCGTCGATCGCGAGCTCCTCTTCGGCGCGAGCGCGCTTGTCGCTGCGCGGCACGACCCTGAAGCGTCGGCGAACGAAACGCACGCGCAGGTTCTTTGACACCATGATCCAGGTGATGCCCACGATCGCGGCGATAAACCCGGAGAGGCCCGCGACGCCGAGCGCCCAGCGCGGCCCGAACTCGTTGGCGACGAGGCCCACGATGGGGGCGCCGAGGGGAGTTCCGCCGACGAAGATCGCGAGGTAGAGGGCCATGACCCGCCCGCGCATAACGGGGCTCGTTGTGGTCTGCACGACGCCGTTTGCTGTCGTCATCAGCGTGATCGCTGTGAACCCGACGAGGATGAGCGAGATCGCAAACGTCTCAAACGTCGGCATCACCGCGGCTATCAGGCACGAGACGCCGAAGGCCGCGGCCGACAGCACAACGACGCGAATGCGCGGCCGCTCCCGCCGTGCGGCGAGCAGCGCACCGGTGACCGATCCGATAGCGAGCACCGACGAGAGCAACCCGAACTCACCGGCGCCGTGATGAAACTCGACGCTCGCCATCGTTGACGAGAAGATCGGAAAGTTCATGCCGAAGGTGGAGACGACAAAAATAACCGCCATAACGGCAAGGATGTCGGGGCGCCTCGCCACGTACCTGAATCCGTCGGCGAGCTGACCGGGCCCTCGTGGCGCGCGCGGAGCCACCCGCAGTTCGCTGCGTCGCAGCAGCCCGAGTGACACAAGCGTCGCGGCAAAGGTGAACGCGTTGATCAGGAAGACCCAGCCGGCACCGACGGCGACCGTGAGGATTCCCGCGACGGCGGGGCCGATGAGCCGAGCCGCGTTGAACGACGCCGAGTTGAGCGCGACCGCGTTGGGCAGGTTCTTCTCGCTGACGAGCTCTGAGACAAAAGCCTGGCGGGCGGGAGCGTCGATGGCAGACGCGATTCCGAGGGCGAGCGCGAAGCCGTAGACGTGCCAGAGTTCTGCGACTCCGAGCACGACCATGATGCCGAGCGCCGCACCGAGCAGGGCCATCGTGACCTGCGTCGCGATGAGCAGCTTGCGCCGGTCGAAGCGGTCGGCGATGTAGCCCGACCACGGCACGAGCAGCAGTTGCGGCCCGAGCTGCAGCGCCATCGTGATGCCGACAGCAACAGCGTCGTTGTCGGTGAGCTCTGTGAGCACGATCCAGTCTTGCGCCGTGCGTTGCATCCAGGTGCCAACGTTCGACACAAGGGCCCCGGCGAACCAGATGCGGTAATTGAAGCCGCGTAGCGACCGGAACATTGCACTCAACTGTCGGCGAGCTCCCGAAGGATCGGCGCGGCCTCGGCCAGAACGGCGCGCTGCGCGGGGGTCAATCTGGCGATGCGCGCCGAGAACCAGGCGTCACGTTTACGGCGGGTCTCTTGTACGAGCGCGCGGCCGGAGGGGGTGAGGTCGATCGACACTTTGCGAGCATCCGAGGTCGACGCGACCCGCGTCACAAGCTCAAGCGCGACAAGCGCGTTGACCGTGCGGTTCATCGACGGCGGCGAGACACGATCGCGGGCGCTGAGTTCGCCGAGCGTCTGCGCGCCGTCGCCGAACAGGTGAAACAGCACAGAGCGCTGGCCGTCAGTGATCTCATCTTCTGTGCGCTCGAAGCGCACCCGGCGCGAGAGGCGCTGAATGATGAGTCGCAGGTCTTGCGGAAGATCGTTAGCCACGCTCATTAGCATAGGTAATTAGCCATGCTAACGAAAGTCGACAGGGCATAATCACAGGATGAACGTCATAGTGGTCGGCTCAGTCAACATGGATCTCGTCTTCACCGGCCTCAGCGCCCTTCCGCTGCCGGGAGAAACAATCTCGGGCCGCGACTTCGTGGTGATGCCCGGCGGCAAGGGTGCCAATCAGGCATCGGCCGCCGCCACTCTGGGTGCGACCGTGCAGTTCGTCGCGGCTGTCGGCACCGACGCCTTCGGAACTCAGGCGAGCGACGACCTCGCGAACAGGGGAGTCGGCCTCGCGCACCTCAAGCGCGTCGACGCCGCGACCGGCGTCGCAGCAGTGCTCATCGATGACAGCGGTGAGAACTCGATAATCATCGCGCCCGGCGCCAACGCGCACGTCGCCGCCGCAGACGCGAGAGAAATCGCAGCGACGGTGGATGGCGCGGCTGTTGTGCTGGCGTGCCTCGAGGTTCCGGTTGCCACGATCGTCGAGTGGTCGCGCATTGCGAAGGAGCGCAGCTGGACCTTCATTCTCAACCCGGCGCCGGCCCAGCCGCTGCCCGCAGAACTCCTCGCAAACACAACAATTCTGACGCCGAACGAGACCGAGCTCGCGGTGCTCGGCAGCGTCGAGAGCCTGCACAACGCCGGTGTCGACACGGTCATCGTGACGCGCGGCGGCGATGGCGCGAGCCTCTACCGCGCGGGCGAGCCAGAGCACCTGCAGCCTGCCTACGACGTGCAGCCCGTCGACACGACCGGCGCGGGCGACGCCTTCAATGGTGCGCTCGCGACATCCATCGCCGCAGGAGCCACGATCGAAGACGCTCTCGCCTTCGCGGCGGCGGTTGGCGCGATGGCGACGACGGCGTTGGGTGCGCGTGCGGCGCTTCCGACCCGGGAGCAGGTCGACGCCTATCGCGGCGAGTGACCGCACTACTATTGCCGTATCAAGGAGGCAACGGTGCCAGTAACTCGCGAGAATCACAGTTTTGTTGACACGCAGGGTGTGACTGTTCACTACTACGTGTGGAAAGCCGCCCAGCCACGTGCCATTCTGCAGGTCGCGCACGGGCTCGGCGAGTACGCCACCCGGTACGAGGCGCTCGCGCAGGCGTTCGTCGCCGCGGGTATCTCCGTCTACGCCGACGATCACCGCGGCCACGGCCAGACGGGTCTCGACCAGAACGGCGGCGACCACTCGAAGCTCGGCAAGCTCGGCGACGGTGGACTGCGCGCGGCCACAGAAGACCTGCACCAACTCACCGGCATCATCAAGAGCGAGAACCCCGGTACGCCCGTCGTTTTTCTCGGCCACTCGTGGGGATCGTTGATGGGGCAGCGCCTCATCAACGAGCACATCGGCGACTTTGCAGCGGTGGTGCTGAGCGGCACGGCGTACCGCACCCCGCGCTGGATGAATGGCGGCAACCTCAACGCGAAGCACAAGCACCTCGGCACCACCGGTTTCGAGTGGCTGAGTCGCGACCCCGCTGTCGTGAGCGCCTTCGTCGACGACCCGCTGACGTTCTACGCTGACGCGCTCAAGCTGTTCGGCGTTGTCGATGGGCTTCGGCTCTTCGGCGTACCGAACAAGCCGATGCCGGCAGACGTTCCCCTTCTTATCGTCATCGGTAGCGAAGACTCGCTCGGCGGCGAACGCAGCGTCGAGAAACTTGCAGAGTCGTACCTCACGCGCGGTGGCCTGAGCGACGTCAAAGTCGTTGTCTACAACGAGGCCAGGCACGAGGTCTTCAACGAGACAAATCGCGACGAAGTGATCGTCGACCTCATCGGTTGGATCGACCGGCGCCTCGCCAGAGTTACCAGCGCGAGTTAGGTAGCCTTGAAGCTGCGGTAATCGCGCGACGAGGAGTAATAATGCACGGTGAGTTCAAGGTTCCCGGCGGCAAGCTCGTTGTCGTCGACTTCGACGTTGTCGAGTCTCGCATCGCCAACTTTCGCCTCGCGGGCGACTTCTTTCTCGAACCCGACACGGCGCTCGATGAGATCAACGGTGCGGTCAACGGCCTTTCTGCAGACGTGGATGCAGCGGGCATAGCGCTCGCGATCAAGAACGCGCTGTCTGAGGGCACAACGATGCTCGGTTTCAGCGCCGAGGGCGTTGCGACAGCGGTGCGTCGTGCACTGCAGCGCGCCACCTCGTGGAAGGACTACGACTGGCAGCTCATCCACGGCGCGGCCTACCCGCCGGTACTGCAGATGGCCCTCGACCAGGTGCTCGCAGAAGAGGTCGGCGCCGGTCGCCGCAAGCCCACTTTGCGCATCTGGGAGTGGAACAACCCGGGCGTTGTCATCGGCAGCTTCCAGTCGCTGCGCAACGAGGTCGATCTCGAGAACGCAGAAAAGTTCGGCTTCGATGTTGTGCGCCGCATCAGCGGTGGCGGCGCGATGTTTATGGAGGCCGGCTCGGTCATCACCTACTCGATCTATGCGCCGGGCGACCTCGTGCACGGCATGACCTTCGCCGACTCGTACGCCTTTCTCGACGAGTGGGTCATCACCGCACTCAAGTCGCTCGGCATCGAGGCGACCTACCAGCCGCTCAACGACATCACCTCGCCCACCGGCAAGATCGGTGGCGCAGCCCAGAAGCGTCTCGGCAACGGTGCCGTGCTTCACCACGTCACGATGAGCTACGACATGGACGGCGAGAAGATGGTGCAGGTGCTGCGCATCGGCCGCGAGAAGATGAGCGACAAGGGAACAAAGAGCGCCGCAAAGCGCGTCGACCCGCTGCGCAGCCAGACCGGACTCAGCCGCGCCGAGATCATCGAGCGCATGATGACAACGTTTACGGGCCTCTACGGAAGCTCGCCCGATGAGATCACCGCCGAAGAGCTCGCCGCCGCGGAAGCCCTCGTTGCCACGAAGTTTGGCACCGAGGACTGGCTGCAGCGCGTTCCGTGAGTCGACTCGCCCGCGGGGCCGTGCTTTCGGCGAGCCTCGCCATCGTTCTCGTTGCCGCGATCGTTCTGTCGTCGGTCACCGGCCAGCTTCCCGTAGCGCCCTCTGAAGTCATCGGTTCACTGCTGCGCGCTGTGGGCATTCAGAACGACTGGGCGCCTAACGATCAGATCGTCGAAGCGACACTCTGGGTCGTGCGCTTTCCGCGCATCGTGATGGGGCTGGCCGTGGGCGCCGCGCTCGCCGTGGCCGGCGCGGTGATGCAGGCGATCTTTGGAAATCCCCTCGCAGAGCCCGGTGTCGTCGGGGTCTCGTCGGGTGCCGCGCTGGGCGCCAGCGCCGCAATCGTCTTCGGTGTGACAGCGCTGGGTAGCTGGTCGATCGCGCTCTTCGCCTTCGCCGGCGGCCTGCTCGCGACGCTGCTTGTCTACTTCGTCTCGCGCGCGAACGGGCGCACCGAGGTCGTGACGCTTCTGCTCACCGGCATCGCGATCAACGCCTTCGCCGGGGCGGGTCTCGCGTTTCTCCTCTTCGTCGGTGACACCGCGAGCCGCGAGCAGGTCGTCTTCTGGCAGCTCGGCTCACTCAACGGCTCGCTCTGGAACGAGGTGCTCATCGTGGCGGTCGTCACCGTCGCCGGCCTCATCACGGCGCTGCTTCTCTCACGCCGTTACGACCTTCTCGCGCTCGGCGAACGCAACGCCCGCCACCTCGGCGTCAACGTCGAGGCGCTGCGCATCGGATCGATCGTTCTCGTCGCACTCCTTACCGGAGTTGCCGTGGCCTTCTGCGGCATCATCGCTTTTGTCGGCCTCGTGATTCCGCACCTCATCCGCATGATCATCGGGCCGGGGCACCGCTACCTGATTCTCGCGAGCGCGGTCGGTGGCGGCGCGCTGTTGACGCTCGCCGACCTTCTCGCCCGCACGATCGTGAGCGGCGCCGACCTGCCGATTGGCATGCTCACGTCGCTCATCGGTGGCCCGTTCTTCTTCTACCTGCTGTACCGGCAGCGCAAGCGCAGTGGAGGATGGGCATGACGATCTCGGCAACAGGGGTGTCGCTCTCCATCGACGGCGCGGCGATTCTCACCGACGTGAGCATCGACATTCGGGCCGGCGAAGTGCTTGCCCTCGTGGGTCCGAACGGCGCGGGCAAGTCGACGCTGCTGTCGGTACTGAGCGGGGATGCGCGCGCGGGCTCTGGCTCTGTGTTGATCGGTGGCCGCGACATCCACTCGTTCAAAGCTCTTGAGCTCGCCCGCAATCGCAGCGTTCTGACGCAAGAAAACCAGGTGAGCTTTCCGTTTACGGTCGCCGAGGTTGTGACGATGGGCCGCAGTCCGTGGGAGCGCACGCCGCTGCGCGACGACGACGACGTTGCGATCGCAGCGGCCATTCAGGCGACGGATGTCGCGCACCTGACGACCCGTCGGTACACGTCGCTCTCCGGGGGTGAGAAGGCTCGCGTCTCGCTCGCCCGCGTGCTCGCGCAGCGCACGCCCACGGTCTTTCTCGACGAGCCGACCGCTGCCCTTGACCTCAAGCACCAGGAAGACGTGATGGCGACAGGCCGTTCGCTCGCGGCAAACGGGGTCGCGGTTGTCGTCGTTCTGCACGACCTCTCGCTCGCCGCCGCCTACGCCGATCGCATCGCGCTCATTGCGCACGGTTCGCTGCGTGCCGTTGGCGCGCCCGCTGAAGTGCTGACGGCCGCGATCGTGTCAGAGGTCTACGGGCTCGAAGTCGAGATTCGCGAACAGGGTGGGCGCCCCGTGGTTCTCCCGGTGCGCGGTCATTCTGCCCCCTAAACTGGGGGAGTGGATGGCTGGGTCGTTGTTGGGGTCGTGGTGCTCGTGGGCATCGCGCTTTTTGTGGCCCAACACTTCGGCTGGATCGATCTTTCGAACAAGAGCCGCTCGAGTGGATCCGGTGGCATAGCCGGAATCGGCGACGAGGTCTTTCACCCGACACGGCACGAGACCCAGGCCGAGTTCGATCGGCAGACGATTCTGCCGGCTCCCGCGCCGCTCGCCGGGGATGGCGACAAGGGCATCTATCGGGGTCGCGTCAACATCGACCTCGACCTCGACAAGCCGCACTAGGCCTCCCCGCCGGCAACAATGCGGCCTTTCGCCGTCAATGCGCGCGAACGTTCCGGCGCACTGACGACGTGTTGACGCATTGATCGGTGTCAGATCGAGCGCGACCCGCCCGATTGCGCCTTAGAGTTCGCGCGACACGTAACCGAGCGCGACTGCAACCTCGTGGCTGTAGAGCTCGCCGTCGTGGGTGCTGAGTCCCTTGCCGAGTGCAGCGTTGGCGGCGATCGCGTCGCGCCAGCCCTTGTCGGCGAGCAGCAGCACGTAGGGGAGTGTCGCATTCGTCAGCGCCTGCGTGCTCGTCTGCGATACCGCGCCGGGCATGTTCGCGACGCAGTAGTAGGTGCTGTTGTGCACCGTGAACGTGGGCTCGTCGTGCGTGGTCGGGCGGCTGCCCTCGAAGCATCCACCCTGGTCGATCGCGATGTCGACGAGAACGCTGCCCGGCTTCATCGTCGCGACCATTGCGTCGGTGACGAGCTTGGGTGCCGCTGCTCCCGGAATAAGCACCGAGCCGATGACGAGGTCGGCCTCTTTGACGAGAGCCGCGATTGCGTAGCTCGTGCTCACCGCGGTCTTGAGGCCGGAGTATTGCCCCTCGAGCTGGCGCAGGCGCGGAATCGACAGGTCGACAACCGTGACCTCTGCGCCCATTCCAAGGGAGTTCGCCGCGGCGTGCTCGCCGGCCACGCCGCCCCCGATCACAACGACCTTTGCCTTCGCTGTGCCGGGAACGCCGCCCATCAGGATCCCGCCGCCGCCATTCGAGCTCATCAGCTGGTGAGCGCCGACCTGAGCCGAAAGTCGACCGGCGACCTCGCTCATTGGGGAAAGAAGGGGGAGGCTGCGGTCAGGCAGCTGAACAGTCTCGTAAGCGATCGACGTCGTGCCCGAGGTGAGAAGCGCGTCGGTGCAGGGCTTCGAGGCCGCGAGGTGCAGGTAGGTGAAGAGAATCTGGCCCTTGCGCATCAGCGGGTATTCGCTCGCGATGGGCTCCTTGACCTTGAGCAGCAGGTCGGCCGTGCCCCAGATCTCTTCGGCCGTGGCGAGCATCGTCGCGCCCGCCTCGACGTACTGGGCGTCGGTGATCTGTGCGCCAAGGCCGGCGCCCGACTGAACGACGACATCGTGGCCGCGCTTGCTGAGCTCGAAAACGCCCGCGGGGGTCAGCGCGACGCGGTTCTCGTTGTTCTTGATCTCGGTGGGCACTCCGACGCGCATGATGATTCCGTTCTTCGGGGGTTCGTTGGCCTCAATTCTGGAAGTGATTCGTTTCGAGTGCGTTTCAACGGAATATAATTCTTTGCAGGACGGCAATCTCGTCGTAATCTTCAGATTTTAGGAGCGAATGGATGTCGCAACCGGAGATTCTTCGGCACGAACCCTTCGACGAGGTCGACTCGACCCTCGTTCGCCTGTTGCAGGATGACGCCCGGATGTCGAACGCGCGCCTCGCCGAAGAGGCCGGGATCGCGCCATCCACCTGCCTGATGCGCGTGCGGTCGCTCATCGATCGTGGGGTGATCCGCGGATTTCACGCCGATCTAGACCCGCGCGCGCTCGGCCTGGGCCTCGAGGCGCTCATCAGCGTGAACATCAGGGTCGGGGCGCGCAACACAATTGCCGCGTTCTCGGATGAAATGCGCGCCCTGTCTGAGGTCGTGCAGGTCTTCTTTCTCGGCGGCGCAGAAGACTTCATCATTCACGTCGCGACTCGTGACACCGATCACATGCGGCAGTTCGTCGTCGACAACCTGTCGGCGCACCCCTCTGTTGCCTCGACGCGCACGAGCCTAGTGTTCGACCAGCACATTCCGCGGCTGACGGTGTAGCGGCGGCGGGGCGCCGCCCGCTCGGCACTCGCCGAGACCAAGACGCCGTTTGACAACCAATCGGCCCCGCGTTCGCCGTCATTGTTGTCATACCGGCTCATGGTGAGCTCCCGGCCGAAATTTACGCACCCGAAACAGAACGAGACCCCGCAGGTAACGCGCCAGCTTTATTTTGGACTCATGTCCAATAAAGAGGCCGTGCTCGAGAAGTCCGCTCCCGTTGACGGCGCCGCCGTGCCACTGCTCGCCGTGAACGACCTCACCGTGACGTTCAGTACAAGCGCGGGCGAGTTCACCGCCGTGCGCAACGCGAGCTTCGAGGTGCGGGCCGGCCGCACGCTCGCGATCGTTGGCGAAAGCGGATCCGGTAAGTCGACGCTCGCCGCCGCAATCAACCGGCTGCTCGCGAGTAACGCGACCATCGCCACCGGGTCGGTCATGTTTGAGGGCCGCGACCTCACAAAGGTTTCCGAGCGAGCGATGCGTGACGTACGAGGAGCGGGCATCGGGCTCGTTCCGCAAGACCCGATGTCGAACCTCGACCCGGTGTTGCGCATCGGTGCCCAGATCGTCGAGGTGCTGGAGACCCACGGCTACGCAACGGGCAAGGCAGCTCGCGTGAGGGCGATCGAACTTCTCGCAATGGTCGGCATCACAGAGCCTGAGCGTCGGTTCAGCCAGTTTCCGCACGAGTTCTCCGGCGGAATGCGCCAGCGGGTGCTCATTGCCATCGGCCTCGCGTGCGAACCGCGCCTGCTCATCGCGGATGAGCCGACTTCGGCGCTCGATGTCACTGTGCAGCGCCAGGTGCTCGACCAGCTCGCGCTGCTCACCGAGCGCATGGGCACCTCGGTTGTCATGATCACGCACGACCTCGGTCTCGCGGCCGAGCGCGCGGATGATGTTCTTGTGATGTTCCGCGGCGACATCGTCGAGCATGGACCGGCCCGCGACATCCTGCTCAATCCTCAGCATGAGTACACCAAGCGCCTGCTCGACGCGGCCCCGAGCCTCACGAGCCACAAGCCGACGACGCGCGTGCGTCATCAGGGTGCCGGCGGCGATGTCATCACGATCACGAACCTCAACAAGGAGTACCGCGTGCGCGACAGCGCGTGGAAGCCCAAGCGCGCATTCACGGCTGTCAAAGATTCGACGTTCAGCATCCCACGCGGGCAGACAGTCGCGATCGTCGGCGAAAGCGGATCGGGCAAGAGCACCACGGCTCGACTGGTGCTCGGGCTGGAATCCGCGACATCCGGACGCATCGATCACAACGGTTTGGATGTCGCGGCTCAGACCCGCGCGCAACGCTTCGCCTTCACGCGCAAGGTGCAGCCGGTATTCCAGAACCCGTTCGCGTCGCTTGACCCGCTGGTTACCGTTGGCGCCACAATCGCCGAGCCGCTCGAGGTTCATCGCATTGGAACCAAGGAGTCGCGTCGCGCGAGGGTTCTCGAGCTCGCCCACCAGGTCGCGCTGCCCGAAGAACTGCTCAGCCGCCGCCCCCACGAACTCTCGGGCGGCCAGTGCCAGCGAGTCGCGATCGCGCGTGCACTGGCCCTCGAGCCAGAACTGATCGTGCTCGACGAGGCCGTGTCGGCGCTCGACGTGCTCGTGCAGGCGCAGATTCTCGACCTGCTGACTCGCCTGCAAGACGAGATGGGACTCAGCTACCTCTTCATCAGTCACGACCTCGCGGTCGTGCGGCAGGTCGCCGACTTCGTGCACGTGATGCGTCTGGGTGAAATCGTCGAGAGCGGCACTCCCGAGGCGATCTTCGACCTCCCGCAGCACGAGTACACGCGTGCCTTGCTGGCGGCGATCCCCGACCCGCGGGCGCGGCTGTAGCTCGCCGGTGGTCGAGCTCCCCGGTGGTCGAGCCCTCCCCGGCGGTCGAGCCCTCCTCGGTGGTCGAGCCCTCCTCGGTGGTCGAGCGCAGTCGAGACCAGGCCGAGCTCGCCGAGGCCGCACCCCTGAGACCAGCCCGCCCGCGCTGCTACGCGGGCGGGCTTTCCCGTGCCGCGCCCGCACCAGGACGGCGTTTGACAACCAGAACCCCCGCGGTTGCGCGTCGTGGTTGTCAAACCCCGTCCCGGCCTTGCGTCGGTGCGCCGTTCCGCCGTCAGCGCGGCGAAACGTTCGGGCGCACTGACAACGAACGGGCGCATGGATGTCGCGCATCCCGCCGCCCGCCAGTTGCGCGCCACCTTGTCACCCGCGCGCCCCAACGTTCGAGCGCGCGACTAACAAACGGCAGCGCAACTGCCCCTCGGTCCCCGCTTTGACAGTTAGACATCTAACAGTTAGAGTTCTAACCATGAACGAACAGATGCCCGAGTTCAACACGCCTCTCGGACTCATGCGCTGGATCGGCTGGGCCCAGCGCAAGGCTGGCGAAGACTGGATCCGCGAGCGCGAGCTCACCCACGAGCAGGCATTCGTGCTCGGCTACCTCGTTCAGAACCCGGGCGCGATCCAGCGCGACATCGCCGACATCAGCCGCACGACTCCGGCAAGTGTGTCGAGCCTCCTGCAGGGGCTCGAACGCGCGGAGCTCATCGAGCGCCGCACCGAGGAACGCAGCAAGCGCGTCTACGCCACCGACAAGGGCGCGCAACTCATCGACGGATTCGCGGCATCCATGACCGCCGTCGACGACGCGATCCTCGCCCCGCTTAACGACAACGAGCGCGAAATGCTCCACGAACTCCTCACGAAGATCACGGCCGAGCTGGCTCCCGTCAGCCGCTAGCCCCGATCTCCCGCGGCACGTCCGCGCCCGCACAAAACGCCGCCAAGACCGGCGTTGCTTCAGCATGCCCAAAACCCGAAGGGGAACATCATGAAACACACCAACCGCTGGTACCTCTCATCCGCGCCGATCGTGCGCGCACTCATTCACCTCTGCGTTCCGATGGCCGCGGCCATGATCGTCGGGGCCGTCTACAACGTCATCAACTCCGGGTTTATCGGCTCGCTGCACGACTCAGCAATGCTCGCCGCGGTCACACTCGGCGCTCCGCTGCTCGGCCTGGTCATGGCCGTCGGGGGAGTCTTCGGCGTCGGAGGTGGCGCACTCATCTCGCGACTGCTCGGCGCCTCCGAAGCTGACCCCGCGCAAGCGGGGCAGATCAAGCACGTCGCATCATTCGCCCTGTGGGGGTCTGTCATTGTGGGCGCGATCCTGGGTTGCCTCGGGCTTCTGCTGTTGCATCCGCTCGCTCTGATTTTGGGGGCGGATGTCGCGGCTCTCCCCGCGACCACAGAGTTCGTTGGGGTGCTGCTGGTGTTCGTGCCCGTGCTGGCTGCGGCGTTCTGCCTCGAGCAGCTCGTGCGGGCGGAGGGCGCGGCGCGGCAGGTGATGGTGGGGCTTGTGGCGTCCACGATTGCGAACGTTGTCTTCGACGTGCTGTTCATTCTTGTGTTGCACTGGGGAGTCGCGGGCGCCGCGCTTGCGATGGGCCTCTCGAACCTCGGCGTTGTTGTGTACTTCGTCGTGTGGCTGCAGCGCAACAGCGAGCACATCAGCCTGGCGTCGCGGTGGTTCACGCTGTCGCCGTCGGTACTCAAGCCCGTGTTTGGGGTTGGAGCCGGCGAGTTGTTGCAGGCGGGCTTTCTGATCGCGACATCCCTCGTGCTCAATAACCTGGCGGCCGCATACGGCGACACCGCGCTCGCGGCGATGGGTGTGGCGGTGCGAATTGCGCAGGTTCCGGAGTTTCTGGTGATGGGAGTCACGCTCGGTGTGCTGCCGCTGCTCGCCTATGCCTACGGCAAGGGCGACCGGGCGCGGCTGATGGCGGCCCTACGGGTCGCGGCGATCACGGTGGGAGTGCTCACGCTCGCGGCCTCGGTCGGTCTCATCGGCTTCAGCTCGCAGGTGTTCTCGGTGTTCTCTGCCGATGCGTCGGTGCTGGCGATCGGGGCGACGATCCTCACCGCTCAACTGGTCGCGATGGTGGCGAACGGTTTCGCGGGCCTCCTGACCTCGTTCTTCCAGGCCACCGGACGCGCCACCCCGGCCATCCTGATGTCCGTCTCGCAGGGGGTGCTGTTCATTCCGATCGTGCTGCTGGGCAACCTCTGGTTCGGACTCGCCGGCATCGTCTGGGCGCTCACGGTCTCAGAGATCATCGTGTTGCTCGTGGGCGTCGCGCTCTGGTTCGCGTTCAGGGGCGCGATCGAGCGCGGGCTCGCGGAGGGGTCTGAGGAGCGGGTGGAGGTTGCGGTGGCGGTGGGAGGCTAAAGGTAAAATCTGCACACAAACGGCCAGTCGGTGCGAAATTCGTACCCTGCTCGCGCCAGCGACTCGCGCGCTGCTTCTAAAGCAGTATCAAAGCAGCAGGTCCCGCAACCAGCCTCGCAGAGGCTGATCCATGGCTTCCAAGTCTGTACCGCGCAGAACCCATTCTGCGGCGCCGGACTCACGAAGGGCGGCAATAGTTGGTTCCAGCAGGCGTGCGCGTTTTGCGGAATGCACCATTCTCATTGCGACCCGTCGCGATTCCCACTGGTCGTTTCGACTCCCAAGTTCTGCGATTACTCGAAGAACGACTCTCCGTATTGAAGGGTCAGTGGTAGCCGCGTCTACTCGCGCCAGCGCGGCTACGAAACCGTCTACTGTCTCATACCCCACATCAATAGATTCGAGCGAAGCGACGAAGTTGCTCACTGCCATAGCAAAGGCTTCGCCATCACCCAGCCACATTGACTCCATTGTTTGTTGGGTTAGGCCGAGAAAAGCCCGTCGCAGATGTTGGCCGTCAGAGCTATCTGGGTTGAGGGTAGCGATCCACCGGATCTGGTCTCTCGCGGCATTTTTGTGCATGGCCGACCCGACCATCGCGTCCACTCGGTCCGCCGCAGAATCTTGAGAAATCGGCGGCGTTGCGAGCACGACCCGCGCTGACAGAAAGAGCTCTGCCACAGTGGCAAAACGTCGTTCGGGTTCATGTTGAGTCGCTCGAAGAATGACGTCTCGAAGAGCATTTCCCAGCGCAGGAGCCGTTCGTGGGCGTTTTCGTTCTACAAGGAACTGAATCAACTTCCCGAACCCATAAACATCCGAGCGAACAGTGGCGCTGCTTAGGGAGTCAAGCTGTTCGGGAGCCATATAGTCCGGCGTACCGGCGCCTACGTTCGAGGCGGTCAGGAATGACATCGCTATGTCCGCTGAGATCGAAAGACCAAAATCACTCACGACCCACGTTCCATCGATATTGAGCACGTTGCCTGGAGTCAGATCGCGGTGGAGAGCATTGTGGCCATGGAGATATGTAACGGCGGCTTCAATCGCGGTCAGAATTTCGAGAAGTTCAACGTCGGGTATGTGCCCCTCGGCTGCTCGAGCTTCCAAGCTCTCCTGTGCGATGGGCATCGTGTACCAGATGCCATGGGGAGCGGATTCGCCACTGTCTAAAATCGGAAGCAAGTTGTCATTGTCGAGCGACTTGGCGATCTGAATCTCTCGACGAAGCCTGCCCACTGCGGACGTGTTTTCCAGCGCTGAATCTTTGAGCAGCTTAATAGCGACGCGGCCCGCGGGTCGGGTGCTTTGATCGTCAGCCAAGTACACAACACCAAAGCCGCCGATCCCGACAGGAATTTCGCCTAGTCGATATCTGCCAGCGACAATGGTGCCCGGACCTCGATTGGCCATGTGCCGTCCTCGTATCCATTCTCATTGTGCTCGACGCCCAAGACGATACGGCATTGGCACTTCACTCAACGCGCAAGATCCACATTTCCTGCGCCATTCCGGAGCGAGGCTACCAAGCGATTGCGCGCAATTCTGCGCTTCGCGCGTCGAGCAAGCGGCGTTATGCTCCGCGTCTCAGTGACATAAAAAGAAAGCCCTCTAGGGGCGAATTAGGACGAATTGTGGCAGTTTGCCGGGAGCGTCACAGTTGTGAAAGTGAGCTAGGCTCGGCAGAAATGCGCGTGTTGCGCCCGAGCAACAAAGGTTGTGCCCGTTGAATCAAGAATTGATCGAAGCAGTGCGCTCGCAGTCAGCAGTCTTTGTTATTGGTACCGGGCTCGCCGTCGCAAGTACGAACGGTTCCCCGTCCGCCAACTGGCTCGGCCTCATCGAAGCGGGTATTGATCAGCTGGTCGCTGCAGAGGTGCGGGACGTTGACTGGGGCAAAACCCTTAGGTCGATGATCTCGATGAACGAAACGTCTTTCGTCATTCAAGCAGCCACTCAAGTTGGCGACACTTTCAAGTCCCTCGGGGACGTCGCGTACGCGAAGTGGCTACAGGACACGGTAGGTTCGCTCAGCGTGATCGAGTCAGCTCTCGCCGTGGCGCTCACCTCGCTACCGATTCCGCTGCTGACAACCAACTACGACACTTTGTTAGAACAGGTCAGCGATCGCTCCACAGCAACGTGGTTGGAGCCCGGAAAAATGCAGAAAATTCTCGCAAACCGTTCAAAAGACGTTGGACACCTCCACGGCGTGTGGAGTGTGCCGAATTCGGTCGTCTTGACGGCTGGCGACTATGAAGAGCTAGTAGCGAGCGAATCCGCAAAAGCAATTCAATATGCCTTCGGAGCGACCAAGAGCACGATCTATGTTGGTGTCGGCAGTGGGCTGCTAGATCCCAACTTTTCGAGGTTTCTTGACTGGCAGAAGCGTGCTTTTCCCAACCCAGGGTTGCGCGACTTTCGGCTTTGCACGGACTCCGAACTGCCGAAACTTCAGGCTCTCCACATCGCCGACAACATTTCCGTTGTGAGCTACGGCAAAGAACACGCGGATCTCGTGCCATTTCTCGAGTCAATTCTCGACAGCTTGGCAGACATCGCCGTATCCGAGGATGGACTTCTTTTCGATCCTGTCGGAGAAATTCGCGCCGACTTCTCTGACGAACTTCGGGCAGAAGTAATCGTCAATCAACAATTGGAGGACGACACCTCTCGTCCACTTGAGGACTTGATACTTCCGCCGGTGCTATTGCCGGTCCCACACGCGCAATACGTCTCGTCAAAGTCGTCAGACGCCTCGCTGAGCAGAATTGACCCCGAATCAGACCTCGGATCGAGAGATGTGGTCCTACTCGTCGGGGAGGAAAACTCTGGGCTGACGTTCACTGCAAAGTGGCTCGCACTTAAGGCGTCGCAGTCTCGTCCATTGCTCGCGCCGCTCTACGTAAACTTCACGCAAGCGGGTGCTCTGCCAAAGCCGCTAGTGGCGATAGTTCGAAAACAAGCCCGTGCGGCTGGCTTCGTCCTAGGCAAGAAGGACCCGATTCCGCCTCTTGCGATAGCGATTGACGACTTCAGCCCATACGTTACGAGCACATCCGATCGTGTGCTTCGGGATTTGGTGGAGTTGCAGGCGGGCTTCGCGGTCGTTGCGTGTAAGCAGGGAACCGAAGAAGATGTCGAACGTCGACTCACTGCGGCGGGGTTGTCGGTTCGAGTTCGATACGTGGGGCGCCTAGAGCGTTCCGATATCGAGGAATTGGCTCGAATTGCGGCGCCACTACAGTCTCAATCTCTCGCAAAGAGCGTCATCGACCTTCTGCGCTCTGAGAACCTTCCACGAACTCCCTACACCGTGTCGCAGCTGCTTTACATTTTGTTGAAGAGCGGAACGGTTGGGACAAATGCGTCCACCACCTCGATCTTGGAGGAGTTCGTCGCGCTTCTACTGGGACGAGGAGATGCCCAAGATGATGCGAGGGTCGGGCTTGACCATGTCCAACGTATGGCTATTCTGGAGCGCCTGGCGGAGACGTTCGTTCTCGACAAGAAATCCGGTGTTGCTGAGTCGGCCGTTGTTGGTGCTATTGAGGCAATCATTGATGCGCTCGGTTGGCCAGACTCAGCCATAGACGTGACGCAGAATTTCATAGACAGGCACGTGCTGGCCAAACGAGACGGTTTCGTAGTCTTCGCCCGAAGCAGCTATCTGCATTTGTTCGCGGCGAAGCAGGCGCAAAAGTCTTTGGAATTCCGGGATCACCTGCTGGCGCGCCCAATCTATTACGGCGCTGCGATTAGCGACTACGCATCGCTAAATCGGCACGATGACGCACTCCTGGATACAGTCGAAAAGCTCTTGTTGGAGGTTGGCAATCTCGAACGCACCAGCACCATTTTTTCTGCGATGGAGCTCGCTCAGCCCTCTTTCATTTCAGTCAGCATTGATGAGCAAGAGCATGTTCGCCCGCCCTCCGAGTCAGAATCGGGTGGGTTGGACGTACCTACCCATCTCGAGGATTTTGAGCAGGAAGACCCTCCACCATTCCCGGTGGCTAACGAAGACGACGTTCCCCACATTTGGCGACATGTTCAAGCGGTAGACCTATCATCAAGAATTCTCCGTGACGCCGATCAAGCTGGTGACCTTGACCGCAAGCAGCATTTGCTTGGGCAGCTTCTAAAGCACTGGGGCGACATCATTAACGAACTCGACACAGACGAGCAGTTTCAAGAATTCATTTCTGGTCTATCCGCGAGCCTACTGATCTCGGGAACAACCGTCTCAGACGAGCAGCGAACAATGATCGACACGCTTCAGAAGATTATCCCGGCGGCGTTTGCCTTCGGCGCGATCAGCGAAACCCTCGCATCGCGAAAGTTGTTAAAAGCGATGAAGATATTGGTGGATGGCGGGACTGCCGCCGCAAACCCGGAGTCAGCGGTGGCCTCTGTATTCTTCCTTGCCGCAGTCGACGAGCGCGGCTGGCCAGCGCAAGCGCGAGCGATCCTAAAGGAGCAGCAGAATTCTTGGATCATAAGAAATTTTGTCGCTATGGTTTTGCTCGGCACCTATTTGGATCCAACAACGCCAGCTGAGCACGATGACGATCTGCTCGAATGCTGCGTAGAAATTGTCGTGCGCTCTACTCACTACAGCGACGGCGCAGAGCGCAAGCGACATACCGCACTTATCCGTTCAAATTTCAGGATCAGACGCGAAAAAGAGCGCAAGAAGATCGCGGCCATAAAAGCCATCGCACTTGGTCGCCCGGCTGCGGCGATAGAGGCGTAACTTCCGCGAAAAAACTCGCGACGGAGCCTTGCCAGTGACCGTTTGGGTCAACCTCGGTCAATCTTTCGCTGGGGGCCGATGGTGCTAGCGCCAAGATGCCGCGGCCAACGTGGGCAGGAATAATGCTTGATATCGAACCGACCGCGGTGTCAATCAACGCGGAGGTGGCGTTGTCCCTTCTCGAAGCTAGCGAGCCGAGTAAGTATCGCTCTGGCAGAACGCTACTCCCGTGTGAGCTGGGGGATGCGCTACCGCCGCCCCTTCACATCAAACGCATCGCGCAGCCCATCACCCAAGAAGTTGACGGCAAGAGTCACGGTGACCATCGCAAGCCCAGGCGCCGCCGCAACCCACGGCTGGTAGAAGTTCTTTGCGCCATCGGTGATCATCGCGCCCCACTCGGGCGAGGGCGGGAGGGCACCGAGCCCGAGGAAGCTGAGCGACGCGACCAGGAGGATGATCTGCCCGAGGTCCATCGTGGCGTTGACCATGATGGGCGTCGCGGAGTGGGGCAGGATGTGCTTGCCGAGCGTGCGCCAACGGCCACTGCCGATCGCGACATCCGCCTCGACGTGTTCTCTCTGTTTGATTGAGAGAACCTGGCCGCGGGTGAGGCGCGCATAGATTGGCCACCAGACGGCGACGATCGCTATGAGTGCGTTCTGCAGGCCGGGGCCCAGCGCGGCGGCGACTGCCATCGCGAGCAGGATCGCCGGGAAGGCCATCGTTATGTCGGCGAAGCGCATGATGATGTTGTCGACGAGGCCACCGAAGAATCCGGCGATGGCTCCGAGCGCGCAACCGATGAGCACCGCGGCAAGGATCGCCGCGAGCGCGATGGGCAGCGACTCGCGCGCGCCGTAGAGCGTGCGGCTGAAGACGTCGCGCCCGAGGGAATCGGTACCCAGAAAATGAGAAGCCGACGGGGGAGTGAGCCGCACACCGGTCGAGGCGAGCGGGTCGTAGGGAGCGATCCACTGCACGCCGAGGATGACGATGATCCAGAGGCCGAGCACAACGTAGGCGAAGAGCATTTGCGGTCGCAGCCAGGCCGACGTGCGAACCTGCGTAAGAAGAAGGGTCATGACAGTCTCACTCTCGGGTCGACCAGGGCGTAGGTAACGTCGGTCACGAGGTTGGCGATGAGGAACACGGCGCCGCCGAGAAGGCTGACCCCGTTGATGGCCGGATAATCGAGCGCGCGCGTGGCCTCGACGGCGTACGAGCCGATACCGTTCCACGAGAAGATCGTTTCGACGAGCACGGCGCCCATAAGTAGCGTGCCGAACGCGAAGCCGAGCACCGTGACGACCGGAGTGAGCGAGTTGCGCAGCACGTGACCGCGCAGCACCTGGCCCTCGCTGACACCCTTCGCGCGAACAGTGCGCACATAGTCGGCACCCAATTCATCAAGCATGGATGCTCGCACCAGACGGCTGATCGTGCCCATCAGACCCCAGCCCATGATGAACGCCGGCAGCAGCAGGTGCACGAAGGCATCCCAGAAGAGAGCGACGTTGCCCATCAGCAGCGCGTCGATTGTGTAGAACCCCGTGACGTGGTTCGGGGCGATGACGCGAGCGGTGAGGCGGCCGGGGCCAGCCGCGATGCCGAGCTGCGCGTAGAAAACGAAGAGAAAGAGAAGGCCGGTCCAGAAGATCGGAAGCGACGAACCAATCAGCGCAAACAGGCGGCTGAGGTGGTCGGGAACCTTGTCTTTGCGAGCGGCCGAGATAACACCGAGCAGGATGCCGCCTACCGCTCCAATGACGAGCGCCATGATCGTGAGCTCGAGTGTCGCCGGCAGTCGGTCGGCGAGGTCTGACAGCACGGGCGACTTTGTGACGAACGAGGTGCCGAGGTCACCCGTGAAGAGGTTGCCGATGTAGTTGAAGTACTGAACGATGAGGGGCTGATCGAGCCCCCACTTCTTCTCCGCTGCGGCGACGATGACCTCGTTGCCGAGGTTGCGCTGGCCGACGATCGACGCGATCGGGTTGGCGGGGAGCAGGCGCGAGATGACGAATGCGATTGTGACGACTCCGAGGAGCAGCAGCGGCATTATCGCGAGGCGCTTGAGCAGGAAGCGGGACATATCTACCTTCGGGTGGGGTGGGCCTTCGAGAAGACCCACCCCATTGTGAATGTTGGAATTACTTGAGACCCAATGTTGCGAGGTCGAGGTTGCAGCACGGGCTATACGCGACACCGCTCACGTCACTCGCGTGAGCGAGAACGAGCTGCGGGTTCACGATCGGCAGAATGATCAGGTCATCTGCCATCTCCTGGCCAAGTGCGTTGTACGTGGCCTCACGGTCAGCGCCGCTCTGGGTCAGCGCGAGCGCCAGACCTTCTTCTTCGGCCTTGTTCGTGACCGCGCCATCCACGCTCGCTGTTGCACTCCATGCGCCGGTCGGCAACATTCCGAAGTACGAAACGTACTGGCTCGAGTCAGTGTGGTCAGGTGCGAAGTAGACGGTCGTGATGGGGCTGCCACCGGTTCCGAGTCCTTCTGCCCACTGCGTGTACTCGAGCGGCTGCAGTTCGAGGTTGATGCCAACCTCGACGAGGTCTTGCTGAATGCTCTGCATCATGACGTCGAAGTCGACACCGTAGACCGCAAACTTCGGGTACGCCGATGCGATCGTGAAGCCGTCGGGAACACCCGCTTCGGCGAGCAGCTCCTTGGCCTTCTCGGGGTCGTAGGCCGGTTCTTCCAAGCCTTCGCTTCCTTCGAAGCCGTTCGGAATCGGCGAGGCCTGCGTCTTGCCCTTACCTGCAACGGTTGCGTCGATGACCTTGTCGTAGTTGATCGCGTACTTGATCGCCTCACGAACCTTCGGGTCGTCGAGAACCTCGCCGCCCTCGGCCCCCGGGGCGAGCATGAGGTAGACGTAGTTGAAGCTGTCGACAAGTTCCGTCGTGATCGCCGCGTTGCCCTCTAGCTGGGCGATCGAGTCGGGAGAGATCTGCATTGCGATGTCGACGTCGCCCTGCTGCAGCTGCTGCAGCTGCGAGCTGGAGTCGGTCACCTCATTGATGAGCACCGAGGGGAAGGTCGGCTTCGCGCCCCAGAACTCATCGTTGCGCGTGAGTTCGATCGACTGACCCGCCTCGTACGACGCGAGTGTGTACGCGCCAGAGCCAGCCGAGTTCGACAGGAACCACTCTTCTGACGTGTCGGCCGTCGCAGCGTCTTCGCCGGAAGCAGCCCCCGCTGCCTCGACGACTTCCTGGTTGACGACGCCCGTATACGGGGCGGCAACGATCGCGAGAAAAGCGGAGTTCGGCGCCGTGAAGTTCACGATGACCGTACCCGCGTCGGGTGCCTCGATCGACTCGAGCCCGGCCATCAAAAACGATGCAGAACCCTGAAGGTTGAGCAGGCGCTCGAGGCTGAACTTGACGTCGGTCGCCTCGACGGGCGAGCCGTCGGAGAAGACGGCGTCGGGCGAGAGCGTAAACGTGAACGAGGTGAAGTCTTCGTTGTTCGTCCACTCTGTCGCGAGGCGCGGAAGCAACTTCGTCGCGTCAGACGGGTCGACGGTGAGCAGCGTCTCATAGAGAGCGCTGAACACAATCTGGCAGGTGTCGCAGTAGCCGCGCTGCGGGTCGAGCGTCTGCACGTCCATCGCGCGAGCGATGACGAGCTGCCGTTCCGCACCGGATGTCGTCGCGAGCCCGCTCGAACAGCCGGCCAGCGCGAGTGTTGTGATTGCGACGGCCGCTATGGCCGCGCTCAGAGTTCGTTTCTTCATGGGACTCCTCTTGGTTGGGTGGAGCAGGGTTAAAGGGGAAAGAGCTCGCGCGTTTCGGCGAAGGCCTCGTCGGTGCGCTCGAGGGCGGTGGCAACGTCTTCGACCGTGTGCGCCGCCGAGAGGAACATGTTGTGCCAGGGGTGCAGAAGTACTCCACGGCGGATCGCGGCATCCGTAAAGGCGAAGACCTGCTCGAGCGACTCGTCGCTGTCGAAGCGGATGAACGGCATCGTGACCGGGCCGGTCTGGTGCAGCGTAAAGCCGTGCGCGACAGCCTGCGACGCGAGTCCGGTGCGGAACTGGTCGCCCGCCGCCGTCATGGCCTCGATGCCGCCGTTGCGGAGGATGCCGATCGTCGCGATAGCTGCAGCCATCGAAACGCCGCCCATCCAGAACGAGCCCGTCACGTAGATGCTCGCAGCCGCGTCTTTGAAAGCGTCGATGCCGACGACCGCCGCGAGTGCGTAGCCGTTCGCGATGCCCTTGCTGAACGCGGTGAGGTCGGGGCGCACGCCGTACTGCTCCCACGCGCCGGCGGCGTCGATGCGGAAGCCTGTGCGCACCTCGTCGAGAATGAGCGCAGCGCCGATGCGGGTCGCGATGGCGCGAACGCCGGCCGCGAACTCCTGCGTTGCGTCGATCTGGTCGGTCAGCCCGTCGTGACGGAACGGCGTCACAATGATCGCCGCAACATCGTCGCCGGCCTCGGCAACCGCGGCCTCGACCGAAGCAACATCGTTGTAGTCGAACTCGATGATGTTCGCGCGGTCGGCCGCCGTCACACCCGCGGGGTTCGGAGTGAACCAGGCGTTGGCTCCGTGGTACGACTTGCGTGCCTTGAGCAGCTTCGTCTTGCCCGTCGCGGCGCGCGCCGTTACTACGGCGATGGATGTCGCGTCGGTGCCGTTCTTGGCAAACATCGCCCATTCGGCGTGCGCAACTGTGTCTACGAGCAGCTCCGCAAGTTCGACGTAGTGCGGGGTGGGGCCGGCTAGCGCGTCACCCAGCACCTGCTGGTCGTGAGCCGCGGCATCCACCGTTGTATTGGCGTAGCCCGCAATCATCGGACCGAAGGCGCACATGAAATCGATGTATTCGTTGCCGTCGACATCCCAGACGCGGGCACCCTCGCCGCGCGTATAGAACTGGGGGTAGCTCGGCGGCATCTGCTTCAGTACGCTCATGTGTCCGTAGACACCGCCGGGCACAACTGCCGCGGCTCGTTCGCGCAGTGCGGCGTCGGCGAGCAGCTGGCGTTGGGGAGTGAGAAGAGTCATGGGCAAATTCCTTTTTTGCTGAACCGTTGTTCGTGCTCCCAGTTTTTCGGACAGTTGTTCAAGATAAATATCGGGACTGTTTCGATCCTGTAAATTAAGTCAAGCGTCCGAAATCCTCACTTTCTCAAAGAGAGCAGCACCCATGCCCAAGATCGTTGATCACGAACAGCGTCGTCGTGAGATCCTCGAAGCGACCTGGCGGGTCATCGACCAGCAGGGAATCGAGGCGGCAACGATTCGCGAGATAGCGCGCGAAGCCGGCTATTCGAACGGTGTTCTCTCGCACTATTTCGCCAACAAAGAAGACATTCTGATCTCGGCGCACAAGCTCGCCTTTCAGCAGGTCTTCGAGCGAGCCGACCATGCCAGCGAAGGAATCGTCGGCCTCGAAGCCGTTCGCCGTGCGCTCTACGAAGCGCTGCCCCTCGACGAAGAACGCCGCCTCGAAGCAGTGCTCGACGTGAGCTTCTGGTCGCAGGCGCTCTCGAACGATCGGCTCAACGCCGTGCGCCGCGAG
>Ga0247817_10000295_pt1 | contig 30244 bp, 29 predicted proteins | sample UWRJL212509R1_FD_178010 | JGI IMG/M metagenome (GOLD analysis project Ga0247817, IMG submission 178010) | Plant litter microbial communities from Arlington Agricultural Research Station in Wisconsin, United States - UWRJ-L212-509R-1 | ecosystem: Environmental > Terrestrial > Plant litter >...
TGGCGCGGGCTGGGGTGGGGCTTCGTCGTCAAGCTGCTGCTCATGGCAGTGGTCAACGCCCTCGGCATCACGATCGTGCTCGCCGCTGTTCGCACCGAGTCGTGGATCATTCTCGGGGCATCCGTTGTTCTGCTTCTTATCGCCGACGTCATCTACTTCTCGAAGCGCTCCCTGCCGCTCAAATACCTGTACCCCGGCCTCGTCTTTCTTCTCGTCTTTCAGATCTTCACGCTCGGCTACACCGGCTATGTCGCGTTCACGAACTACGGCACCGGGCACGCCGGCACCATGCAGCAGGCGATCGACGCCACGGTCATCCAGGGTGAGCGTCGGGTCGAGGGCTCGGTCGACTACCCCCTCGCGATCGTCGAGGGTTTCGGCGGCGAGCTTGGCTTCGCCATCAACGACGAGGGCACGGTGCGTGTCGGCACGGCTCTCGAACCGCTTTCGGTAGTGGATGACGCGACGCTCGGCTCCAACGGAGCACCGACCGAGGTCGCCGGCTACACGGTGGTGCCGAGGGCGACGCTTCTCACCGACCAGGAACTGCAGCAGGCTGTCGTCACGCTGCGCGTCGCGGTGTCGGACGACCCGAACGACGGCTCCATCCGCACCCGTGAGGGCACGACGGGTGTCGCCTACACCTCGACGCTCGAGTGGGACGATGAGGCCCAGACGATGACGGACAAGACCACCGGCACCGTCTACTCACCCGACGACCGGGGTAACTTCGTCGCAGAAGACGGCTCGCGACTGCCCACCGGCTGGTACGTCACGGTCGGCTTCGACAACTTCATTCGGGCGGTGACCGACGCCGACCTCGCGCTACCACTGCTGCAGGTCACGATCTGGACCTTCGCCTTCGCGATTCTCACAGTGCTCACGAGCTTCGGGCTCGGCCTGCTGTTCGCGATGATCTACAACGACCAGCGGGTGAAGGGCCGGCGCATCTGGCGCACGCTGTTCATCCTCCCGTACGCCTTCCCGGCCTTCATGTCGGCGCTGCTGTGGCGGGGCATGTTCAACTCGGAGTTCGGTGTCGTCAACGACCTGTTCTTCTTCGGGGCCGACATCAACTGGCTCGGAGACCCGTGGCTCGCGCGGGGGGCGATTCTCTTCGTCAACCTGTGGCTCAGTTATCCCTACTGGTTCCTGGTCTGCACCGGGGCGCTGCAGGCCATGCCGAGCGAAACCCTCGAGGCCGCCACGATCGACGGGGCCGGTCGGTGGAGGCAGTTCCGCTCGATCATCCTGCCGCTCCTGCTCGTGTCGACCGCGCCGCTCGCTATTGCGAGCTTCGCCTTCAACTTCAACAACTTCACGATCATCTACATGCTCACCGGCGGTGGTCCGAACTTCTCCGACTCGTCGACCGGGCTCGGCTCGACCGACGTGCTCATCTCCGCGATCTACCAGATCTCGGGTGTCGCCGGCGGGTCGGCCGACTACGGCCTCGCGAGCGCGTTGTCGATCATCGTCTTCATCGTGATCGGTGTGATCTCGGCGCTGGCCTTCCGCCAGACCCGCAAGCTTGAGGAGGTGCAGTGATGACCACGTACAACAGAACCCAGGCCCGTCGCCGACGCTGGTGGGCGGAGGTCGGCTGGAAGTACCCCCTCGCGGTCGTCATCGTCATCTTCGCGGTGTTCCCGCTGCTCTACGTGCTCTCCGCGTCGCTCAAGCCGGGCGGCAGTCTTGCCGGCAGCAGTGCCCTGTTCCAGGCCATCGACCCATCGAACTATGTGGCGCTCGGAAACACGAGCTTCTGGACCTGGACGCTCAACACCCTCATCGTCGGTGGCGTCACGGCGATCGGCGCCGTGCTCATGGGCGCTGCGGCGGCGTATGCGTTCTCCCGCTTCCGGTTCACCGGGCGGCGCACGTCGCTCACGAGTCTGCTCATCATCCAGATGTTTCCGCAGACCGTGGCATTCGTCGCGGTGTTCCTGCTGCTGCTCGGGCTCGGCGAGGTCGTTCCCACTCTCGGCATCAACTCGAAGATCGCGCTCATCTGCGTCTACCTCGGCGGCGCACTCGGTGCCAACACGTTTCTCATGTACGGCTTCTTCAACTCGATCCCGATCGAGATCGACGAATCCGCGAAGATCGACGGCGCGACCCACGCGCAGATCTTCTGGCGCCTCATCATGCCCCTCGTGACACCCGTGCTGGCTGTCGTCGGACTTCTCGCCTTCGTCTCGGCGTTCGGCGACTTCATCCTCGCCCGCATCGTTCTCACGAGCGAAGACAACTGGACACTCGCCGTGGGCATGTACCAGTGGGTCTCCAACCAGCTCGCCTCGCGCTGGGGTCTCTTCGCCGCGGGAACAGTCATTGCTTCACTGCCGGTGCTCGCGCTCTTTCTCGCGCTGCAGCGGTACATCGTCGGCGGGCTCACACAGGGCTCGGTCAAGGGTTAGAACTCAAGGAGTAGAAATGCGTGCAAGGTCGCTCGTAACCGCTGTCGCTCTCGCGGCGCTCGTCGTGGTGGGCATTCCAGCCCCCGCTGTCGCAGCGCCGGTGGAGGCGGGCATCACCGTCGCGAAGGTTGAGAACCTTCCCGCCGACTTCATCAACGGTATGGATGTCTCGTCGGCGATCGCCCTCGAGAAGTCGGGTGTCGTGTTCCGCAACGCGGCCGGTGAGCCGGCTGACCTGTTCGACGTGCTCGCGGATGCCGGTGTCACCGACGTGCGCGTGCGCGTGTGGAACAACCCGTACGACGCGAACGGCAGGGGATACGGCGGAGGCGACAACGACGTCGCCCAGGCCGTGGCGATCGGAGAGCGTGCGACGGCGGCCGGCCTTCGGCTGCTCGTCGACTTCCACTACTCCGACTTCTGGGCTGACCCGGCCAAGCAGAAGGCGCCCAAGGCGTGGGCGGCGCTGACCACGGCGCAGAAGGCCGTCGAGGTGCGGTCGTTCACCGAGGACGCCCTGCAGCAGCTCGAAGACGCCGGCGTCGACGTGCACATGGTGCAGGTCGGCAACGAAACCAACAACGGCGTCGCCGGGGTGACCGGCTGGGCGGGTATGTCGCAGATCTTCTCTGCCGGGTCCGCCGCGGTGCGCTCCGTGTTCCCGTCAGCACTCGTCGCCGTGCACTTCACCAACCCGGAGACGAGCGGTCGCTACGCGGGATACGCCGCGAACCTCGCTTCGTACGGGGTGGACTACGACGTCTTCGCCTCCTCCTACTACCCGTTCTGGCACGGCTCGCTCACCAACCTCACCTCGGTGCTCTCGCAGGTCGCGACCACCTACGGCAAGAAGGTCATGGTCGCGGAGACGAGCTGGGCGTACACGCTCGACGATGGCGACGGTCACGGCAACGTCATCGACCTGCCCTCTGAGGCGACGCAGTACCCGGTGTCCGTTCAGGGCCAGGCGACCGCGGTGCGCGATGTCATCCAGGCCGTCGCGAACGTTGGCGATGCGGGAATCGGCGTCTTCTACTGGGAGCCCGCGTGGCTGCCGGTCGGTCCGCCGTCCGAGCTGGAGGCGAACAAGGCGCTCTGGGAGGAGCACGGCTCCGGCTGGGCGTCGAGCTTCGCGGGAGAGTACGACCCGACCGATGCGGGCGAATGGTACGGCGGGTCCGCATGGGACAACCAGGCTCTCTTCGACCACGACGGCAAGCCGCTCGAGTCACTCAACGTCTTCGCCTACGCGCGCACCGGTTCGGTCGCCCCGCGTGAGGTCACCTCGGTACAGCAGCCCGCGGTCAACCTCGTCGAGGGTGCACCCGTGACGCTGCCGGCAACCGTCACGGTCAGCTACAACGACGGCAGCTCCGAGCAGCAGGCCGTCACCTGGAGTGCTGCGGCGTCGTGGATCCAGGGGCCGGGCACCTACCCGATCACCGGCGTGACGACTGCGGGCCTCGCGACAACGGCCACAGTCACGGTGAGTGCGGCCAACTACCTCGTGAACCCCGGCTTCGAGGCGACCGGCGGCTGGACGACGACCGGCATCGGCATCACTGTCGGCGCGTGGGATGACCCGCACTCCGGCACGCGCTCGACGCACTTCTACTCCGGCTCCGCCTTCAGCTACACGCTCAGCCAGAAGGTCACCGGCCTCGCGCCCGGCTCCTACAGCGCCGCGGCATTCCTGCAGGGCGACGGCGAGAACGCCAGCAGCTACGCGCGCATCACGCTCTCCACGGGTTCCGCCTCGGCGACCGCTCCCTTCGAGCTCAATGGATGGCAGAACTGGTCGCACCCGACCGCGGGGCCGATCGTGGTTGCCGCTGGCGATACCGTGACTGTCACGATCTCGGCGTCGCTGCCGGCCGGCGCGTGGGGAACGATCGACGACGTGTCGCTCTCCCGTGCCGCGGGCGGCGGGGCGTCGACCACCGCGCTCGCCGCCGACGTGAGCGCGGCCGAGGGAATCGACCGCTCGCTCTACACCGCGGCATCCCTCGTCTCGCTCGATGACGCCCTCGCGGGTGCGCGTATCGTGCTCGCCGCAACCGCGCCCTCCGCCCAGCTCGTCGCCGACGTGCGTGCAGCGCTCGCCGCAGCCGTCGCGGGACTCGTGATCGCGGATGCCGCTGTCGCCAAGCCAGCGACGGCGCAGCTCTCACACGACAACGGGTGGGACACGGGGCTCGCCGACGGCTCGTACACGGTGCGGATGAACCTCTACTGGGGCTCGAACGGTTCGCTGTTCAGGCTCTACGAGAACGGCGTGCTCATCGCGACGAAGAAGCTCGCCTACAACGGCACGAACGCGCAAGCTGCCTCCGTTGCGGTGGCGGGCAAGACCAACGGCAACTACACCTACACGGGTGAGCTCGTGAACGGCAAGGGCACGACCGCCGTCACGCCGGTGACCGTCGTTGTGACGCAGGCGAACCCGGCCACCCCGGTGCTGAGCCACGACAACTGGGACCGCAACGGCTCGTACGTTCTCACCGCGAACCTGTGGTGGGGGACCAACGCCACGTCGTACACGTTCTACGAGGGCTCCACGGTCGTCGGCTCCGGCTCGCTCACGGCGGCGACGCCGGGAGCCCAGGTCGCGCGGCTCTCGGTGACGGGTGCCTCCATCGGTGACCACGTGTACCGCGTGGAGTTCACGAATGCCGAGGGCACGACGTCGAGCTCGCCGGTGACGGTGACAGTAACCGGTGGTTGAGCTTGTCGAAACCAGGACTTCGGTGGTCGAGCTTGTCGAGACCGGGTCGAGCCTGTCGAGACCGGCTAGCCTGATCCGCATGATCGAACCGGGCCTCTACCGCCACTACAAAGGCAACGACTACGAGGTGCTCGGGGTCGCGACACACTCCGAGACCGAGGAGCGCGTCGTGGTCTATCGAGCCCTCTACGGCGGGTTCGGTCTGTGGGTGCGACCGCTCGCGATGTTCGAGGAGTCGGTCGAGGTTGACGGCGCCGTGGTGCCGAGGTTCCAGCGCGCCTGAACCCGACTGCGGCGGGTGGATGTCGCGGCGCGATGCCCCCGGTCGCGGGGCATCCACGTCGCTGAGTTCGTGTCAGGATATGACCGCGCGACCTGCCCGTCGCCGTGAACTTAGGGGAACCTGTGCTTGCTTTCGACGTGCTCATCGCCGCATCCACCGACAACTCGGGCTCTGGTCCGGTGCGCTTCATCATCACCGCTGTGGGAATCGCCGTCGTCGGACTGATCTTCGCGGCCGTCGGCAGGCGTCGCAATCGCAAGGCGGCCGCGGCCGCGTCGACGGACGCGCCCGACTCGTTCGCTTTCGTGATCGTTCCGGGGCGACCGCTGGCGGAGCAGATCGCACAGGTGAGTGCTGCGCTCGGCGGCTCGAGCGAGGTGCCGAAGATCACGCGCTACTCGCGCCCCGTGGTGACCGGCGGACCGAACGGGATCGTCGTGAGCGACAAGAAGCTTGGCGTGCTCCTGACCATCCCGGTGCCCGCCATCGTGCAGCTCGACTCGCGCCCGGTGAAGGTCAAGCCGCACGGCGTCATCGGGTCGGGCACCTTCCAGGCGATCTGGGTGGGCGTGCGCCACGAGGGTGCCGAGGCGGGCGTCGCGCTGCCGCCGGTCTCGGGAATGTACGACTCGGTCTCGCAGCAGCAGGCGCTCGCGATCTCGACGGAGCTCGTGGCGCGGTTGGGGCTCGGGAGGGCGTAGCCAAGCTCGCGCAGATGTAGACACCGTCCACATTCGGGTCTACGCTCGCACCATGCGCACCCTCACTGCAGTAGAGAACGTGTCCCTCGACGGCGTCATGCAGTCCCCTGGTAGGCCCGACGAAGATACCCGCGGCGGATTCGACAAGGGCGGCTGGGCCACCGAGCTGCTCATGGCCGACCAGGAGGCAGCGCAAGCATCCATGTCGGGAAGCGGCGCGACCACCGGCATGCTGTTCGGCCGCCGCACCTACGACGACCTCGTCGGGCACTGGCTCGGCACCGACCAGCCGAACCCGTTCACCGAGATTCTGCGCAGCACCCCGAAGTACGTGGCCACGAGCAACCCCGACCTGCCACACCCCAACTCCCACGCGCTCGAAGGCGACCCGGTCGAGGCAGTGCGTCAGCTGAAGGGGATGGATGACGGCGAGCTCGTCATCCTCGGAAGCGGCGAATTCGTCCGCTCCCTCGCGGCGGCCGGGCTCATCGACCGGTACGTGCTCACGATCCTGCCCGTCGTACTCGGCTCCGGAACGCGCTTGTTCGGCGACACCTACGCCCCGATGACCGTGGAGAAGAGCTTCACGTCGAAGAGCGGGATCGTCGTAGCTACGTACGTTGTGACTTAGTAATCGCCCCCGAGCGCGATGACGGTGGTGCGGTGGAGCGTGCCACGGCGTTTTGGCTACGCGTCTGCGCAGGTCACCGTAACCGGATAGCCATACCGCACCCGCTCGTGCGATGTCTACCCCCTCAGGCGCACGCTCGGCAGACGCATATGATCAGATTCTGCACTTCCTTGCGTTTCTAGAGTCTGTGAATATCCACTGTTGCCGTTCCAAGCCATCGATCTTGAAGAGCAGCGACGACTCGCTGAGTGTGTTCGCGAGCCCATCCGCACCCCGGGAACGATCCAGCCCCACGGGGCCCTCCTTGGCATCGACGCCTCCGGCCAGATCGCGCTCGCGAGTGAGAACTGCGCAGACATTCTTGGGATGGATGCCGCTGCGCTCCTCACTCGCCCCGCAGCCGACATCTTCGAGCCGCTCTTTCTGTCGAGGGTGTCGAGCGTGCTCGCAGGCTCGGCCAACCCGATTCGCGTGCGGCTCTCCGACACGGACTTCGACGCGATAGCCCACCGTTCCGGCGACCTCGTCATGCTGGAGTTCGAGCCGACCACGCCGGACGACGGTCACTCGAGTGCGGCCCTGTACAGCGCCATCCACCGACTGGCCCGCCTGGGCACGATCGAGGAGGTGCGCAAGGAGCTGGTCTGCGAGGTGCGCAACCTCACCGGTTTCGACCGGGTCATGCTCTACAAGTTTCATGACGACGACCACGGCGAGGTCGTCGCCGAGGAGGTCGCCGAGGGCATGGAGCCCTACCTCGGCCTGCACTTTCCTGCCTCGGACATTCCCGCGCAGGCCCGCCAGCTCTACATCACCAAGCTCTCACGCGCGATTGTCAGCACCGAGAAGCCCGCGGTTCCCCTCGTCACCCTCGACGGCTCGCGAGTCGGTGCGTCCATCGACCTGAGCGAGGCCGAGCTCCGCGCCGTCTCGCCGTACCACCTGCAGTTCATGCGCAACATGGGCCAGGCGTCGACGCTGTCGTTCTCACTCATCCGCGACGGCAAGCTCATCGGCATGATCACGTGTGCGCACCGCACGGAGCGGTGGCTGCCGTTTCTGCTGCGCCGGGGCCTCGAGATCCTCGCCAACCAGTCCGCTCTTCAGATCGACTCGATGCTCGAGATCGCCCGGCTCACGCGTGACATGGAGGCGCGTCGCATCCGCGCCCGCCTCGAAACGCAGCTGGAACGCGCCACAGACCTCGGCGACGCGCTGCTGCACGGCGAGACGACTGTGCTCGACCTCGTGCCTGCGGATGGGGTCGCCGTGCACATCGACGGAACCCTGACCACCTGGGGCACCGTGCCGCACTCGATCGACCGCATCGCCGAGGTTCTCGACGGCGGCGTCATCGCGACCGACTCGCTGCAGCAGGACCTTCCGGAACTCGCGGCACTGCTGCCGAGGATCGCCGGCGCGCTCGTGCTGCCGATCGGCGGCACCGGGGACTACCTCGCCTTTCTCCGCCGTGAGGTCGCCCAGACAGTGGACTGGCTCGGTGACCTGACCGAGGCCAACCGCACCGACCCGCTCTCACCGCGTGTGTCGTTCTCGGCGTGGACGCAGAGCGTTACCGGCACCTCCCTCCCGTGGGGGGAGGCCGTCGAGGTCGTCGAGGAACTCGGTCGCGACATCGGAGCCGCACTGCTGAGCCGGGCGGAGTCCGCGTTGGCCGCACTCGCGCTGCGCGACCCGCTCACCGGGCTCCCCAATCGCCGCCTGCTCATGGAGCGCCTCGAACACGCCCTCACCCGCAGCGTGCGCGAGATCGAAGTGTCGTTGCTCTTCGTCGACATCGACAACTTCAAGCTCATCAATGACACCGACGGCCACGAGGTCGGCGACGAGGTGCTCATCGAGATCGGTGAGCGACTCTCCGCCGTAGCCCGCAGCCACGACACGGTTGCCCGGTTCGGAGGCGACGAGTTCGTCGTGCTGTGCGAAGACGCCTCGCTCGACGAAGCCGACGCCATCGCCTCGCGCATCGCCGAAGCCCTGCGCGAGCCGATCGCCGGCCGCGTCATCACCGCGTCGATCGGTGTCGCCGCCGCGAGCCAGGCGTCGACCGCCGCCCACGTGCTGCAGAAGGCGGACTCCGCCATGTACCGGGCCAAGGCCGGCGGGCGCAACCGGGCGTCGCGGTAACCCGCGCGGGGTTATATCCTCGACCCATGACCCCGCAGGAGCTCGCGAACCTCGCCCACCTGCGGCGCGCGCGGGACCACATCGATCGTGCGTACGCGCAGCCGCTCGACGTGCCGACGATGGCTCAGACCGCGCTCATGTCGCCCGCGCACTTCTCGCGCCAGTTTCGCGCGGCTTACGGCGAGACCCCGTACAGCTACCTCATGACGCGTCGCATCGAGCGCGCGATGGCGCTGCTGCGCAGCGGGATGTCGGTCACCGACGCCTGCATGGCGGTCGGATCCACCTCGCTCGGCTCGTTCAGTTCGCGCTTCACCGAGATCGTCGGGGTCACCCCTTCGCTGTACAGCACGCTGTCGCACGAGGCCGTTGAGGCGATGCCGGCGTGCGTCGCGAAGACAGTGAGCAGACCGAGCAGATTTCGAGAAGCACGGTCGCTCGTCGCTTCTTAGAGTTGTCGCATGACCATTTCACTCAAGTACGCGAACGTCACAGTCAACGACGTCGACGAGTCACTGCCGTTCTACCGTGACGGGCTCGGACTCGACGTCATCATGGATGTCTCGTCCAACGGTTTTCGCTGGCTCACCCTCGGCAACGCCGCCGATCCGGGCACGCACATCGTGCTCTCCGTTCCGCACGCTGGACGCTCGCAGGTCGAGGGCGACGCCCTCCAGGAGCTGCTGACCAAGGGGTCGCTCCCGATGCTCGTCTTCGAAGCAGACGACCTCGACGCCACCTTCGACCGCCTCGTCGCGACCGGCGCCGAAGTGCTGCAGGAGCCCATCGAGCAGGACTGGGGCCCTCGCGACTGCGCCCTGCGCGACCCCTCGGGCAGCATGGTGCGGATCTCGCAGGCCTAGCTCCTCAGCAACCTGAGGAGCGGCGCGGGGACCCGCTCGAGGTCGAGCGACTCGACGAGCGCCCGCCCGTACTTCTCCTTGCGTCCGGAGGTCGTGCCGAAGAACCGGTGCAGGTGCTGCTCCGGGGTGCGGTCGCGCTGAAACGGCTGGTTCTGAAACGTGCGCAGCAGGGTGAGGTCGCCCTGCTCCTCGATGACGCGCTCCGTGCCCTCGATGCCGAGCGAGCGAATGAGCTCCTCCTCGAGGTCGGCGTTGCAGACCTCGTAGTCATCGAGGGCCTTTGCGAAGAAGCGCTCCTCGGCGGCGTCGCACATGCCGGTCACGCGAGCGGTGGTGCCGGCGAGCGTGCGCGCGACGGTACCGACGTTGGTGGCTCCGCCGAGGTCGACGACCCGCGTGTGAGCGAGATCGATTCCGAGGCGACCCGCGAGGGTGACGACAGCGGCCACGTCGCTGCGCCCCTCCACGAGCACCCAGGTGGTGACATCCATCTCGCTCATCAGCCCATTCTCGCCGTCGCGGGTCAACAATGGGTGGATGACCCAACTCGACGCAGTGCAGGCAGACATCACGACGTTCGTGGCCGACGTCGTCGTCAACGCGGCGAACTCGAGCCTGCTCGGCGGTGGGGGCGTGGACGGCGCCATCCACCGCGCCGCCGGACCGGACCTGCTGCACGCGTGCCGGCTGCTCGGTGGCGCGAAGACCGGCGAAGCGAAGATGACCGACGCCTTCGCCATGACGTCGGCGCGCAAGATCGTGCACACGGTCGGGCCGGTGTTCCGCGGTGAGACGGACCCCGCGTCACTGCTCGCCTCGTGCTACCGGCGGAGCCTCGACCTCGCCGCGGACTACGAGTCCATCGCGTTCCCGGCGATCTCCACGGGCATCTACGGCTACCCGATAGCCGACGCCTCGGCCGTGGCCGTTGCGACGATTCGCGACTGGCTCGCGGGGCATCCATCCACCTCGCTGCGCCGCATCACGCTCGTGGCGCACTCGGCGAGCGACCTGGCCGTGCTGAGCGCGGCGATCGACGCGTAGGGCGCAGCTCTCGGGAGTCGCGCGCGAGCGCACGGTGGAAAGATGCGCCTGATAGCCGGGACGGCTAGTCGCGCGCAACCACCTGCAGCGTCGGAATCTTCGGCTCGCGGCCGTCACCGGATGAGCGGCCGGTGAGGCGGCGTCCGATCCACGGGAGCACGTAGTCGCGCCAGTATTCCGCCGTGCCGGGCTTCGCGATGTCGCCGAGCTCCGGGTCGGCAACCGGCGGCAGGCCGAGGGCAGCGAGCACGTTACCCGCGACGCGCGCGTGCCCGAGAGCGTTGAGGTGGATCTTGTCGCGCGACCAGTAGTCCGCCTTGGCGAGCTCGTCGTCGACCCAGTTGTCCACGTAGGTCGCGTTCTCGCTGTCGATGCGCCCGGCTACGGCGCTCGCCAGCTGGTGCCCGCGCTTCTCGATCGAGGCTCCCATCGGCAGGTGACGCGTCGGGTTCGCCCCGCTCACGAAGAGCACGTGCACTCCCGTGGATGCAGCGCGCTCCACGGCCCCCACGATCTGGTCAGCGATGCTCGCGATGGCGACGCGGGGCCGCAGAATGTCGTTGCCGCCGCCGTTGATGCTCAGCAGGTCGGGGCCGAGGGCGAGTGCGGGATCGAGCTGCGTGTGCACGATCGGCCCGAGCAACCGACCACGGATCGCCAGGTTCGCGTACAACACCGGCTCGCTCGACGCAGACGCGAGCCCGAGGGCCACAAAGTCTGCCCAGCCGCGAGGAGTGCCATCCACCCGTTCGTCACCGACGCCCTCGGAGAAGCTGTCACCGATGGCGACGTAGCGCGAAAAAGTTGCCATGCCCTTTAGTCTGCACGTTCACGGGTTTAGCCTCGAACCATGTGCCGGAACATTCACACCCTTCACAATTTCGAGCCAGCCGCGACCGGCGACGAAGTGCACGCCGCAGCCTTGCAGTACGTACGCAAGATCAGCGGATCGACGAAGCCGTCGAAAGCCAACGAAGAAGCGTTCAACCGCGCCGTCGCCGAGATCGCCCACATCACCGGGCACCTCCTCGAAGACCTCGTGACGACCGCCCCGCCGAAGGACCGCGAGGAGGAGGCGGCTAAGGCGCGCGAGCGCTCGGCCAAGCGGTTCGCGACGGCGTGAGTTCGGCAGAGCTCGACACCAATATTGCAGGTTTCCCGCCGGACTTGCCCGGCTGAAAGAAATATCTGGGCATCTACCCGGTGATGGCACTCGAGCCGGATCTCGAGGCCGAGATTGCGCCGTACCGCTCCGCGAAGGACTCGCTCAACTTTGACTAGGGCAAGCCGGTGCTGTACGAGCTAATCAAGCGGGTGGCGGCCGCGCTCAACGCTCATCACGCGGGCGCTCGCGATTGTTAGAACAGAAGTTAATATAAGACTTGAAATAAGTCGGGATCAGTGCGAGAGTATCTCCAGAGCAACCTTCACTAGTACCAGAGAGCCCGATCAACGATGACCGAGACCCGAATGAACGTCACCGACTTCCCCTCAGACTTCCGATGGGGCGTCGCCACCGCTGCCTATCAGATCGAAGGTGGAACGACCGAAGGCGGTCGTGGCCCGAGCATTTGGGATACGTTTACCCACACCCCCGGTCTGACCCTCAAGGGCGACACCGGCGACGTGGCGTGCGACCACTATCACCGCTGGGAAGCCGACCTCGACCTTATGGCGAGCTTGGGCATCCGCGACTACCGTTTCTCGCTCTCGTGGGCACGACTGCAGCCGACCGGTGAGGGCGAGCTCAACCCCGAGGGTGTCGCGTTCTACCGGGCATTGCTCGAAGGAATGCGCCAGCGCGGCATCATCCCAATGGTCACCCTGTACCACTGGGACCTTCCGCAGCCCCTCGAGGATGCCGGCGGATGGCCCGTCCGAGAGACCGCGTACCGATTTGCTGACTACACCGCTCGCACGGTGCGCGAGCTCGGCCATCTTGCGGACGACTGGATCACGATCAACGAACCGTGGTGCGTCTCCTTCCTCGGCTACGGACGCGGCGCCCACGCTCCAGGCAAGAAGGACGATCGGCTTGCCGTTGCGGCGGCGCACCACGTGAACCTCGCGCACGGGCTGGCCCTCGCCGAGATACGCACCATGAACCCCGCACTGCGCGTTGGGAACTCGAACATTGTGACCGACATCCATCCGCTTTCTGATTCTGCGGATGATGCGGCCGCTGCAGCGCGCCTCGACGCAATGAACAACCGCATCTTTCTCGACCCGATTTACCTCGGCGACTACTCGCCGATCGTGCGCGAGGTCTTCGCGCCGTTCGGATTCGCCGAGCTCATCAAGCCAGGTGACCTCGAGATCATCGGGAAGCCCGTCGACTTCGTCGGCATGAACCACTACCAGCGGGTTATTGCGTGGGCGGATGACGACGGCGATTACTTGCGTGTCGGCGAGCGTCCAGCAGAGCCGGCGACGACCTCGTTCGGGTGGTCGGTCATTCCGGACTCGCTGCGCTCGGCGCTTCACCGCGTGGCGCGCGACTTCTCGAATCTGCCGATATACATCACCGAAAATGGCGCTAGCTATCACGACTACGTCGGCCCTGACGGCCAGGTGCGAGACGACGAGCGCGTCGACTACTTCAGCGGGTACCTCGCCGCTGCCGGTTCCGCCATTCGTGAGGGGGTGAACCTTAAGGGTTACTTCGCATGGTCGTTCCTCGACAACTTCGAATGGGCCGAGGGCTACAGCAAGCGCTTCGGCCTGGTCTACGTCGATTACCGCACCCAGGAACGCATCCCGAAATCGAGTGCGTTGTGGTACCAGCAAATCCTTGCTGAGCACCGCGCAACCACCCAGGTGACAGTCGCCTGACGTGAAAAAGCGGGAGCCGCTGCAGTAACAGCGACCCCCGCACCAATTCCGCTGTACTTGCATCAAGAAAGGGAATCTCAATGAAGAGAATACTCACGAAGGCGCTCGCGCCCGTGGCCATAGCTGGTCTGGCGTTCAGCCTCGCAGCCTGCTCATCGGAGCCGAGCGAAATCGACGCCGAAGGCCCCATCACCGTCTGGATCATGGGCGACTCCGGCGCGAACTTCGAAAAGCTCGTCGCACCGTTCACCGAGGAGAGCGGCCAGGAGGTCGAGGTAGTTGCGATCCCGTGGGACTCGATTGACGAGAAGCTCACGACCTCCGTCGCATCGGGCTCCGGCCCTGACGTACTGCAGATTGGTCTCTCCAAGCTCCGCACGTTCGCGGACGCAGGAGCGCTCCTGCCCCTCGACGACTCGCTCGCCGATTACCCCGGACTCGACCCCGCAAACTTCCCCGCCGGCGTCAGTGGCGCCGCGACATCCGTCAACGGCGAGATCGTTAGCGTGCCGTGGGTGAGCGACACGCGCGTGCTGTTCACCCGTACCGACATCCTCGCGGAGAACGGCATCGATGCACCTCCCACGACGTGGGAGGAGCTGCGCGCCGATGCCAAGACCCTTGCTGGCCGTGGCTCCGGCCAGTACGGCTACTACATTCCGCAGTGGGACGCTCCCCTTCCGGTGGAGATGACGTGGAGCTTCGGGGGCGACGTGATCGACGCCGACGGAAATGTGAACTTCGACACCCCCGCCTTCGAGAAGGCCGTTGACATCTACACGGGCCTCTATGCCGACAAGAGCGTTCCCACCAACGGTGATTTTGACCAGACTCAAGGATTCATCTCCGGCGTTGCACCGATGCTCGTGAGCGGTCCGTACCTCGGAAAGGCGATCACGGATGGCGCACCGGAGCTCGAGGGCAAGTGGCAGGCCTCGCTCCTGCCCGCTGGTGACTCCTCGACGTCCCTGTTTGCGGGCTCAAACCTGGGTGTCTGGGCGAACACCGATCAGAAGACGGCGTCGCTCACGCTCCTTGAGTATCTGTCGCAGCCTCAGACCCAGCTCGAGTGGTACTCGATCAACGGTGAGCTTCCAACCGTGAGCGCGGCACTCGAAGACGCCGACCTCAACAGCGACCCGAACGTCGCCGTCTACACCGAGCAGCTCGCGACCTCGAAAGTACTGCCGCTCGTGTCCAACTGGGACGGCGCCGTAGGCACCGAACTGCTCAACGCCCTCAACGCGATCGTGCTCAACGGCACCGATCGCGACGAAGCCCTCGCCGCGTTCTACGCGAAGACCGAGGGTCTCACCACCAAGTAAGCCCTTTCGGGGCCGTCCTCACCGGGCGGCCCCGAGAGTCCTTCAGTCCTTCCCAATACAGAAAGGAGCTCTCGTGCGCACGAAACTCTCGCCCTACCTGTTCGTCTCGCCTGCGATGCTCCTGCTCGTGACCTTCGGAATCTTCCCGATCTTCGTGGCCCTCGCCGTGAGCTTCACGAACATGAACATCTCGGCGTTCGCGAATATCCGCAATGTGAAGTTCGTCGGCATCGACAATTACGTGAAGCTCGTCGGCGACCCTGACTTCTGGCAGGCGCTCGGCAACACGGGGCTATTCGCCCTCGTCGGTGTTCCCGCTGTCGTACTCTTGTCGCTCGGCGTCGCACTCCTGCTCAACCGCAGCGACCACTGGTTCTTCCGCTCGCTGCGCTCGTTCTACTTCATCCCCGCAATCACGGCTATCGTCGCCATCTCACTCATCTGGGGTTACCTCTACAACACGCAGTTCGGCTTTCTCAATTACCTCCTCTCGCTTGTCGGGATCGAGCAGGTGCAGTGGCTTTCCGACCCGGTGCTCGCGAAGTTCTCGGTCGCTCTCGTGGCCGTGTGGCGCGGCACCGGACTTAACATCATCATCTTCCTGGCGGCGTTGCAGGGGGTTCCGAAGGACTACCTCGAGGCCGCGTCCCTCGACGGAGCCGGGGAGTGGCGCAAGACCTTCTCGATAGTCATCCCGCTCTTGCGGTTCGCCATCTTCTTCGTCACTGTGACGACGATCATCTCGTGGATGCAGTTCTTCGACGAGCCCTTCGTGCTCACTGACGGCGGCCCGCTCGGTGCAACCACGAGCGTGTCGATCTTCCTCTACAAGGAGGGATTTCGCATGAACCAGTTCGGCTATGCGAGCGCCGGGTCGATCGTTCTGTTCCTGATCATCGCGATCATCACCGTCGTGCAGCTGCGCGCGAGAAGGGCCGACGATGAGTACTAGTTCCCTCGGGCTGCGGATGCGGCGCTCCGACCGGTCCGTCGCCCGCCGATCGCGCACGCTCACCGTGGTCATCGGCGCGGTACTCGGCATCGGTGCCCTCATCACTGCGTTCCCGTTCATTTGGATGCTCGCGGCATCCATCAAACCGCAGCGCGAGTCCACGGACTTTCCGCCGACGGTTCTGCCGAAGGAGCCGACTTTCGAGTACTTCCAGGTGCTCTTCACCGAGCTGGACTTTGGGCGCTACCTGCTCAATACGATCGCTGTCGTGCTTATCGGCATGATCGGGCTCGTCTTCATGGCGATGGCTGGCTATGCGTTCGCCAAGTTCGATTTCAAGGGCAAGCGCTGGATGTTCTTTCTGGTGCTCGCAACGATGATGGTGCCGGTGCAGGTCACGATGATCCCGACCTACCTGATCCTCAACCAGATGAAGCTCACCAACACCCTCATCGGTATCGCACTGCCGACTCTCGTGAGCGGGTTCAGTATCTTTCTGTTCCGGCAGTTCATGACGACAATTCCGACCGAGATGCTCGAGGCAGCGCGCCTCGATGGTGCGGGGGAGTTCCGCACCTTCCTGCAGATCGTGCTGCCCATGTCCAAGCCGATCCTCGCCGTGCAGATCGTTCTCACCTTCATCGCCGGGTGGAACAGCTTTCTCTGGCCCCTCATCATCGCGAGCGACCAGAAACTGTACACGCTCTCTGTCGGCCTCTCGCTGCTCAACCAGCAGCTCGCTGTGAACCCCTCACTGCAGATGGCTGCCGCGTCGGTCATGGTCATCCCGATCCTCATCGTGTTCATCGTCTTCCAGCGCTACGTGATCCAGGGCTTCGCCCTGTCTGGACTGAAATAAATGGAGCTCCACACCGTGTCACCCACCTTTACCCGGCGTCCCGCCAACTTTGACGGCTTCGTGCGAGCGCAGAACGCCACGCTTGTTGATGGCTCCGGCCGCGAGTTGCTGTTGCGCGGTGTCGGTCTCGGCAACTGGATGCTGCCCGAGGGGTATATGTGGAAGTTCGGCCCCGGCGCGGAGTCGCCGCGCGAGATCGAGGCGCTCACCGTGCGGCTGCTCGGGGAGTCGGGGGCCGCTGGCTTCTGGGAGGAGTTCCACAACGGGTTCGTGACCGAGGCCGACATCGCCCTCATCGCGGCGAGCGGATTCGACCACGTGCGCTTGCCGATCAACAGCCGGGTCATCCAGTCGCCTGATGGCAGCCCGATCGAAGCTGGCTACTCAATGATCGATCGTCTCATCGGGTGGTGCCGCGCGCACGACCTCTGGGTGCTGCTCGACCTCCACGGAGCGCCCGGTGGCCAGACCGGTACGAACATCGATGACTCACCCAACAACAAGCCCGAGTTGTTCATGGATGCCGGCTATCGAGCGCTCACCGTGCGACTCTGGCGAGACCTCGCGACGAGGTATGCGCGGGAGACTGTCGTGCTCGGCTACGACCTGCTCAACGAGCCGATCCCCAACGAGTGGCAGCACCTGTACGGCGCAGACCTCGCAGAACTCTATGTCGACGTCACGCGCGCGATCCGCGAGATCGACACCGACCACCTGATCGTCTACGAGGGCTCGCACTGGGCGACCAACTGGAGCATCTTCACGGAGGTCTGGGATGACAACTCCCTCCTGCAGTTCCACAAGTACTGGTCGAGCCCCGATACGGCCTCAATCGCGCAGTTTCTTGAGGCGCGCGACCGCCTGGGTCTGCCCATTTACATGGGGGAGGGTGGCGAGAACACGCTCGAGTGGAACTACACGGCGTTCCGCCTGTACGAATCACACGGCATTGGGTGGAATTTCTGGCCGTGGAAGAAGATCGACACGGTCACGTCGCCGCTTTCGATCATGCCGCCTGACGGCTGGGACCGAATAATCGCTGCGACGCAGGATGCGACGCTCGTCGTGCCCGACGCTGCGCGCATCTTTCGCGAACTCCTGTCGAACATGAGCGCAGAGCACGCGACCTGGCAGCCGCAGATCGTCGCGGCGCTCACCTCCGAGCACCCGCGGGTGATTCCGGCGTGGGGATTCGGCACCCGCGGTGCCGGCGAGTCCTACGCGTCGGCCTATGCCGAGCGCATAGCCGGCATCCGGGAGGCCGACGCGGTGAGCCTCGCCTGGGCTGGTCCCGGTGAGCACCCGGCGAACCCGTTCGAGCAATCCGACGGCCGCGCCTACCTGCCGGAGGAGGAGCTCGTCGTGCACCTGCGCGCGGGTGACTGGCTGGAGTTCGAGGGTGACGCGCTCGATGCGTCGACCGTCACCGTTGTTGGTGCCGAGGACGCGACCCGCGTTGACTCGACGGAACGCGGCATCCGTGTCAGCGCGATCGCAGACACCACGCTCTCAAGACTCACGTGGGGCAGCGCGTAACTTGCTAAGTTCTGGAAGCATGACCAAGCGTTCCGCCGCCGCCGCGACCACAGCGCCAGCGACGGTAAGCGACGTGCGCCAGCGAAATCGATCACAGGCGCTGCGGAGCATCATCCTGTCCCGTTCGATTTCTCGCGCGGAGCTCGCGCGCGAGTGCTCGCTTTCCATCGCGTCGGTCACGAATCTGGTCTCCGAACTCATAGCTGAGGGGCTCGTGCGCGAGGCGGGAACTGTGGCGTCGAGCGGAGGACGACCTGTGACGCTGATCGAGCCGAACCCTTCGGGTGCGTACATCCTCGGCGCGGACGTCGGCGAGCGTGGTGTTGCCGTGGAGCTCTTCGACCTTTCCATGACGCGCATCGACACCGAGTTTCGTGGCGGTCGCTCCGGGGAGCCGATTGACGCGATCGCGCATGACCTCGACGAAGCGCTGGACGCCCTGCGTTACCGCAATCCCCTGGCCTGGACGAACCTGGCGGGCATCGGGCTAGGACTTCCTGGCATCGTTGAGTCTGATGCCAGTGGGCGACAAGTGCTCTATGCGCAGAGTCTCGGGTGGCCGGCTATTCCGGTGGCCGAACTCATTAGTCATGACATTCCGATATTTGCGGAGAACGGTGCCAAGACACAGGCCATGGCTGAGCTGTGGGATGGTGCGGCGCGCGGCGTCGGCGAAGCGCTCATCGTTCTGCTTGGCCGCGGCGTGGGTCTCGGCATAGTCACCAACGGACAGCTTTCACACGGTCTGATGTCGAGCGCGGGCGAGTGGGGCCATGTGAAGATTGTGCGCGGAGGAGCTCTTTGTCGCTGCGGAGGGCACGGTTGCGTGGAGGCCTACCTCGGCGCTGACGCAATCCTTGCCGCTTGGCGCGACGCGGGGGGAGTCTTCGAAGGCACGGGCTGGCGTGCCGTCGGCGAACTTCTCGCGGCAGAGGATGACCCGACCGCCGTCGCTGTCGTCGACGAACTTGTGGCCACCCTGGGTTCGGCGCTCGGTGGACTCGTGAACCTCACCAACCCGGAGCGCGTCGTGATCGGTGGGTGGGTGGGGCTGCGCCTCATGGAGCAGCTCGCACCGCGCATCGAGGCCGCCATTCGAGCCGAAGCGCTCGTGCGTCCCGGCGCTCAGTTCGACCTCGCTGCGTGCCGGTTCGGTGGCGACACCGTCGCTCTTGGCGCCGCCATGATGCCGCTCAACGCGATCATCAACGGCGCCAAGGCGAGCTAGGCCGCGACCCCGTACTTCTTCATCGAGGTCTCGACGATCGTGAGGCCGCCGAGTCCGGGCATGCGCGAGATGTGCTCGTCGAGCTTGCGGATCTCGCGCAGGCCCTCTTCGCCGGCGAACAGGTGACCCATGACGTGGGTGACCTCGTCGGGCTCCATGACGGACGAACCGACCGGTCCCCAGGCGTTCTTGAGTGCGAAGCGCGCGAGCACCTGAGCCTTCTTACTCTTGCCGAGGCGCTCGCGGGCCTGGGTCGCGTAGAACGCGACGTGACGGGCCTCCTGCTTGGCGATGCGGCGCAGGAGCTCGGCGAGCACCGGGTGCTTCTCGAGGTCGGCGAGACGGTTGTAGGCGGCGACGGCCGACCACTCGTTGGCCGCGCCCCAGATCATGTGCACGGCGATGAAGTCCTTGCCGACGACGTTGCCGAGAAGCGACTGCTTGACCGGGTCGAGCTTGTCCTTCCAGCCGAGCTTGAGGCGCGTGCTCTTGAGCTGGTCGAAGTCGACGGTGATGCCGTGGGCGCCGAGGACGTCGGCGAGGGCCTCGCCGTGCCAGAACTCTTCGCGGTTCCACATCGTCATGAAGGCCGAGACGTCGGCATCCTTGTGCGACGGCGTCACGAGCATGTCCCGCAGGTAGCAGACCGTGTGGTACTCGATATCGCACATGTAGCGGAGGCTGCGCAGTGTCGAGTCGGGCAGCGGGTTGGTCTTGAACTCCTCGAAGTCGAGGTCGGCCCAGGCAACCTTCGCGGAGGTCTCGGTGTACTTGTCGATATCAAATGCCATGGGATGTCGCGCGCGAATCAGCTGGTGAGAGCTTCTTCGGGCGCTCCTTTCTGTTCGACGGGTGCCTCAGTGGGGGATGGCGCAGTTGAAGTGGTTCGGAGCGGAGCGTCAATCTGCTTGCCCGGCTTCCAGGTGCGGATGTTCCATCGCTTGGCCTGCGCCTGACGGTAGAGCTCGATGTCGGGGTTGACGGCGTTGGCGTGTCCGAGGAGCTGGAGCCACGGGACATCCGCGTGGCTGTCACCGTAACCGTAGGACTGCGAGAGGTTCGCGCCGTGGTCTGCCGCGTACTGGCGCAGCCAGGAGGCACGGGCCTCGTCGACGAGCGGCGGCGTGGCGAGGTAGCCGGTGAGCTTGCCGTTGCGCTCGTGCATGCGTCCGGCGACGATCTCGTCGAAGTATTCGGCGAGCGGTGCGGCCATGAGGTCGATGGTTCCGGTGACGAGCACCGTGCGGTGTCCGGCAGCACGGTGTGCCTGCACCTGGGCGAGAGCCTCGGGGAGGATGCGGGAGCGCAGCTTGCGCGAGTACGCACCGGCGACGCGCTTCTCGATGGTCGAGGTGCGCACGCCCTCGTAGCGACGCAAAAACGTGCGGATAAAGTCGCCGCGGTCGTGGCGTTCGGCGCGCAGGTAGCGGGGGAGTGAGACGAGCAGGTTCGCGATCACTCCGGGTGCCGCGAGCTTGGAGCCGCCGCCGAGGCGCAGCCAGAGGTACTGCTCGACGAGGTTCGACTTGAGGAACGTGCCCTCGAGGTCGAACACGGCGAGCACGTCGGTGCGCTCCGGAAGCGCGCGGATGGCACGCTCCCGACCGGCGGGGCGCTCGGCGAAAGCGCGCGTGAGCGTCGTGATCGACGGAAAGTGCACCTCTTGCAGGTAGTGGTCCCAGTCGATCGACGTCATGTCGAAGCCGCGCTCGGCCTGCTGCTCAGCGGTCAACGACGCGTTGAGGCGACGGGTGTTGCGGTCGTCGAAGATGATCTCGGTCTGCACGTAGGCGCGGTACAGCTCGGTGAATCCACGCAGGAGTTCGAGCTCGTGCTTGGCCGTCTGCAGCTTGTCGAGCATCGCCTGCGAGCGCGGCGTCGACTTCATCGAGGTGATGAACTTCTCGGCGCGTTCGGCCTTGCGCTCCTGCTGCTCGAGTGCCTTCTCCACCTTGCGGCTTCCGGGGAACTCCCACGATGGCACCTTGATGATGCCCTGCTCCTTGGGGAGCGGGTTGGCCGTGAAGAATTTGTGCACAGCCGCGTACATCTCGTGAAAAGGCAGCGGGTTGGATGCACCGCTCGACACATGGAAGTACTGCGGGTCCTCGGGGTCGGCCTCCTGCTCGGCCGCTGCGATGATCGCGTTGACGACGAAGTCGACGGGCACGACGTCGAGGATCGAGTCGGGGAGCCCGGGGAACTCGGGCAGCTGTCCGCGACCGTAGGCGATGATGAGCGGGTCGGCGACCTTGAACCCGTCGATCCAGCCGGGGTACGGGTGGTGCAGCGCGCTTTCGATGATCGCGGGGCGAACCACGGAGAGACGGTGTCCGCTCTGCGCCCACAACTCTTCTGCTGCACGCTCGGCGAAGGCCTTGGTGAGCGTGTAGACGTCGGTCCAGCCAAGGCTCTCTGCACGCGTGCGACCGTGCTCGACGAGTTCGGACCGCACCTCTTCTGCACGCTTGGCCTCCGCGGCTGCGGCGACGGCCTGTGGCCCCGCCTTGCCGTGGATCTTGCGGGCCTCGTCGATCAGGCGGCGCAGGTTCTTCGGGTCGCGCGAGAGCATCTCGACACGCAGTCGGGCGCTCTTGGCGGCGTCGTACTCTGCGCGCCAGTCGACCGAGTGGCCGAGGGATGCCTCGGGCACGACGCCCTTGCGGATTCCGCCGACGTAGCAGGTGGACACGTGCACGACGTGAGGGTTGGCGCCGCTTTCGAGGAGTGCGCCGTAGACACCGAACGCGCCGCCGACGTTGGTGTCGAAGGCCTCGTCGATCGGCGGATCGAACGACACGGTCGAGGCGCCGTGGATGACGATGTCGATGTCTTTCGGCAGCTTCGAGATCGAGGTCAGTGAACCCTCGACGACCGAGATGCGCTTCGCGACGATGTCGGCGACGTTCTCCTCGCCGACCTTTTCACGCCAGGTCTTGAACACCGGCTTGCGCATGAGGTTGGCGAGTCGGGACTCCCCGGTCGACGACCCTTTTCCTCGCACGAGGATCGAAACCCGGGTCGTGGGGTAGGTAAGCAGTAGTCGCTCGAGCACAGCCTGCCCGACGAAGCCGGTGGCTCCGGTGAGAAAGACGTGCGCGCCGTCGAGCGGGCTGGTCTTCGCCGCAGGCTTTTTGCGGGGCGCGGCCTTCTTGGGCACGGCGTCGGTCACGTGTGGGCTCCCGTCGCACGAGCGATGAGGCCAAGCCCCTGCTGGCCGGGAAGAGTGTCGATTCGTGCGTCGAGAGCCGCGACATCCGCCGCTGAAGCTCCGAACAGGTGTGCGTAGAAGAAGGCAGTCTCCTTGTGCGGTTCTGCGCCGGCACCGATGGGCCAGGCAGAAGAGCGAATGTGGCGCCGCACGACCTGCTGGGTGCGGGGTGATGCTGAGAGCCGGTCGCGCGCCTGCTCCTCGAAGAACGAGAGCTGGCGCTTCTTGACCGGAAGGATGAGGTCGAGCACGCGCAGCAGCTCGGGGTTCTTGTCGATCGTCTCGAGGCGCGAGAGGGCGGCCTGCATGAGCCACTCGTCGATCGTTCCCATCGCCATGTGTACGGCGACCATGTCGGTGCCGTAGTGGTTGGCTGACACAGAACCGGTGATGGGGCGCAGGCGATTGCGGATCTTCGCGAGAATCGACGGCTTGGCCTCGATCACTGGGGGAGCGGCATCGCCGTGCGCGTCGATGATGTTCTCGAGCGCGTCGGCGATCCAGAACTTCTCAAAAGCCCAGGTTCCCAGAAATGCGGTGACGCGGGCGTCTTTGTGCGTCGCGGTGACGAGCACGTTACGCAGGTGGCCCATCGTCGCGCGCTCGATGGCTACGAGGTAGCGGAGCGTGCGCAGGGTGTCCGTCGACAGCGGAGCCGTCTCGAACTGGGCGAGGTCGAGTTGGTCGCGGAAGCTCCCCACCGCGTTTCTCGCGTAGTCACGAACATTGAAGTCAGGGGCTGCAATCACGTCCTGTTCTTCGTTGCCACGGCTTTTCACGATTGGTTTCCCCGCTCCTCGTTTCTGGCTAGAGCCTAACCGATCAGCGATACGCGGTGCGTAGCGTATTCTCTTCTCCATGGCTACGGCTCTCATCACGGGCGGAACTTCCGGCATCGGCGCCGCGTTCGGCAGGGCCCTCGCGCGCCGGGGCTACGACCTCGTTCTCGTGGCACGCGACGAAGCCAATCTGGCGCGTCACGCCGACGAGTTCCGCGGGCTGGGAGCACCGTCGGTCGAGACCATCTCTGCCGACCTTTCTGACCGAGTGGATGTCGCGACAGTCGTCGACCGCCTCGAGTCGACTGATTCGCCGATCGACCTGCTGGTCAACAACGCGGGATTCGGCGTGCACTTTCCTCTGGCCACGCGCGACACGAGCGTGCACGACCGTGCGCTCGAGGTCATGGTGCGCACCGTGCTGGTTCTCGGCGGCGCGGCAGCGAAGGCGATGGTCGCTCGCGGCTCCGGCGCCATCATCAACGTCTCGAGCACCGCCGGCTTCGTGACGATGGGCGGGTACTCCGCGATCAAGGCCTGGGTGACGTCGTACACCGAGGGACTCGCGGTCGAGCTCCGCGGTTCGGGCGTGCACGTCACCGCCCTCTGCCCGGGCTGGATACGCACCGAGTTTCACGAGCGCGCGAACATTCGCACCGGATCCATCCCCTCAGCTCTGTGGGTAGATGTCGATGTCACAGTCGAGACGGCGCTGCGCGACTCGGCGAGAGGCAAGGTCATCTCGATTCCCACGGCTCGCTTCAAGGCGCTCATCTGGCTTGCGCGTCACATTCCGCGCAGCACTGTGCACTGGGTGTCGGGCAAGATCTCATCGGGCCGAAAAGAGCCTGCGTCGACAGAGACGAGTGCTCACTAGTGGCCGATCGGTTCACCTCGCGCGGTCACGCGGCGTCGCGGTTCGTAGCGCAGCGGCTTCTTCTGAAGCCGCTCGTCTGGTCGCTCACGCGCGTCACGGTCGTAGGCAAAGAGAAGCTGCACGGCCTCGAGGGTGCGTTCATCGTCGTCGCCAACCACTCGAGCCACCTGGATGCCCCGCTCATCACCGGTGGCCTCCCTCGCCCTCAGGCGCGCTACCTCGCGGCCGGGGCGGCGGCGGACTACTTCTTCGACGTGTGGTGGCGCAAAGGCCTCACCGCTCTCTTCTTCAATGCGTTTCCGGTCGACCGCAGCGGCACGGGCAAGAAGGCCGGGCTCTCACGCCAACTGCTCGAGCGCGGGGTTCCGCTGCTCGTGTTCCCACAGGGCGGCCGGGCCAAGAGCGAGATCATCCAGGGCTTCAAGCCGGGCGCTGCATCCCTCTCCATCGCTACCGGCGTGCCGTGCGTGCCGATCGCCCTCGTCGGAGCGGGCCGCGCCATGCCGCGCGGCACCAGCTGGCCGAAGCGCGGAAGGCTCCCCGTTGCAATAGTCTTCGGAAGTCCGGTACGCGCCGAAGACGGCGAGACGGCATCCCAGTTTTCTGAGCGCCTGGCCTCAACGGTGAGCGCGCTGTACAACGACTATTCCGAGAAGGAGCGTTAATGTCTGACGTCAAGCACATGAAGTGGTGGGGTTGGGGACTCGACGGGGTTGGATTCCACTTCGAAGACAAGCCCGGCTTCGCGCCCTTCGTGCTCAACGCCGTCGGACTCGACCTGCTCACCGCGACCAAGGCGGAGGAGCCCTCGTTCGAGGAGCTCAAGGTTCCGAAGAGCAACGCCAAGGCCGCGCTGCTGAAGACCCTCACCGGCATCGTCGGCGCCGACCATGTCACGACCGACGACAAGCTGCGTGTCATCCACACCTATGGCAAGTCGCTGCGCGACCTCGTGCGCATTCGCAACAACTGGATCGAACGCACCCCCGACGTCGTCATCTACCCGGCCGACGAGGCCGAAGTGCAGGCCATCGTGGATGCCGCGATCGCGGCCGATGCCGTCATCATCCCGTTCGGCGGCGGCAGCAACATCGCGGGCAGCCTCGAGCCGCTGCCTGCCGAGAAGCGCACCATCATCTCGCTCGACCTCGGACGCCTGCGTCTCGTGCTCGACATCGACGAGGAGTCGGGCCTCGCCCGCATCCAGGCTGGATCGCAGGGCCCGGACCTCGAGAAGCAGCTCAACGACAAGGGCTGGACGATCGGGCACTTTCCCGACAGCTTCACCCACTCGACAGTCGGTGGCTGGGTAGCCACCCGCTCCTCGGGCATGCAGAGCGACAAGTACGGCGACATCGCCGACATCGCGCGCGGCCTGCGCGTCGTGCGCCCCGGTGGAGTGCTCGTGCTGCGCCCGCTGCCCTCCACCTCGAGCGGGCCGTCGGTGCGCGAGATGATCCTCGGCTCCGAAGGTCGCCTCGGCGTCATCACCGAGGTCACCGTGCAGGTGCACCGGGTTCCGGAGAAGCGCGACGTGTACGCGTACTTCTTCCCCAACTGGGAGACCGGCATCACGACGATGCAGCAGATCTCGGCCTCGGATGCCGCGCCATCCATCACGCGTATCTCCGACTCGAACGAGACCGGCTTCACCCTGGCGACCTCGAAGGAGCGTTTCGGACTCGACAAGTTCAAGGCCGGCACGATGCTCCCGCAGATCATGAAGGCCAAGGGCTGGAACCTCGACGACATCTGCATCTCGTTCATCGCCTACGAGGGCAGCCCGGAGCACGCCAAGCGCCAGCGCACCCTCGTCGAGAAGATGATCAACAAGAACGGTGGTCTCACGATCATCGGAACCGGCCCCGGCATTCTCTACGACCAGAAGAAGTTCGACACCCCGTACCTGCGCGACTTCCTGCTCGACATGGGTGCGGCCGGTGACGTGTCGGAGACCGCGACGCCGTGGTCGAAGATCAACCAGGTGCACGATGCTGCCTACGCCGCAGCGCAGAAGGCGTACGACGAGATCGGCATCAAGGGCTGGATCATGTCGCACATGAGCCACTCGTACCACTCGGGCGCGTGCCTCTACTTCACCTTCGCCTTCGTCTTCAAGAACGACCCGGTGGCCGAGTACAACCTCGTCAAGAACGCCATCCAGCAGTCATTCGTCGACAACCACGCGACGATCTCGCACCACCACGGTGTGGGTGTCGAGCACTCGCCGTGGCTCGAGGAGGACATCTCGCCCGAGGGCGTCGTGGTCATGCGCGGCCTGTTCTCGTCGGCTGACCCCGGCTCGAACTTCAACCCGGGCAAGGTCACACCGCGCGCGTAGGCTGTGATCCAACCGATCGGGGGAAAGTCCGTGTTGTCGATCGCGTACGCGAGTGTTTCAACGACCCCGATGTCCGATGAGGACATCGCGGGCGTACTAGTGCAGGCGCGCGCCAACAACCAGCGGCACGAGCTCACCGGCGCACTCCTGTACCGGGGCGGTCGATTCGTTCAAATTCTCGAGGGCCCCGAAGAATCGGTGCGCTCGCGATTCGCGGTGATCGCTGTCGACCCGCGGCACACCAACGTGCAGCTCCTACGTCAGGTCCACATTTCGCGGCGCCAGTTTCCGGAGTGGACAATGGGCTTCCGCCCGAGAGATGACAGCGCCATCGAGAATATTGACGGCTTTGAAGACTTCTTCGGGCGCACCGGGCGTGCCCGGCTCGAACACGCCGACAACGAGGCACAGCAGTTTCTCGAGTGGCTCGGCGAATACTGGCTTCCGCGCACGCAGGAGTAGCGCGCTACGGCACGCGCACCGCGAGAGCGAGCGGCAGGATGGATGCCCGCGCCCAGGTGACGCGACCGATCGAGTCGCCGTCCGCCTGAAACTGGGCAGGCTGGCCCATCGTGAGCTCCACCGTGCGTGCTGTCGTGTAGCTGAACTCGCGGCGTCGTGAGCCACCCGGGGCGTCGACGGCATACCCGCGGAGCGACCGGCGCTGCACCCAGCTCGCCACGTTGCGAATCGTGAGCACGTCGAGCAGGCCGTCGTCCATGAGGGCGTCGGGCAACAGGCGGATGCCCGCGGTGATGATCCCGCAGTTGCCGAGAAAGACGGAGTGCAGCTGCTGGTCCGTCGGCGTCGCGCCGTCGATCGACACCTGCAGCGGAACGCCACGGCGCGGACGCATCGCCCACACGATCGGCCCGACGTAGGCGACCCAGCCGATGCTCCGCTTGAGGCGCTTGTCGGTTCCGGCGACCATGTCGGCGTCGATGCCGAATCCCGCCATGACGAGGTAGTCGCGGCTCGCCTCGGTGCCATCCTCGAGCCGGTAGTCGAGCACGCCGAGATCGATGCGCTTGGTCTGCCCGGTGAACGCGATGCGCACCGCGGCCTCCGCGTCGAGCAGCGGCAGCCCGAGATTGCGGGCGAGCAGGTTGGCCGTGCCGATCGGAACAACGGCGAAGGGGATTCCGTGCGCGCGGGTGGCGCTGCCGACACCTCGCACGGTGCCGTCGCCGCCGGCCGCGATCACGAGGTCGACGCGGGCGTGCGCTGCTGCATCCACCTGCACACTGGATGGCTCGCCCGAGACCATGGGCAGCCAGAGGCTCGGTTCCCACCCTTCGGCGGCCTCGCGGGCTTCGACGAGTGGCTGGAGTCGTTCGAGCTTCACGCGACCCGCGTGATAGATGACCGCCGCGCGCATTACGCCTCGAAGGCCGGCCAGAGCAGGGCGAGCACGTCGTTGGCCCACCGTTCGTCGGTCTCGCCGCCGCGGATGACCTGGCCGAGCACGGCTCCGAGCAGGATCGTCGCGACGAGCCGCACGTCGAGGTCGGACCTCAGGTCACCGCGGTCGATGCGCTCCTCGACGAGGGCGGCGAGCATTCGCGCCCGCACCTTGAGCATCTCGCGCAGCAGAACGACCGAACTGGGGTCGTCGTTGATCAGGATGGCCGCAGCGGTGCCCCGACCGATCTCGTGCTCGGCGAAGTCTCCCGCATTGCGCAGGAGCCAGAGAAAGGTGTCTTTCGTCGACAGGTCGGTCGGAATGGGGATCTCGGTGGTCGCTGCGGTGATGCCGGCGAGCAGGAGCTCTTCGCGACTCTCGTAGCGACGGTAGATCGTCGTCTTGGCGACACCGGATGCCGCAGCGACGGCCTCGATGTTGACGTGGGTCGGACCCTTCTCCCGCAGGAGTTCGAGCGTCGCGTCGATGATGCGATCGTCGGTGGACTGCTTGCCGGCGACGCGGCCGGACGGCTGGACAACTGTCAGATCGTCGGTCATCGGTCGCCCCCTCCGGTGGTCAGGAGGCCCAGTCTACCGGGGGCACGCTACGCCGACCGTAGCGCTTTCTTAGAGTGCGCTGATAGTCCACCCGGCAGACGTTGATGCTCCCGGCTCGATCACGATCAGGTCGGTGCCCGAGTTGAACGCGTCGGGAGGGCAGGTCATCGGCTCGACGGCGAGTCCGCGGCGGCTCGGCTCAGGAGCCGGACGATCGGCGGTGTGCACCTGCACCCAGGGGCACGCTGCATCCCATTCGAGCGCGACGCCCGTGCCACTCGGGGCCGTCACCTCGACGCGCGAGGCGGTGACACCGCTGAAGGCGTGGTCGATGAACGTGTCGCCGATGACCCTCGGCGAACGGAAGTCGAAGTCGGTGTCGTCGACACTCACCGCAACGATCGGGGCGAGGGTGTCGGGCCTGACGGTGAGCACGAGCTCGGCGGGAAGGTGCAGGGTCCAGTCGTCGACTGACCCGTCGCCAGCCACGAGGTAGGGGTGCGGGCCGGTGCCGAAGGGTGCTGCATCCACACCGGTGTTGGTCGCGGTCACCGACTGGTAGAGGCCCGTCTCGGTCAGGCGGTACTCGACCTCGAGATCGAGGCGGAATGGATACCCCGCCTGCGCCTCGATCGTCGTGCCGAGTACGACGAAGTCGTCGCCCCGGGTGACGAGTGCGAACGAGGTCCAGCCGACCAGACCGTGGAGAGCATTGCCCCGCTCGGGCTCCGTGAGCGCCAGCTCGTGGTCTGCGCCGCCGAAGCTGTAGACGCCGCCGACGATGCGGTTCGGCCACGGTGCGAGGGTCGCGCCGCGGAACACCGGGCGGATCTCGTCGGCCTCGAACGGCACGACGAGGTCGCGTCCCTGAAAGGTGAGGGTGCGGAGCGAGGCGCCAACGCTGGCGATCGATGCGGCGTAATCGCCGAGGGTGAGGTCGTAGCGTGCACCGGAGAGCGGAGAAGTCATGAGAGACATTCTGCCGTGCGCGTGGCAGGGTGAAGTCATGCGGATACTTCTCGGCGTTATCGCGGTTGTCTTGCTCGCCGGGTGCAGCACGGGCCCGGTCGTCGACGACTCCGCCTCGCCCGTGCTCATCACGCAGTCGTCTCGCGGATCTGCGTTTCCGCAGGCGCTCATCTCGGGCGAGCTCAGCGAGGTGAATGGATGCTTCGGCATCCCCGACACCGTCGCAGTCTTTCCGGTCGGCACAACGCGGGTCGAGGGTGGGCTGCAGTCGCCGGATCTCGGCGAGGTGCTCCTCGGCGAGCCGATCGAGGGCGGTGGCGGCTACGCGACCCTGACTGAGGAGACCGTGGGCGTATACGAGAAGTGCGGGCTCGAGGTGGGCGATGAGGTCGCGATCTTCAACCCGTTCGACGTCGACTAGCGGCTAACGCTGCGCGTCGTACCGGGCAAGGGCGTCGGCGTCGCGCACGTGCGTGACGGCGCGGCGCGCGGCATCCAGCGCCTCGACCGGGTCAGCTCCCGGGGCGTTGGCTGCGGCAAGCTCGCGCTCAGCCTCGG
>Ga0247817_10000296_pt1 | contig 30191 bp, 11 predicted proteins | sample UWRJL212509R1_FD_178010 | JGI IMG/M metagenome (GOLD analysis project Ga0247817, IMG submission 178010) | Plant litter microbial communities from Arlington Agricultural Research Station in Wisconsin, United States - UWRJ-L212-509R-1 | ecosystem: Environmental > Terrestrial > Plant litter >...
GCGCCCAGCGCCGGCCACGTCCGAAACGTCCCCCACCACGCCCACAGGTGCACATACAGGAGCACATCGCGAAACACGCGCTCGAGCGTCCTGCGCGCCACGAACGCGTTCCCCCACACCCCCGGCGTCTCCCACGTGCACCGCAGCGTCGACTGGATGGTGCTCCGCTCCCACCTGACAAGCTGCATGACGAGGGCGCGGGCGCTACGCTTCGGTACGCGCGTGACGTCCGTCTCCGGCATCGCCTGCGGCACGTGGTTGTAGCCGCTGGCCGTGAGCCAGCGGGACGTGAAGGTGTCATCGCCTGTGTCGAGGCGGGTGCGGCCAAAGAGGCCGTGCCAGACGTCGTGGAGGAAGGCGTCGATGTAATCGGCGCGCTGTACTATCTCTGTGCGGACAAGGTAGGACGCGCCGCAGACGATCCAGCGCCAGCGATGGGCGACAAAGGCGTCGATTTTGGTGGTGCGGAGGCGGCCGTCTAAAGCGCGGGTGCTGGCGACCTCGGCGGGGGTGATGGCCGAAGGGGTGCGCCGGTTGGGTGCGGTGCGGGTGGAAAAGGCGCCGCCGGCGGTGCCGACGCTGGGATCCTCGAAGCAGGGGAGTAGGTGGGTGAGGTAGTGCGGGGGCCACATGATGTGGCTGTCGACTTTGGCGGTGATACTGCCGCGGGCCCGGAGGAAGCCGGTGGCCATCTGGCCGCGTATGCCGGGCATGTCATCGCGTGCGAGGACGACTTGGATCTTTTCGGTGCTGAAACTGGCTCCGCCGAGGGCATCGATGACTTTATGGCAGTAGGGGGGCCGGGTAATCAGGAAGATCTCGAGGGGGTCGTTGAGAAGATAGCTCTCGAGGCATGGTAGGAAGCTGGGCTCGGGATTGAGGACCGGAATGATGACGCTGACGTTGCGGGTGGTGAAAGTGGGATTTTCTGGGATGGGGATTGGCTTGTACAGGGAGATGTACTCGTCCGAGACTTTCTTGTCGAGGAGCCCCCAGACCCAAAAGGCTGCGAGAACAGTAGGGGCTGCCATGGCAAGAAGTAATGGGTTGTCGATGCTGAGGATCCGGAGGCGAAGATTCTTGGCTTGGTCGCTTCACGGCACGAAAATGGTGATGTGAATGGGCAAACAAGACAGACAAGCCCAACCGAAGGCTGATATTTGTATCCATTTCGCAGGATCAGCATGGCGGAAGGGAATTTCGACGATATCGTCTCTGGCTGGTGGGTGCTGGACGGCAGGGCGCCTCTGGTTGCTAGTTTTCTGTTGCCACACCCCCTTGGGATCAACACTGTCAAGGCCATGTGGCAGTGTATCAGCGGTCAGTAGGGCATGTCAAAGTTTTGTGAACTTGAATTCATCGCTGTGTGCGTCTTTTTGGTGGCTTGATGAAGGGATGACAATGGGCTAGGCATCTGAGGCGCCGACTGTTGTCCCCATTGACAGGGACTTGGAATCATAGTCCCAAAAAACATGCCTTGTTGGAACGATGCCATCCCTTGGTAGCCATGTTTCCCTTCGAAGCCGCACCGCCGTCTAACCTTCCCGTCGGCAGGCACATCATCCAATATCATGCAACCAGATTTCATGTCTATCCTGTATCCTCTATCCCGTATATGGTCCTGTCCACCCCGAAACGTCGCTCAGAGCTCCCAGCCATCGCCAACGCAGGCCAACACACCTCATCCCAAAAAACCCCATCAACAACGTCCCGTCCAACCCTACCCCCTTATACCCCGTCCCCTTCAACCATCTTCCCAAACCCCTCCACAATCCTCCTCACCTCCTCCTGCTCGTAATCCCCTGGATAATCCATTACCTTGTCCCCAAACCGATTCGGCAGCGTCGGGTCCGCCCCATGCCTCACCAGCACCTTCAGCACCTCAAGATACCCATGCCGCATGGCCGTATGCACAGGTCTGTCCCCGCTGAACCGGTTCGGCATGTTGAAGAAGACGGCCTTTTTCTCCTCCGTTGCGAGTATGTCGGCGAGCGTCTCGATTGACCCTGCACGACATTAGCAATATTCGGGCAGAGGGGAGGGAAACATACGCGCTTGCCCCCCCTTGGCTGCAATGTGCGCGGCCGTCTGGTGGTAGTCGTCCTTGCACGTGATGAGGACGTCGGCAGGGCACAGGGCCTCGCGCAGCGCCAGGGCCTGCACGGCGGCGCGTAGCTTGGGAAGGTCGCCCTCGCCGGCGAGGACCGAGATGTGCCGCGACTCGGCGTCGGTGATGGCCATGACGGGAGGAGGCGATGCAGCGGGCGAAGTTTTGGGAGGGGGGAAGGGTGGGCGGTGGGCGGTCGAGGGGAGAGAGCAGATGATGGAGGGACGTCGAGCTGGGAATGGACTGCGGGGGCCGCGTTGTATTTGGGGCAACCCTAACCCAGGACAGCCGTCACGGCGAATTGAGACAGTTCGTGTTCGTTCATTCATCGGCTTTTGGGGCAAATTGTTTTGCAAAGATCAATCTATGTGTCGCACCCAAACACTCTAGCAAGAGCGATGGTTATGAAGCAATGCCTCTAGAGGAAAACGCCAGTTGGTTGGGAACTCGGGTGGTCGAGGACGCTGCCCGATACTCTCTTGGCTCTGCCCGTCAATTCTGGGGTCAGGGCCCAAGAAAGCACGCCCTTCCAGAAATATCTCGGTCAACCGAGTCTCCGAAAAATGACTTTCATATTTGACCTCCTAGGCTCTGACAGGCTCTGACGAGTGAGCATGTGAGTCTTCCCCATCCTGTTTAACCCCAACAAAGATTCGAAATGCAATGCGACTAGCAGTTCTCCTCTGCCAGCTCCAGAGGAGCAATAATTCTTCCTGCTGTAAGCACGTCAGCATGTACAGTCGTAAATGATCGCGACCCAATATAGGGTAGGGCATGCGCTGTGGGCTGAGAGAGCTGGACCTACGAAGCATTTCTCAATCTTTTCCAAGGCTCTCTTTGCATTCTCCAGTTCTTGCGACTTCCCCATCTTGACCTTAAAGAGTTCGCTTCCCGTCACATCCGTAAGTCCAGCTGTGACATCGTAGAATTGAGCTCCCTCTGGCGTGCTGTACACCGGACCAGTGGGCCTCCCGTTTCCGGTCAGGATGACACCAAAGTCCTCCACCACCATCAAAAATCGCCGAATGCAGGAGATTCCACCGTACATCCTGTGCACGCGTGGGCAGAGCTCTTTGGCCACATCTTGAATGCACCACCCGCAGTCATCATCTCCAGGGACACTGCCCGAGAACCACATGCAAGCCGGATTCTCACACTTGCTGTTCCTCTGGGGCTGAACTGCAGTTTCTGATGTTAGAAAGCCTTGAAATTACATCATAAGCCTGCTTTAAAGTTCGAGGTGAGGGTCTTACATCGGATTGCAATGGTGGAGACCCTAACGTCATTGAGCATCGCGAATAAATCGCGTGTCCATTGTCCGCGGATATACAACGCGTCTGTAGCCAGGTCTACGGCTAGACCGCGGCTCATGTCGCATACGCTGGTCGAGGTGCCGTAGATTCCGGGCGAGGGAATGTGGCAGACATTGCTGCCCCCTTTGGCAGGGCGGGTAGTTAGCAGGAGGTTGAATAATTAGACTGCGAGGTGAGGAGGGGCATAAACGATCGTCATACAAACTCTAGTTGCCACTTCCCGCGAAAGCCTACATGTTGCAAGAAGCGCAGCGCTCGACCATTTCAACTCGCTCTTGCAACATTGGTGCCGTACTTTCTTGAACGAGGTATCTGGTAGGACGACCATTGTGGGGCCCTTTCCGACAGCGTGCTCCCAGATCATGAGCTGCACCTCGACAGGCAGCTTGGAGAAGAACTCAAAGGTCGGCTGTCGCCGCTCCGCGTCCACAATAGCTCGCAGGGCGTTTGAGTCGAGAAGTGACGGGCGAAGGTCTCTAATGTACCCGGATTTGGTTGAGTCTTTGGGGAGAGTTTGGAATTGTTGGGTGTCAGAAGGAGAAATTGTGCGCCGTGTTGTGGTCGCGTCTTCCAAGTAAAGACGTCGCCATCAGACCCCACCCCACATGTGTTCCTCCCTTGGGCTCTTCGCTCTTCAAACCCCCGCAGCCGTTAAACCATAAACTACAAGTATGTCCAAAGAAATATCAACACACCGCCCCCAATAGCAATACTGCTGAGCTCTGGATAGTCGAGCTTTTCTGTCCGCGCGAAGTAAGCCAACGGGCATCCCCGTGGGCGTTGCGATCCAATGGAAGGCCATGACCAAGCTCTGGTCCATATGTACTTAGGTAATTAACTACGACCAGACGATGCGAACGGGCGCAGTCTCGAGGCAAAATGGAAGAGCATGCGCAAGAGGGCGCGCTTGCTGCCGTGGAGCAGAGGTTGAACTCTCTCCGCCCGGAGTATGTTGCTGCTGATGTTGGTTGTCGCGGCGAGGCAGGTAGCCTGAAGCCTCTGAGTCTCTTGGATGTGTTGCTGATACTGGTATAGCGAACAACAATCCGCGATCGAGCCCAAACTCGACAGCATCGAACAGACCAACATCAATTTGTCTGCTACGGCCGAGAACGAACTCCGGGGCGTCCAAGAGGCCATCAAAAAGCTGGAAGGGAAGTTGACAGGCGAGATGCGAGTCGACACGGCGCGCGTAAGCGGCAGCGACTCCTCGGCACAAATCAGCGTGGGCTTGTCGGAGCTCCTCGACGCCCTGAAGGCGATACTGAAGACGCCGACGACAGAAGAAATTGTCCTTGGACAGCTATACTTTCCCAGCATCGCCATTCGCGTGGAAACATTGCCGACGCCGGGTACGGCACATTCGACTGGCTTCTCCAGCCTGATGCCACATCCAACTCGGAGGACAAAACACTTACTCGCCCAAGTATGACAGTCATTCCTGCGCTGGCTCGAGAATGATAACAAATGAAAAACCTCGGACGTACGGAGCGTACCACCTTTGCTTACGCGAGCAGGGCGATGATGGTCTTCACGTCTTCGTCTCCATCACATTCGTCGAGAGCGTCAATGACAATCATAATTGCCGTTGTATGCGACGAATCTGGGCAAATAAAATTTCCTTTTTCGTACGTTGCCCACGTGACACGGCTCACCCTGGCTCAGGCTCGGCTCAGTCGCTGCTCAGGCTGGCTCACCTTTGCTTACCCTAATTACCATTTTCGGCAGGCTGCGGCGCAGCCGGCGAAACGCTTCAACTCTAGCCGAGGGGGCCCAGAACTGGTCCCATATATAAAAATGGCCAGAATGTGCCCTATTTTAGGACCTAACAGTCTTCGTATGTTCGGATTACTTTTCTTCCACGCCAGAGATCTCTCGAGATCTCTGTCCTTGTCAGGCCCTCCAGGAGGCGTGCCAGGGTTAGGGTTATGGCAGGGCATAAAAGCCGGCCTCTGCCTCCAGTTTTTGTAGTAGAGCAGCGTTCAACTCCTCGTCAACACCATTTCTTGCTCGCGGAGCGCCCGCGCGGTGCAGGCAGGCCCCCTTCACTCCACCTATAGGATCCCCCTTAACAGTCCTCTAAGTCTCCTGCTTATTAACTTGGTGCAACAATGCAGCACCTGCGTGGCTCGCGACCCCTAAGTTTGGCTTACGTACGCGCGCCCCTATATCTTAGATTTTAAGCATTCCACGACACTCGCAGCCTACGGCTGCTCGGCGACACTCTATTCTATCTATTACCAATACCATCATTCTATCTCTAATCATACCATCGTAGGGTGTATATATATGTTTTAGTTTATATTTATATAGTGCATTCGTACCTGTTTATTATAACTCTTATAAACACGCCTCCCATTACTTAGGCCTAAGCTTATCAACATATCTTGATAATAAATTACGATTTAAAATAGAACAGGAACTTAAGAATTTAGTAAATTTTATTATTAAATGGGCTATAAGGAAAGACTCTACAGCGGACCGCTTTAAAATTAACCCTTAAGCTATTCGAAAAAAGCTACGTCTTAAAAGTAAAAAGTATTATTTAAAAGTACTTATATAATAGTATTTGTACGTAAAACCATACGCGTTATTTATACCGAGATTTCCAGTACAAGGCTTTACAGAAACAATCGGGCTAATCAAAGTATAATATAATCGGGAAGAGTACAATCGGGCATTATACCAAGTATCTTTTAATACAGTAATATACTTATCGGCGCGAAGTCTTAACAGGATTTAATTATCTAATTAATACGTCTCTATAAACTTCCTTATTCGGATTACTTAGTCGATCTAAACCTTTATAACATCGTCTACCTCGTAAAAGCGTCTTACCTCCTTCGAGAATTCCTACTTTAGTCCATTACCCTTTATCCTAGATAAGATATAGCCGTCCTCGACGATAGCTAAAAGTTCCTCGTTATTATTACGATACCGACTAAGAACTAGGTAAATAAACTTAATATTATACGAAGAGAGGAAGAAGTAAAGCTTTACGTCTCTCGCTAGATATAGGTTTTATACGCGACGTATTATATAACTACGTAATATATTATATAACCGTTTATAGTCCGTTACCAGTTTAGTACCGTAATAGTACCCCCGTCTTTAAAATAGTAGTTAACCTTAACTACTATAAATTAGGATAAAACTCTAACCTTTCCTCCATACCCGTTTAAGTTTCTTAGTAACGGTTTATTAATAGGTTATTACCTAGTTACTTCTTTTTTAATAACAGTTCTTTCCTTAAAATACCCTTAAACGGGATTACTACGCGCGCCTTATCTACCCGTATAGCCTATACCCTTATATAAATTTTCCTAAAGTATAAAAAGGGCGCTTTCCTCCCTTCTCCCGAAAATTTTCTCTCCTTTTTAGCTCTCGCTCCCTTCCTTTTCGTAACCGGTTCGCTATTATCCCTTTATCCTCGATTTTCTTTATATCCCTTATTCGTAAAGCCTTCGCTTTACTTTCTCCGCTTACGGTCCGTTAGTAATCTATAACTATACCTACCTTAACTTTTTATAATAAGAATATATACGTATACTACTACTGTAAACGTACGACGTTCGTTTAACGTTTTAACTTCGATTTAAGCTTCGCCTGCCTTTTAGTCTTTAATAATTATTATTTTAATAAGCCGTCGAGTAAGTCGTATATATATTATCGTTAAAATAAATATATTTACGAGTTAGTATATCTTTAGTAGTATTTTAACGTTAGTTTACCTATTAACTACGTACTAGTTTATTAACGTTATAGAGAGCGATAATTTCGACTTTTATTGCTTATTTATTTAAACGACCTAAGTCGCTTAGGTTTATAGTAGTAGTAGTAACTTTAACTATTTAAAGGGACTTCGTTATTAGGTCGTTAAAGCTTAGTAGGCGTTTCTTACAGGCTTTATTAAGATTTATATATTATCGTTTAACAGAATAGTTCTATTCCAAAAAAAAGTATACTCTACCCTATACTTAGCTCTATAAAAAAATACTCCCGACGTAAATCGAACTCGCTACCTCTCGCTTTTATATCGCTGTTACTACCTTGCCGGCCTAATTACGAAACCCTTATCGGTAGTACCGAACCTTAATTACGAGCGGGGATAAAAGGCTAGCCGTAGGAGCTACTCGCTCCTACTATTCTTCCTTCCTTTATTATACTAGCTATTCTGTCCAGTACCTTAAAATTACTACCTATTATATCGCCTACGCTACTAAGTATCGTAGGTATCTCCTAATTACTACTAATCTTTACCACTAACTACCTTTAATAAGATACCTAAAGTAAAAGCCCTAGTTTATAACGATACCATAACAACTATTATAGTAAAGCGGCCGGTTCTTTTAAAAGAATAAGCCCTAGTAATTCGGTATTACCTTCTAAAAGGCCTGAATATGCCCGTCGAGCTCCTCGATAACGAGGAACTCTTAGCTGTCGTTAAAGACGGCTATATTTTATCTAGGATAGAGAGGAAGGAACTAAAGAAGGGATTTTTGGAGGATGTAAGACGTTTCTATGAGGTAGATAATATTATAAAAGTCTGGATCGACTAGGTAATCTAAATAAGGAAGTTCGTAAAGACGTATTAATTAGATAATTAAATCCTGTTAAAACTTCGCGTTGATAAGTATATTACTGTATTAAAGGATATTTAGTATAATACCCGATTATACTATACCTAATTATATTATACCCGATTATATTATACCTAATTATATTATACCCGATTATATTATACCTTGATTGTCCTAATTGTTTTTGTAAAGCTTTGTACTAGTAAGATTTATATAAAGTATATATAGATAAATTACCTCGTTAGTTTTTAAAAAAAGACTTACGTTATTATTCGTTTATTCCGTTTAACTATAAATAGTTCGATATTAACTTTCTTAGATAGTACTAAGTTTTTACGGACTTAATTACGTCTTATACCTATAACGCCCTACTTTTATTACTAGTTTACCTTAAATCTAATAAAAAGTAACGCGCTTTTACTTTAGTTAGGTAAAAGCTACGTTTTTACTCGTTTAACGTTAGCTTTACTATTTAAGATATAACGAAGTTTAGTTTTTTTAATAAGTTTCGCGATATAATACAGACCTATATTATAACTATTACTGAATTATACGCGGTTTTCGAAGGCTATCTTATTAGCTCCCCCTAGTCTAATAACTTAGAGAAGGAGGAGGTCTTTAACCACGATTATTAATAAGGTATCGTCTTAACGATATTTCGCTATTAGTTTATTAGTAGTTCGTTAGGCGGGGTTTATTTTCTCTAGTAGATATAACGTAGTAAATAGTCAGATAGTCTTTAGGTTTTAATAATAGTTCTACGCGTATATCGCCTACGTAGTATTATACCGTTTTAGTACCGGAAAGTTTATTTATATACCTTACGCTTTAATCCCTTTACTTTTATAATATCCCTTCTTATAACGTCCCCCTTCTCCCCTTTACCTTTTTATCTCTAACGTTAATAAAGTAACTACTACCGGTTTAGCGGTAGTTTGGTAAGTAGTCTTTAATAGCCTATAGGGCCTAACTTATAAGGGAATTAGGCGTAGAAATTAACGATATCGTTATCGTAGCCTTTAACGTTTATAGCTAACTATTAGGTTAGTACTTAAAGCTAACCTTATTTAATCTTATATTTAAGGCTTTTATCTATAATTCTAGAGTTAAGGATCTTTTAAAGACCTATTTAACCTCCTTTAATTCACCTTTAGTTTAGTCTAGGTTCGTTATTATAATACCCTTAGCCTTAGCGTTAAACTTATCGTTAACGGCTAACTAGCCCGAAAAGAGTTAAGGGGCGGGCTTAATTAAGGAGACGTAAAAGATAGAGAAGATATATATACTTTCTAGTAGTAAAATGGCTACAGCCCGTAAGTAGACCTTCGTTATTACGTATAAACCTATTTACTTATTAGAAAGCTTTTTAAATAGCCTATTTAATTTAATATTCTAGGTATTAACTTAAACTTTATCCTTAGTTAAATAGGTAGGTATATTACTATAGTATATATCCGAAACAGTAACGTATCGCTACTATACCTTTTTTATAAATAAAGTAACGTAGTTAATTACTTATTAAATATACTCTTTAACCGTTATTACGTTTATAAATTCCCTACGAAACTACGCTATAATAGTAAGGTCTAGAAGGCGGACTAGCTTTATTCTTATCTTTAAGTACTATCTATAGTTAATAAAGAATGGAGAAGGGCCTATTATCTTTAAAGTATAGTTATTTAAGGCGAACTTTATTAAAAGAAGCTACTTAACTTAGTTATTTTAGTAGTAACTATAGTAAGTTTAAAGGTATTATTTTATAATATTATTAATCCTTTCTATTTAGTTATTAATCTCGGGATAAAACGTTATCGAATAGTAAAGGGAGATACTAAAATAGCGGCTAAACTTTCTTTAAAAGGTTAAAACGAACTACGTATCTTAATCGGAGATAATTATATTTAGTATACCATAAGGTTTATAAACGTAGGTAATAAAGGCGTTAGCGAAGGCTAATATATCCGTTTATAAAATAGGGACGAAGTACCTTATCTTTATAAGGCGGTTTATTACGATAAGGTAGTATTTATAAGTAACGCCGCTTTATACGTACTTTGGTAACGGTTTAATATAGTCGATAAAGATATCTATTTAAGGCTTAATAAGGATAAGAAGGGGTTTTAAAAACCCTAGGGGAAAGTTTCGTAAGTCCTTCGTCTGTATATATATATAGTAACCCTTTATAAATTACTTCGTATCGCGGGATATTTAAGGCTAATAGTACGTTTATCGAAGGAGATCGTATATCTTAAAATAGCTAGGGTAGTTCGTTAACGAACTATTATAAGTTCGATAAAGGGCCTAAAGGTAGTGTTATAACCCAGTCCTAAGGCGGGATAACCAAGACCGTAGGACCAGGGAGGCTTAAGGCTGTTATAATAATCCAATAGGAAGGGGCCAGCTAATTAGCTTGGCTAATTAGCTAGAAGCCGATACATTTTAACCTAGTATCAGGACAGTTTATATCAGGTCCTCCTATATGGCTAATTAGTAGACGGCCGACGCCTTTTAACCTAGGCTCGGGACTAAAAGTGTCGGCTTTCCTATACTACTCTTTAGTACCTAGGTAGATTAGTATATAAAGACTAGTAAGTAGCCCTTATATAAGGAACTGGTTTTTATTTCTTACGTAAGTAATATATATTCTCGTCTACAATCTTACAAGCACCTTCTTTAAGCTTTTTGTAAAATACCTTGTTAAAGACGATAGTATAACCGCCTGGACCTTACATAACCTTTATTTACCCCTAGTACCTAGTACCCCTAACGGCGTACCGCTTTACAGTTTAACTCCCAGAGAATAAGTTGTAACAAGTTCCTCGTTATTAAGGAGCTCGACGGGTATATTAAGTCAGGGTGTAGGGTACACCCTGTATAGCGTTCCCGCCCCTGGGTAGTGGATGTGGCGTTTTGGCCGGCTAAGCTACTAACGCGGTGGTACATTATTCGTTTCTCGCGCCTCGATAGTTTTAGTTTAATTATAAACACCACTCCTCTCTTACGCGCTACAGCAGCCTACGTAACTTAATTATGTACAATTAAGCTTATCAGGCCCTCTAAGCATAGCAAGAAGAGTAAGATAGTTAATTTAATTTGTATCTTTTGCCATCTTTATAGCTAAACCCCTAACTTATACGTCTTACTATATACGCGTCGAACCGCCTACTTTAGTAACGACGACCCGTATATACCGATTGGAGTAGGTATAGGGTATTTATTTAAGGGTATGGAAACCCTTATTTAAATAGTAGACTATACCGGATAGTTATATAGCCTGGCTTTCCTAGCCAGAAGATTCGAAGGCCTTTTACTAACGCGATACGATACCGTTTCCCCTAGACGATAGCGATTACCGACGATAGTAGGTAGTATACCCTAGCTCTAAGTATAACTAAACGATACCGATATCGACGATATATAAGATAATACCGAAAGAATACTAAGGTAAGACGTTAAGAGATAGGAGAAGAAAAGATTTAAAGACGGAAGGAAGACGCTTACGAAGTATAAGGACGATTAGCAAGAGTTGGAAAATATATTTAGTACTATAAAGATAATAGGCGGATAGGCGATATAAAAAAGTAAGAGATAAAAAGAGAAGGAATTAAGAGAAAAGGAAGAAAGGCGGGAAAGGGATAAAAAAGTAGGCTTAACCTAATATAAGGTATTATAAAGGAAGGACTATAGTTAGGCGCCTAATTCCTTTAGTATCGTTAAACTAGAAATAATAAAGACGCCGAGTTAGGAGTCGCTCTAGCTTCGACGCCAAGTAACGGGACGTTAACGGCGTTTATAGTACTCCGATAAGGCTAGTAACCCCGACTAAGACGCCGAATAGTAGGATATTAAGTAAGGGGCGGAAAGCGAACGGTTAAAGGCTACTACGGCCTTTAAGGATCGATAGAAATAGGAGAACGTATAGCTAAGCGAGCGCCTAGATACCGTCGCTAGTCCTTATCGGACTTCTAATAGCTAAAAGGCGCTTATTATAACGTTAGACGCCTATATAAAGCGGTTAATATAGTAACGTTTGACGATAAGGGCTAAGTTAGTAAGGGCCGGATACTAAAGTAAAGGGATGGATAGGCTTATTCGATGTAAAAAGCGAGATAGTAAAGACTCGTAGTAAAGGTAGGGTTAGATCGAAGAGGTAGTATAGACCGTTTTATAGTTGGTAATAATAGTCCTTATAGTCTCGTTTACCGCCGTTACGAGATGGAGCTAAGAAAGTTAAATATAGATGGTAAAGTTTCGGGGCCTTAGACCTACTTATAAAGAGAGGGAAGCTAGGACTTAAAATCTTTACTTCCGTTACTTTAAATAGAAACTTAGTATTACTAATATACCTAGTAATTAAGGAGAGAAATTATCTAAAGCCTTAAACTATCTACCTACTCCCGCGACTAACTAACCTATACTGTTCTTATCCCTAACGTAAAGATACTACGAAACCGAGATCGTAACCTTATAAGACTTCTCCCTAATTAAGCTCGATACTTTATTTCGATAAGGACGATATATATTAACTAAACCGCCCTAAAACTTTAACTACTATAACCCTAAGCCTTTTAACGTCCATTTCCGTATAGAACTAAGTAAAGAATCCCAGTCCTTTAGCTATAGCTTACTATCCTCCGTTAGTTTTATATAAAGTATTAGTTAAGTTATTATAACGGCTAACGTTAAAGGATCGCCTTAACGTATCTCTAGTAAGACGTTTAAAAATACCGACTTAAACGATACTTGTACGGATACTACTAAGGTCCCCGTAACCCTTAACGATAGGGCGAGTATAGGTAGGACGTTATATATATAAACCAGCAAGTAGTTAAAGGCTAAAAAGTTCGTAGGTAGTATATTTAAGGAGAGGGAGATTACTAAGTTTTTAAATACCTTTAAAGAAGCCGTTAAGTCTCTCGACGCGTTTAATAAAACTAAGGCTAATATCTGGTTTACTTAGTACGATACTACTTATAAAAAGATCGCTAAGGATATCTATAACTAGTTAAAGAACGAACTTAAGGGTAGAAATAAGTAAGTAGTCTAATAGGCTACCGTTAAGGAGGTTTTCTTAAAGTAGTAGAAGGCTAACGACCTAGCCTAGTACGAAAAGCTAGTTAAAAAGTTAGACGCGTTTTATTAAGCGATAATTAAGAATAACGCTAATACCCTAGGTAACGCTATCCTAAAGTACAACGCCTTACTTATAGATATCCCGGAGGATAAGCGTAAAAACTACTATAACTAAGCTCTAGAAAGGTTTTATAACGCCCTTTTACCGGAGCTTTAAGAGATTATCTATATAAAGTAAAATATTAAGGAAGATAACGTGTACGAGATAAAGTATTAGGTTTTCCGAGATAAGCTTATAAACCTGGTAGTTTAGGGGTTTTCTTATAAAGGTAAGTTTACTAAATATATTATAGTTACGGACTTTAAGGATAGCGAGGATAATTCGGATCTTAAGTCGGAGAAGGAGAAGCTAGCTAAGCGAAGCTATTCGCGTAAGGTAACGCTTAAGAAGAAGGCTAGAATTACTAAAGGAGGATTTAAGAAGGAGGTAACTATACCGCTCGAGAAGGCTACCCCCGTCGAAGAAGTTACCGTTATAGTTACTTTAAGTAGCGGTATAAGTATTATTAAAAAGCTAACGTAGTTAATAAGGGAGCTTAAAATCATATAACAAAACTACTTTAAAAGCCTTAGTAAACTTTAACCTTTACGATTTAGTATATAGACCTAAGTTAATACTTTACTATAAGAGGTAATAGGTAATTACTACTAAGGAGCCGGTAGTTTTAGTAAAGGATAAGGCCTAAGAAGCCAGCCTAGGTATATAAGCTAAGGTTAACGCCCCCTCCTGAAGTACTTTTTCTATAACGCCTAGACTTACTAGATAAGGACTTATAACAACTATACTAGCTTTATCTTTATAGGCTTCTTTTATAATAAGTCGATCTGGAATAAGGAGATAAAGCGAGTAATATAGTAATTTTTTCTTAGACCGCTACCTAAGTACGGTAGCGAACTAAATAGGGCGTTCTAGATTTTAGAGAAACTTATTAACAACGTTAGGAGGATGGGCTCGATTCGCGACCTAATCGTGGCATATACGTTAGGTACTAACCTAAATCCTACCTATAACGCCGTAGCGGACTGGCTTTTATACCGCCGTTTTAAGGGTAATAAGGACTTTATTTAATAGGACTTGGCGGGAATCTAGAATAGGTAAAAGCCGGCTGTACCTTTAGTAACCTCTGTAAAGATAAACTACCTAACTATATTAGATACGGACGGCGCTCCGAAGTATATATACCCGTAAGCTAACGAGATATTAGAAGTAATAAGTAAACTAAGCTCGAAAACGTTCCTATAGACTTTATACCGTAACGATAGTAGTAGTAAGCCCCTAGTTAACATTAATAAGAACTTTATAATCCTACGCCGCCTAAGCCTAATAGTACAGCCCCTAATAAGGAATAATAAAGAGGTGGAAGGCAAGCCCTAGAGCCCTATAGTCCTAGTATCTAACGCTTAAAAATATAAACGTTATTAGTAAATACAGGACGATACGATAGATTAAGAGAAGTTTTTTATATTAATACCCCTAGAGATCTTTAAGAAAGCGGCTACGGTTACTAAAAGCGACGTATAACAAAATGCCCTAGGCTTTAAGTATACCGAGGAAAGGGTAAGGCCGGTATTATCTAGTACTAAGTAGAAGGGGGAGGACCTTATTTCAACTACTTTAAACCGCTTCTAGAAACTTATAAATACTAAGATCGCTTATACCTTTAAAGATATTCTTATAGGGGATAAGGAAGTTATAGCGTACATTTTAACGCTTACGAAATCGTTACTCTAGGGTAGTATAAGGATTATAAAGCCTGTTAAAACTTATATAGGGTTACTTACCCCCGACTTTAAGGAGGTACCTAAGATAGTCTCGCTTAACGTTTAAATAACGAATACCTTTAAAGAAATAAAGGAACTATTATAAATATATAGTATCTTTAAGCGTAATTAAGATAGCTTAAAGTATTATCTTATTCCTGCCGAAGAGTTTAAAGTAGTCTTTTAGCTACTTAGTAAGGCTAGCCCGAGCTATAAGTTCTTTATATTTAAAGAGATATCCGAGAAGCTTAAGTAGGATATAGTTAAATTATTAGCTCTAAGTATAAAGAAAGGAGCCTAGGTATAAAGTCTCCTAATATTATATTTACGTATAAAAAGTAATATAGGAAGGATAAATACTAAGGAGTTAGCTCTCCTCGATAACGAGTTTTAGTATAATATTATATCTAAGGCGTACTAGGAATATTATAGATTATACTTTAAGACGTATAACGTCCTCTTTAAGGATATCTACGGCGAAGCGGTCCCTTTTTATAGGATAATATCTGTATATATCTCCTTTAAAATATAAACGCTAGATATAACCTTCTTTATCCTAGATATACTACTTATTTCAGAAGGAAGTTACGACTTACTTCTAAATATCCCCTTCTTTATATAAATAGCGGCGACCTTCGATTATAAAAAGGCGACTAAACCGGACGGAGAAGCGGCTATTACTACTATTAACCTTAACTTTAATAACGTTATCGTTAAAGCGTCGGTTCTTAGTCCTAATAAAAGTAAGTTACGCGTTTAACGTACCGATAGTTACGATGTTATAAGGTATTATAGCTTTAATAAGTAAAACCTTTAACTAGGTAAAGTTAAAAAAAGGGGAGGAACTAGTAGGGTTTATAATAGACGAAAACGTAGATTTAATTTTTAGGTTTCTTAAAGAAAAGGATAGAATAAAACGGGGAATTAACCGGTTAATAAAGGTATATACGAGCCTTTTGTATAAAGCGGCGGCCGCGGAACTATTTAAAGGGAAAGACGGGGAGTTAGGAAGAGAAAAGGATAGTTATAGGGATTTTATCTTTATATATTTAGCTTCTTTTCCTTTAGGTTAAGGCTTTTTAGGAAAAGAAAAGGGAAGTAGGAAGAAGGTATTACCCTTAAAGTAAGAAATAAGTATTTAAAAGGAGGCGGTTATTAATACGTTTTATAAGCTAACGTAGAAGAAAGTAAAGCTAGTAGATAATAAGCTATTAGATAGTAGTAAACCGGAAAGTAACCCCTTTTAAAAGTAACGAAAACTAACTACGGTAAAATAAAAAGTAAAATACGGCTACCGATAAGACTTTATTATTACCCCCTGTTTTTTAGATATAAAGTAAGGTAGTAGATTAATCCCTAAATACCGAAATACGTTAATAGGTAGTATTACTATACTAACTACTAAAGAGAAAGTTATATTCGAGTATATTCTCTATATTAGGGAAGAAGTTTTAGCTTAAGACTTTACGGAGATAGGTAGGATTTACTACGATATATTTCCGCTATAGGAGATTAAGATAATCCTTTATAAAGCGTAGTAGTCGAGATCGGTACTTATCCTAAAGGTTAGGATAGCGTAGCTTATTAAGATACTTAGAGAAAGGTTAGCTAAAGGGATTATTAAGTACGCCTATACGTCCTACTATAATAACTAGTTCCTAGTTAAGAAGAAAGATAAAGAGATAAGGTTAATTAATAATATATAGAAGTTTAACGCCTATACCCTTTAAGATACGTATATCCCCCTAAAAGGCGAAGAGGTTAGCGAGGACTTTAGCGGCTATAAGCTTATCTCGCTTCTGGACTTATTTTTAGGCTATAATTATATTAAGCTGGAGCCTATAAGTTACGATATTATAACTTTTTCGACTTTAATTAATCTCTTCCGTATATATCGTATTCTAATAGGTAGTACTAATTTAGTTATATAGTTCTAATAAGCTATATTAGTAATCCTTTATAACCTTATCCCGTACCGTTACCAGGCCTTTATCGATAACATCTATATCCAAGGCCTTAAGGACGACTATAATAATAAAGAATTCGAACCCGGAATTAAGCGTTTCGTCGTTAAGTACCTCCTAAACGTTAACGAGGTATTATTAAACTACGAGCTTATAGAAGCGTTAGTAGTAGCTGTTAAATTCTAATAATACTAAGCGAAGATAATATTATTAGGCTACCTTTATAAACTAGAAGGAAGAGAACTAGTAAAGAAACTAATATATAAAATTACTAAATAGCTAACTTATACTAACGTTAAGGACGTTCGTATATTCCTAGGACTTGTAGGCTTCTACTATAACTGGATTTATATATATAGTATAATTACTAAAGGTTTATCCAACCTAACTAAAAAGGACGCGGTCTGGAAATAAAGTATTAAAGAGTAGATAACTATAAAGTAGCTTATTAGAAAGCTTTTTTTAATACCAATCCTAGCTATAATTATATTCGATAACGATAAATACGGGATAGTCTATCTAATAGTCGACGCGAGCTTACTTAGTTAAAGCGGGGTTCTGAAATAAGTCAGCCTAGATACGAAGAGATACCTATATAGGTTCGAGAGTAGCGTATAGAATTAAGCGGAAAGAGGGTATAATACTATAAAAAGGGAGTTACGTAGCCTTCTAAGCGTAATAAGAAGTATACAGCGGTACCTATTTAAACATCACTTTATAGTTAAGACGGACGTACTAGTTCTAATATATTAACTTAACGGAGTAATTAACGATATCCCTAAAACGTTACTTATACGATAAATTACTTGGATTCGTATATTCGATTTTACCGTTAAATACATCCCCAGTACCCGGAATACCGCTACCGACGCGCTTTTAAGGAAGCCGCTAGGGTTATTAGACTTTAAAGAATAAACTATATAGCCAGATATTAACGACTATATCGACTTTTAGATCTTTAGCTAGATAATCGACGAAGGATATACTACAGTAGTAGAGATATTCCAGTATACCCTAATAACTTTTAGTACTATAGATAAGTAAGCGGCCTCTAGCTATATTTAGTCCTTTAACGAAGCTAGGCTAATCTTTAAAGGCTACTAGAGTAAGGATTTCTATAATATTACTAAGTTCCTAACTACTATAAACGTTTTAGTATCTATCTATAGTAAGGAGAAGCGACGCGCCTTTCGAAATAAAGCGATAGGTTATTTCCTTTATACCTACAGGCTTTGGCTCTAACCTAAGGATCCTCCGTTACCTAGTAGCCAGTATATAAGCGTAAGTTAAGCTCCTGGCCTAAGAATAAAAGCCTCCTCTACTACCAGTACTTCCAGTATACTGTTACGTAAAACCTAAGTATATAGCTAAATTAGTAAGGGCCGGGGTTTTGGGAGGTATTAGGCTAGCGGTTATAGGTAGTCGGGTAGATTAATAGGTATCTTAAGGAATAAAACAACGTTACTGTCTGCTTCTAGCTTTATATACTATAGATTATAATTATCAGTCGCTCTAAGGATAGCAGGGTCGTCGTACAGGCTTGGTTTATTACTAACTACGGATACTACATCGTCGCGATAAATAGGGGTTTGTTAAGTAGTGCTTTAAGTAGTAGGCGGCTACTACCTCGCGTCTTTCTAATATAACGTTTACCTCGGCCGTAACCTCTTAACGCGTATTACTATCTTAGCTTGCTAAAGAAATAAGGAAAATAACTAAATTATAATAAAATAATAGGATTGGTCTTACTGGCCTTAGAGTACCTAATAGGTTGTTTTTATATTTTTCTGTATATAAGTAGGATAGTAGGGGTTTTTATTATTATACCTTAGTCTTTTCTCCTAATCTCTTCCCTTCTAAGAGCTATATTACTCCTATAACGGCTCTTAAATACCTAAGAAATAGATAGTAAAGTACTAAAAGATAAAATCGTCCCGAGCCTAAAGCTCCCTTACTTTAGGACTATTACTTTATTTTTCTAACCTTTACGCCGCCGTCTTAATCTACCCTTTTAGCCGACTATAACTAAGGGGGATCTCGATATATACTTTTTTCCTTTCTCTAGTACGCCGTTCTTCTTTCTACCTCCTTAACTTTTCTTCCCTTCGTTTAATTACCGACCTTATAACCCTTAACCCGTCGTCTTCCTTATTATAGATCGATCTCCCTATTACCTCCTCTCTTACCGTTTCCTTAATCTCTACTACTATCCTTAACTTTATCTCTCCTTCGCTATTATTACCTTTAAAGCTATAGTTAATATCTAGCTGTATAGTAAAGTCTGGTTCGTCCTTAAAAAGATAAACCTCCTTAAACTTAAAGAATTTCTTAATACGCTTTAGGTAGTAGGTATTTACTACTAGTATTCCGTTAAGCTTAGTAAAGAGGTAGGCTTACTTACCTGTAATCTCTTAAACTAAATAAGGACCCTTTTACCTTTATTAAAGCTTAGAGTTTATACTTAAGCTTATCTGCCGGACCTTATTATATACTAGTACTTTATCTCCTTTCTGGATCTACTTAATCTTTAGTCGTATTTTATATCTTAAGATCTACGTCCGGTTTTCCGCTTATCTCTTTCTCGCTATTACTACCTTTTCAGCTACCTCCTTATATTTATTTATTACTTCGATAATAGTCCTCGCCCTTACTTCGATTAAAAGCTGTCGTACTACGCGTCGCTTCTTTAAAGTAAAAGCCTTTATAATCTTAGGGATATCTTACTAGCGCTGGATCTTTTATAAAGGGAGGTTCCTCTCTATCTCGGTAATTAGGTTGTAACCATGGACTAGAAAGAAAAGGGTTATACTATAACTTATACGTATTGTCGTTCTATCGGCTATAAGTATAGCTGGAAGGTACTATTCCTATTCTCGCCGAATCGTAACGTTATCGCCGAACTTAGTTAGCGTAAAGGCGATATTAAAATAACCGTTTTCGTTAATACCGTTCGCCTTAAAGTTTTATACTAAGATCTAAATCTTAGTATATTTTAAGAACTTAAAGATAAGGTATACCTCGGCCTTAAACTCCAATCCTTTATCTATAGTTATAATAAGGGGTACTCCCTATCGTTAAAAGACTTATCGGATAAAGGGGATAAGATCGCATACCTTAGTTAACTAAATAATCTTTACCTTTACCTATCTAGTTAAGTCGTCTTATGCTTTAACGAGAAGCGTCCGGTTTGGTCCTTTAGTATTACCTAGTCCTGGAAGGTACTAAATATTAAAGGTTTAGCGAGTAAAGGGGATAGAACTAAGGGCTGTAAACTAAGTTAGCTTTTTAAAGCGTCGTATCCCCTATATCTAATATTTACGGTAGCTTTAAATATAACGCGTAATATCTAAATACATACCCTTCTAATAATAGTCGCGCTAAATCCGCTTCTAAGTTTTATCCCTTCCCTTATAGCTAACTTCGTCGTAGTAAGCGCGTATTAGGAGATACCGGTCTTAGGCTGTATTAACGATACGGCGTACTGGTCGTTTAGGATCCTTAGGTTAAAGCCAGAGCCTATAGGTATAGAGGAAATAACCTATCGCTTTGTTCCGAAAGGCGCGTCGCTTCTCCTTACTATAGATAGATGCTGGAACGTTTATAATAGTTAGGAACTCGGTAATATTATAGGAGTCCTTACTTTAGTAGCTTTTAAGGATTAGCCCAGCTTCGTTAAGGGACTAAATATAGTTAAAGGCCGTTTACTTATTTATAATGCTAAAAGTTGTTAGGGTATGCTGGAATATCTCTATTACTGTAGTATATCCTTTGTTAATTATTTAGCTAAAGATTTAAAAGTTAACGTAGTCGTTAATATCTAGCTATGTAGCTTATTCCTTGAGGTTTAATAACCCTAGCGGCTTCCTTAAGAGCGCGTTAGCGGCGGTATTCTGGGTACTAGGGATATATTTAATAGTAAAATCGAATATACGAATCTAAATAATTTATCGTATAAGTAACGCCCTAGGAATATCGTTAACTACTCTGTTAAGTTAATATACCAAAACTAGTACGTCCGTCTCGACTGTAAAGTAATACCTAAATAAGTACCGCTGTATACTTCTTATTACGCTTAAAAGGTTACGTAACTCCCTTTTTATAGTATTGTACCCCCTTTCCGCTTAATTCTATACGTTATTCTTAAACTTATATAAGTATCTCTTTGTATTTAGGCCGACTTGTTCTAGAACCCCGCCCTAACCGAGTAGGCTTACGTCGACTATTAAATAGACTATCCCGTATTTATCGTTATCGAATATAATTATAGCTAGGATCGGTACTAAAAGGAGCTTTCTGATAAGCCACTTTATAGTTATCTACTCCTTGATACCTTATTTCCAGACCGTATCCTTCTTAGTTAGGTCGGATAAACCCTTAGTAATTATACCGTATATATAGATCTAGTTACAGTAAAAGCCTATGAGTCTTAGGAATATACGAACGTCCTTAACGTTAGTATAGGTTAGCTATTCGGTGATTTTACGTACTAGTTTCTCTATTAGTTCTCTTCCTTCTAGTTTATAAAGGTAGCCTAATAATACTACCTTCGCTTAGTACTACTAGGATTTAACAGCTACTACTAACGCTTCCGCGAGCTTGTAGTTTAGTAATACCTTATTAACGTTTAGGAGGTACTTAACGACGAAACGCTTAATTCCAGGTTCGAATTCTTTATTATCGTAGTCGTCCCTAGGGCCCTAGATACAGATATTGTCGATAAAGGCCTAGTAACGGTACGGGATAAGGTTATAGAGGATTACCGATATAGCTTATTAAAACTATATAACTAAGTTAGTACTACCTATTAGGATATAATATATATAAAAGAGACTAATCGGGGTTAAAAAAGTCGTAATATTACGACTTATAGGCTTTAGCTCGATATAATTATAGCTTAAGAATAAGTCTAAGAGCGAGATAAGCTTACAGCCGTTAAAGTCCTCGTTAACCTTTTCGCCTTTCGGGGGGATATATATATCTTAAAGGGTATAGGCGTTAAACTTTTATATATCGTTAATTAACTTTATCCCTTTATCTTTCTTCTCGACTAGGAACCAGTTATTACAGTAGGACGCGTAGGCGTACTCGATAATCCCCCTAGCTAACCTTTCTTTAAGTATCTTAATAAACTACGTTATCCTAGCCTTCGGGATAGGTACTAATCTCGACTACTACGCCTTATAAAAGACTATCTTAATCTCCTACGGCGGAAATATATCGTAGTAAATCCTACCTATTTCCGTAAAGTCCTAAGCTAAAGCTTCTTCCCTAATATAGAAAATATACTCGAATATAACTTTCTTTTTAACGATTAGTATAGTAATACTACCTATTAACGTATCTCGGCGTTTAAGGGTTAGTCTACTACCTCGCTTTACGTTTAAAAAATAAAGGGTAATAATAAAGTCCTATTAGTAGCCGTATTTTACTTTTTATTTTATCGCGGTTAGTTTTCGTTACTTTTAAAGGAGGTTACTTTCTAGTTTACTATTATCCGATAGCTTATTATCTACTAACTTTACTTTCTTTTACGTTAGCTTATAAAGTATATTAATAACCGCCTTCTCCTAAATACTTATTTCTTATTTTAAGGGTAATACCCTCTTCCCACTTCCCTTTTCTTTTCCTAAAAAGCCCTAACTTAAAGGAAAAGAAGCCAAATACGTAAAGACAAAATCCCTATAACTATCCTTTTCTCTTCCTAACTCCCCGTCTTTCCCTCTAAATAGTTCCGCGGCCGCTACTTTATATAAAAGGCTTATACATACCTCTGTTAACCGGTTAATTCCCCGTCCTATTTTATCCTTTTTTTTAAGAAACTTAAAAATTAAATCTATACTTTCGTTTATTATAAACCCTACCAGTTCCTCCTCCTTTTTTAACTTTACTTAATTAAAAGCTTTACTTACTAAAGCTATAATACCCTATAATATCGTAACTATTAATACGTTAAACGCGTAACTTACCCTTATCGGGACTAAGAACTAACGCTTTAACGATAACGTCGTTAAAGTTAAGGTTAATAGTAGTAATAGCCGCTTCTCCGTCTAGTTTAGTTACCTCTCTATAGTCGAAGGTCGCTACTATTTATGTAAAGAAGGAGATACCTAAAAGTAAGTCGTAGCTTCCTTTTAAAATAAGCGGTATATTTAGGACGAAGAAAGTCGTATCTAACGTTTATATTCTAAAGGAGATATATACAGATATTATCCTGTAAAAAAGGACCGCTTCGCTGTAAATACCCTTAAAGAGGACGTTATACGTCTTAAGGTATAATCCATAACGTTCCTAGTACGTCCTAAATATAGTGTTATACTAAGACCCGTTATTAAGGAGAGCCAACTCCTTAGTATTCGTCCTCCCTATATTACTCTCTATACGTAAATATAGTATTAGGAGACTTTATACCTAAGCTTCTTTCTTTATACTTAGAACTAGTAACTTAACTATATCCTACTTAAACTCCTCGGATATTTCTTCGAATATAAAGGACTTATAACTTAGGCTGGCCTTACTAAGTAGCTAAGAGACTACTTTAGACTTTTCGGCGGGAATAAGATAATACTCCGGGTTATCTTAATTACGTTTAAAGATACCGTATATCTGTAATAATTCCTTTATTTCTTTAAAGGTACTTACTATTTAAACGTTAAGCGAGACTATCTTAGATACCTCCTTAAGGTTAGGGGTAAGTAACCCTATATAAGTTTTAATAGGCTTTACGATCCTTATACTACCCTGGAGTAACGATTTCGTAAGCGCTAAAATGTACGCTACAACTTCCTTATCCCTTATAAGAATATCTCTAAAGGTATAAGCGATCTTAGTATCTATAAGTTTCTAAAAGCGGTCTAAAGTAGTCGAAATAAGGTCCTTCCCCTTCTACTTAGTACTAGATAATACCAGCCTTACCTTTTCCTCGGTATACTTAAAGCCTAGGGCATCTTATTATACGTCGCCTTTAGTAACCGTAGCCGCTTTTTTAAGGATCTTTAGGGGTATTAATATAAAAAGCTCCTCTTAATCCATCGTATCGTCCTATATTTACCGACGACGCTTATATTTTTAAGCGTTAAATACTAGGACTATAAAGCTCTAAGGCTTACCTTCCACCTTTTTATTATTCTTTATTAAAGGCTGTACTATTAGGCTTAGGCGGCGTAGGATTATAAAGTTCTTATTAACGCTAACCAGGGGCTTATTACTACTATTACTATAGTATAAAGTCTATAGGAACGTTTTTAAGCTTAGCTTACTTATTATTTCTAACGTCTCGTTAGCTTACGGGTATATATACTTTAAGGCGCTATCCGTATCTAATACGGTTAGGTAGTTCGTCTTTACAGGAGCTACTAAAGGTATAGCCAGCTCTTACCCGTTCTAGATTCCCGCTAAGTCCCATTAAATAGGGTCTTTATTACCCTTAAAGCGGCGGTATAGAAGCTAGTCCGTTACGGCGTTATAGGCGGGATTTAGGTTAGTACCTAACGTATATACTATAATTAGGTCGCGAATCGAGCCCATCCTCCTAACGTTATTAATAAGTTCCTCCGGAATCTAAAACGCTCTATTTGGCTCGCTACCGTACTTAGGTAGCAGTTTAAGAAAAAATTGCTATATTGCTCGCTTTATCTCCCTATTCCAGATCGACTTATTATGGAAGAAGCCTATAAAGATAAAGCTGGTACGGTTATTGTAAGTCCTTATCTGGTAGGTCTAGACGCTACAGAAAAAGTATTTTAAAAGGGGGCGTTAACCTTAGCTTATATACCTAGGCTAGCTTCTTAGGCCTTATCCTTTACCAAAACTACTGGCTCTTTAATAGTAATTACCTATTACCTCTTATAATAAAGTATTAACTTAAGTCTACGTACTAAGTCGTAAAGGTTAGGGTTTACTAAAGCTCTCGAAGTAGTTTTGTTATATAATCTTAAGCTCCCTTATTAACTATATTAGCTCCTTAATAGTATTTATACCGCTACTTAAAGCGACCGTAATAGTAACTTCTTTAACGAGGGTAGCCTTCTTAAGTAGTACGGTTATCTCCTTCTTAAATCCTTCTTCGGTAACTCTAGCCTTCTTCTTAGGCGCTACCTTACGTAAGTAACTTCGTTTAGCTAGCTCCTCCTCCTTTAACTTAAAATCCGAATTATCCTTACTATCCTTAAAGTCCGTAACTATAGTATATTTAGTAAACTTACCTTTATAAGAAAACCCCTAAACTACTAGATTTATAAGCTTATCTCGGAAAACCCGATACTTTATCTCGTATACGTTATCTTCCTTAACGTTTTACTTTATACAGATAATCTCTTAAAGCTCCGGTAAAAGGGCGTTATAAAACCTTTCCGGGGCTTAGTTATAGTAATTCTTACGCTTATCCTTCGGGATATCTACGAATAAGGCGTTGTACTTTAGGATAGCGTTACCTAAGGTATTGGCGTTATTTTTAATTATTACTCGGTAAAACGCGTCTAACTTCTTAACTAGCTTTTCGTACTAGGCTAGGTCGTTAACCTTTTACTACTTTAAAAAAGCCTTTCTAGCGGTAGCCTATTAAACTACTTACCCGTTTTTATTTTTAAGTTCGTCCTTTAACTAATTATAGACGTCTTTAACGATCTTTTTATAGGTAGTATCGTACTAGATAAACCAGATATTAGCCTTAGTTTTATCTAACGCGTCGAGAGACTTAACGGCTTTTTTAAAAGTATTTAAAAACTCGGTAATCTCCCTCCTTTTAAATATACTACCTACGAACTTCTTAGCCTTCGGCTACTCGCTAGTTCGTATATATAACGTCCTACTTACGCCCGCTTTATTATTAAAGGCTATAGAGACCTTAGTAGTATCTGTACGAGTGTCGCCTAGGTTGGTATTCTTAAGTATCTTATTAGGGATACGTTAAGGCGATCCTTTAGCGTTAGCTATTATAATAACTTAACTAATACTTTGTATAAAACTAACGGAGGATGGTAAGCTACGGCTAAAGGACTAGGATTCTTCGCTTAGTTCTGTACGAAAGTAGACGTTAAGAGGCTCGGAGTCGCGGTAGTTAAAGTCTTAAAGCGGTTCGGCTAGTATATATCGTCCTTATCGAAATAAAGTATCGAGCTTAATCGGGGAGAAGTTTTACAAGGTTACGATCTCGGCTTCGTAGTATCTTTACGCTAGGGATAAGAACGGTATAAGTTAGTTAGTTATAAAGGTAGGTAAACGGTTTAGGGTTTTAGATAATTTCTCTCCTTAATTACTAGGTATACTAGTAATACTAAGTTTCTACTTAAAGTAACGGAAGTAAAGATTTTAGGTCCTAGCTTCCCTCTCTCCGTAGGTAAGTCTAAAGCCCCGAAACTCTACTATCTATACTCGACTTTCTTAGCTTTATCTCGTAACGGCGGTAAACGAGACTACGAGGACTATTACTACTAATTACAAAACGGTTTATACTACCTCTTCGATCTAACCCTACCTTTACTACAAGTCTTTACTATCTCGTTTTTTACGCCGAATAAGCTTATCTATCCCCTTACCTTAGTATCCGGCCCTTACTAACTCGGCCCCTATCGTCCGGCGTTACTATATTAACCGTTTTATATAGGCGTCTAACGTTATAATAAGCGCCTTTTAGCTATCGGGAGTCTAATAGGGACTGGTAATAGTATTTAAGCGTTTACTTAGCTGTACGTTCTCCTATTTCTACCAATCCTTAAAGGTTACGGCGGTTTTTAGCCGTTCGCTTTCCGCCCCTTATTTAATATCCTACTATTCGGCGCCTTAGTTAAGGTTACCAGCTTTATCGGAATACTGTAAACGCCGTTAACGTCCCGTTACTCAGCGTCGAAGCTAAAGCGACTCTTAATCTAACGTCCTTATTATTTCTAGTTTAACGATACTAAAGGAATTAAGCGCTTAACTATAGTCCTTTCTCTATAGTACCTTATATTAGGTTAAGCCTACTTTTTTATCCCTTTCCCGCCTTCCTTCCTTCTCTCTTAATTCTTTCTCTTTTTATCTCCTACTCTTCTATATCGCTTATCCGCCCGTTATCTTTATAGTACTAAATATATTTTCCAGCTTTTGCTAGTCGTCCTTATATTTCGTAAGCGTCTTCCTTCCGTCTTTAAATCTTTTCTTCTCCTATCTCTTAACGTCTTACCTCGGTATTCTTTCGGTATTACCTTATATATCGTCGATATCGGTATCGTCTAGTTATACTTAGAGCTAGGGTATACTACCTACTATCGTTAGTAATCGCTATCGTTTAAGGGAAACGGTATTACGTTATATTAGTAAAAGGCCTCCGAATCTTCCGGCTAGGAAAGCTAGGCTGTACAACTATCTAGTATTATCTACCATTTAAATAGAGGTTTCCATACCTTTAAATAAATACCCTATACCTACTCTAATTAGTATATACGGGTCGTCGTTACTAAAGTAGACGGTTCGACGCGTATATAGTAGGACGTACAAGTTAGGGGTTCGGCCGTAAAGATGGCAAAAGATGTAAATTAAATTAACTATCTTACTCTTCTTACTATGCTTAAAGGGCCTGATAAGCTTAATTACACGTAATTAAGTTGCGTAGGCTACTGTAGCGCGTAAGAGAGGAGTGGTGTTAATAATTAAACTAAAAACTATCGAGGCGTAAGAAACGAATAATACACCACCGCGTTGGTGGCTTAGCCGGCCAAAACGCTACATCCACTGCCTAGGGGCGGGAACGCTATACAGGTTACACCCTATACCCTAACTTAACCCGTTTACCCTTTTCTTTCCATTCCAAGTTTTCTTATCCTAAGATAGAGTACTAAAAACCTACGAAAACGAACCCCGCTAGCGAAGGGATAAATAATAATAAACGGATTACTACTTAGTAAGAGTATTAGCGCCTGGTAAAGCTAATTAAGGATCTACTAGCCCTTACGAGTACGAATTCCTTAAAGGTATAAAATTAGTATTACCTTTCCTTCCTAGAATATTAACTTTCCACCTACAGCTTTACAACCTTAGTAAGGCTAACTATAACCCGTTTTACTACTTTAAGTAAAGTATTAGTAATTTAAATAACTATATCGGTAGCCTGCTTTGGTAATACGTACCCGTTACCCTAGTCGCGCCCTTTATGTAAAAATAATAACGTCCGATATAGCTTTATCCTACCTATATTCGGCCCTTATACGTTACTACTACTCGAAGCCTCCCGAGTTAAACTTTCCCCCTACTCGTATAACCTAGACTTATTAAGCCTTATCCTAATAAGCCGTATTACGACCTACTATATACCTTAAATCCTGCTGTAGACGCTAGTAGTACCAGAGGTCCTCTCTAGCTTTAGAATCGGACCGGGAGCTGTAATCGTAATACGTCTCTAGGATATTTTTGTTAAGCTCCGGACGTTAAAGGATTAAGCTAAATAGCTCTCCTTCGAGGATCTCTACCTTATAACTTAACTAAGCCTCGCTAGTTTACCTAGGGGCCTTGTTTATATTTACGATATACTAGTCTTTAACGTAGCGCTTAATAACGTTACCTATACGCTTATTAATACGCGCTTTATTATCTTCTTCCTTTATATTAACGGTAATTACTAGGTAATAGCTATCTGGTATATCTATACCAAAAAGACCTACTTTTACGACTTATAGACGATATTAGTTAAAAAAGGTACCGATACGGTTTAAACTCGCGAGGCTTAACTAGATACGTTCTATAAGGACGTTTCTAAGATTATACTTAAGGTAATTACGAACAGGGACTAATAGTAACGCTTTAAGTATATAGCTACAAGCGTAGTTATCTAACTTTATTATTAGCCCTTAGTAATATAAATAAATATTTAGGAGTACGGTTATTGGTATATAACTAACGTCGTTACCTACTTCCGATTTAGTATATTTCCCACTCCTAGCCCTAGTATTAAACCTAATATTACGGAATTCTTCGATATCGTATAGTATAAGCGCTTCTCGATAAGGGACTACAATTATACTTATACTATAGTTTACCTCTAGTAGCTTTTTTTTACCTCTTTACTTAATATCCCGTTTAACGCCGCCGTTAACTTAGGTAAGACTCGAGCTAAGAAGTACTAGGATGTAATATAGGGATAACGTACGAATTTACCGATCCTCCCTTAGTTACTAGGCTTACCTCCTTTAAATGTTATACTAACTTCGACTACTTAAAGCCCTTACTATTATCCTAGGGTTTCCAGCCTTACGGTCTCTAAGTAATGTTATCGAGCCTTTCTTACGGCCCTTAAGATAAACGCGCGCTTTAAGTAGATAGAGAAATCCATAGATAATCTAGCCTTAGCGTTTACGGACCTAAGCTACCCTTCCCCTAAGGAGTAAGATTAAATATCTCGTTAGTTAATACCGTTATCCGTTCGAGCTTATCTGGACGTTACCTTAGCCTATTCCGATATTAATATAAGTAGTCCTACTTTAAGTACAGGCTTTCGTTAGTCGCCCCGGACGGGTACGCTTTAATAGCCCTGGCCTTAATTATTTAATACCCCTTATTAAGACTATACGATACCCTATTCGGACTATATATTAATCGCCTTAAGCCTTTTATTAGACCCTCCTTCCGTTATTCTTACATTAGTAACGTTTCGCCATCCTTAGCTACAGTACTTATCTCGGTCTTCTAGTATTAGGTCGGATAACCCGTCTACGATTGTTTTACGGATTACGGGGACTAAGGAAGTACCCCTATTTAAGTATTAAGTATCTCCGGCTCGGTACTTATCCCCTAAGCATACTATTAACTTTTACGGCTAGGCGGCTTACGTAGTAGCTGGACGAATAGTAGAAAGGGTGGTTTAAGAGAGGGCGGTAGCCGCCTAATCCCTTAGCGAGCGGCCTATAAGCCGCGCCGATTAACTTACTACCCGATAACGTCGTAGTTAGTTATGTCTAGTACTATAAGTAGAAGCTGAAGGGTAACGGAAGACTAAGATTAGGGGTAATTTATAGATTAAGGGATAGGATTGGACTTTAGATAGCTAAAGGTTGTCGAGCCTGTTCGTAGGAGCTGTTATAGGCTCGAAGGGAAGTTTAAGTTAGGGTGTAGGGTGTACCCTGTATAACGTTCCCGCCCTTAGGTAGTAGATATAGCGTTTTGGCCGGCTAAGCTACTAACGTAGTAGTATATTATTCGTTTCTCGCGCCTCGATAGTTTTAGTTTAATTATAAATACTACTCCTCTCTTACGCGCCATAGTAGCCTACGTAACTTAATTACGTATAATTAAGCTTGTCGGGCCCTTTAAGTATAGTAAGAAGAGTAAGATAGTTAATTTAATTTGTATCTTTTGCCATCTTTAC
>Ga0247817_10000297_pt1 | contig 30148 bp, 25 predicted proteins | sample UWRJL212509R1_FD_178010 | JGI IMG/M metagenome (GOLD analysis project Ga0247817, IMG submission 178010) | Plant litter microbial communities from Arlington Agricultural Research Station in Wisconsin, United States - UWRJ-L212-509R-1 | ecosystem: Environmental > Terrestrial > Plant litter >...
CACCGGAACTTTTCTATTAAACGAAGCGTTGTCTTGCAGCACTGCCGGATTTGCCTGTGTTTTATAAACCGCGTCAATATTCAGCCTCGCACGAATAGGATCTCCATCCCATGCAATCGAACTCCCCTTTTTAACTATAAATTTCTTGTCAATAATTCCGCCGTACTTGAAATTATATTCTCCTTCGGTCACCTGATAATCGCCCGTCATGTTAAATTTTCCAAGCGTGCTGATTTCAAGACGGATGTTTCCTTCTCCTCTTCCTTTTAAAGCGTGGCCCGTACTTCTATCGATAATTATTTCTACTTCCGCTTCTGGCGTTACTTTTAAATCAAATTGCAGTTCAAGCCCAGCATTTGCTACAACGGCTTCCACAATTCCTTTATCAAGATCGTATTTTTCCTTTGGACTTAAAAATTTGATAAACGAGTTATTTCCTGCGCCTCCAGCACTATTTATAGGAATTTTGATATTTGTTCCTTGCTTAGATTCTGCTTCCACAGAAATCAGCAATCCATTTGTGGGACCTTTAATGGAAGCTTTTCCGTCAATAAAAGCCGTTCCGTAATAAATTGCATCTTCAGAGTCTTTAGTATCCAAAGCCAATAATCGGTTCGACTGAATGTTCAAGTCCAGCACCCAGTTTTTAAAATTCTGGTGTTTGATACTGCCGCTTAATTGCCCTTTGGTCTTGTATTTGGTATCAGTCATCGTGGCGTCATTAAAACGAAATTGATTCTCCGTCAAATCCACAATTGAACGCTTGTCAAATTCATAATCGACATTCAGATAAGGAACCGTCAAACCAACTTGGTCTAAAAACAGCCTTCCGTTAATCTCAGGATTTTTCAGCGTTCCTGCAAAACCTGCAGTTCCCGAAGCAAACCCGCGAATTTTTGAAATAACATTCCCGCCAAGCGGACTCAGCGCGCCGAGGTTAAATCGGTTGAATTTGAAATCCAGATTGAAGATTGTTTCCTTATTTAAAATTCCAATATCGCCAGAAGCCGTAAAATTCTCGACATCATCATTTTCTAAAACTGAATTTACGGTAAAACGGTTAAGATTGTCATTCCCCTGAATATCTACAGAAAGATTTCCAAGACTGACTTCATTCACATGCAGACTATCAATCGTGATCGAAGAAGTAGGTTTGTAAATGCTTTTATTTTGCTTAAAATCGATATTTCCATTCAAATTTCCGGCAATGCGCAAACTGTCCATGGAAGGCAATAATTTCCCAAGACTGACATCGTCAAAACTTAATTTTACATCTTTGTAAGTGCTGTCGCGAATGGTTCCTGCAAGTTCAATTTTTTGGTTATTGTGCGTCATCAAGACATTTTCAATAGAGAAATTCCTGAACTTCTTATCAAAAACAATCTTATTGTCTGAAGCGTCTTTTTCATTTAGAAACCACAAGTAATCCTTGATATTTACTTCTGACTTCTTAATCCCGACAACGTTATTATTTTTCTCGTCAATCGTGTGGTAAACGTTTAATTTATAAGAATCTCTGCTTTCTTTTCCGCCTTTAAATTCTGTTCTAAAAAACAGCGTGTCTTCTAATTTTACGTTGATCAAACTGAAATTAGACATTTTATACTTCTTCGTGCGAATGCTGTCCATTTCAACGTAAGCATTATAAAGCGGGTTTTTATTATCAATTTCCAGCGAAAGATTATCGATATAATTGTCATATGCCTGAATCAGTGGCGAATTGAAATTCATCTTAAATTCATTATTGTCAGAGCTGATTTTTCCGGCCAAAAATGTATTTACGCCCACAGAAACCCTTGGCAGAAAAATTTCAATCATCTTATTATAAATCGAAAGATTGAACTCTAAAAACTGTCCGGGCTTGACTTTATTGGGTTTGTAATTGGTATAAAGGCTTCCAATAGAATTCTCCACAATCTTCGGAACTTGGGCAAATTCATACTTCCCGACAATTTTTCCTTTGATAATATCAGGAGAATTTATAGTAATCGTTCGCACTCGATTTTCATCAAAAGACGAAGCAACATTAAAATCGTCGAAGAAATAAGTGTCAATTTCATTTTGGTAAGAAGTCTGGCTGATGGCAATATTTCCATACATATTATCCAGGCTATTTCCGGTAACTTCCATTGAAATTTCTCCTTTGAACAATGAAATCGAATCTCTTTTTACGAGATTTAATTTGTTCAGATCGGCATAATCGATCAGCGCATGAAAGTCATAGCGGTTTTCTTTTTTGCTTAAATCTAAAAGTCCGTTGAAGTCTAATTTCAAGTTCTCGTCATTGACCAAAACTGTTCCTTGAAACAGCGGATTTTTCAGGTTTCCGTCAATTTTTATGTTTTTATAATTGTATTTTTTATAGCTTAAGCTGTAGATATTTCCAGAAACTTTTGTGTTTAAATATTTTCTCGTAAAACCTTTTCCTTTCACTTCCACATCAACTGTCAGCGGGCCAAAGTCTTTTTGGTCTAAAAATCTTCCGATATTAAATTTTTCAAAATTCACATTTCCTTCGTAGGAAGCATTGTCAATATTATCAATGTCATGAAGCGACAAAACAGCGCCAAGCTCACCAATTGCGGTCGTTAAATACAAATCTGCCTTGACCGTAGTTTTTGTGACCTGCGCGTTTCCGGTAATGTCAAAATTACCCAATTTCTCTAAAGAAGAAGGCAGTTTTTCGCCCAAAATTCTAGGAAGAATCGTTTTAAGATTGTTATAATCTGAAGCTAGTTTTTTAAAATCGCCACGAACCAAAAACGCGTTTTTATCTGGATTGAAAAGGTTTTTGAAATTTATGCTTCCTATGATTTCAGAATGGCTATCAACTTTCAATTTTAAATTTCTAGTGTAGAAATCATTCATCGTACCGCTTAAAATCGTCGAAAAGTTGAATTTCTTATTTTTCCCGAATTCATTGTAGAAAAAATTCAGCTCATTTGTGGATACTGAAGCCGAGTCGATGTCAGCGTCAATGTGTACTTTATTGACAAAATCAGCCAAACCGCCTTCTTTGTAAGTCAAGACGATATTGCCTTTCATCGTAGATTCTTTCGTCAAAAGATTCAGCTCTTTCATCAAAATACTCTCCTTTGAATAGCTGAATTTTGCGTTCATATCTTTGACAAAAATCCCGCGGTGGTCTTGAAGCGAAAGTCGTTTTATGTCTGCTGTAATATCGCTTCCATAGATTTTAAACTTCCTCGCATTGGCATTCATCCTAGTAAAATTAAGACTTACCGGATGTTCAATATTTTCATTGGTAATTTTAAAATGGCTTTTTTCAAGGAAGATATTATTGGCCGTAAGCTGAAAAGGTTTTTTAGATTTTTTTCCTGTTTCAAATAATTTTACAAAAACATTAATGCTGGTTTCTTTCTCATTTTTATAAGTTTTTAAGTTGAAAAACAAGCGATCTGCATAAATATCGCCAAACAACAAATCGCCTTCTTTCAGCTTTTTAAAACTTAAAATATTTGTTTTTAAGGAAGTTGCAGAAATCAGCGTATCTTTGTGATGGTCTTTTATCAGTACGTCTTTAAGCTTAACCGTACCAAAAACCGAGATTTCAACCTTGTCAACATAAATGTCAGTGCCATAATCTTCATTAAGCATTTCAGTCACATAATGCGCGATTTTGGTCTGAACAAATGGTAGCGAAAGCGCAATGCCGAGTACCAGCAAAAGTAGGATTAAACCTAAAAAGGTTCGAAATACTATTTTTTTAAATTTTTTGATACTCTTAATTGTTTTATTTTTGTCAAATATAATTCAAAATTCATGCCCGTTTATGGGAAATAACCCACTTTTTATATTGGCCATCGAAAGTTCTTGCGACGATACTGCCGCTGCTGTATTGCAGAACGGTAAAGTACTGTCGAATGTTGTGGCAAACCAGAGTATTCACGGAGAATATGGCGGTGTCGTTCCTGAATTGGCTTCGAGAGCGCACCAGCAAAATATTGTTCCGGTCATCGAAATGGCCATCCGTAAAGCAAATATCGACAAAAATCAGTTAAATGCAATAGCTTTTACCCAAGGACCTGGCTTGATGGGCTCACTTTTAGTCGGAAGTTCGTTTGCAAAATCTTTGGCATTGGCATTAAAAATTCCGTTAATCGCTGTAAATCACATGCATGCGCATATTCTGGCGCATTTTATCGATGAAGACGGTTATGACAAACCTAAATTTCCTTTTTTAGCATTGACGATCAGTGGTGGCCATACTCAGATTGTAAAAGTCAATGATTTTTTTGATATGGAAATTATCGGCGAGACAACCGATGACGCTGTAGGCGAAGCTTTTGACAAGAGTGCAAAAATCTTGGGACTTCCCTATCCTGGCGGACCTTTGATCGATAAATATGCAAAACTTGGAAATCCGAAAGCTTTTGCTTTTACCAAGCCAAAAGTTCCTGGACTGAATTTCAGCTTCAGTGGCTTGAAAACGGCAATTTTATATTTTATCCAAAAAAATGTTGCCGAAAATCCGAATTTTATTGAAGAAAACAGAGACGATATCTGCGCTTCTATTCAACATACCATTGTTCAGATTTTAATGGAAAAATTAAAATTAGCGGTAGCTGAAACAGGCATAAAACAGATTGCCATCGGCGGCGGCGTATCGGCAAATTCTGGCATCAGAACGACATTGAAAGAAGCAGAAAAAAAATATGGATGGAAGACTTTTATTCCAAAATTCGAATACACAACCGATAATGCTGCAATGATTGGAATTGTAGGTTATCAAAAATATTTAGCCTCAAATTTTGAAGACAATTCTGTCATTTCAAAAGCAAGAATCCAATTTTAATTATGCAATTATTTTACAATCCTGAAATTTCAGAAACTGCCGAAAACTTCTTTTTTGACCGAGAAGAAAGCAAACATATTATTAAAGTACTTCGTAAGAAAGAAGGTGACAATTTATTTGTAACCAACGGCCTAGGTTTTGTATTTAAAACTGAAATAACTTTAGCTTCTGATTCAAAATGTCATGTCAAAATTATTTCTTCTGAAAAAAGCGAACCTTTAAAATACAAGTTGCATTTAGCGGTAGCTCCGACAAAAATGAACGACCGTTTTGAGTGGTTTTTAGAAAAAGCAACCGAACTTGGAGTTGACGAAATCACACCGATTATTTGCGACCATTCGGAAAGAAAAACGATAAAAACCGACCGTTTTGACAAGATAATTTTGTCTGCAATGAAGCAATCTTTACAATATTATTTGCCGAAATTGAACGAACCGATTGCCTTTAAAGATTTTATGAAACTTCAAAAAAATGAAGGCCTGAATTTAATTGCGCACTGTGAAGAAACTGATAGAAAGACATTGAAAAGCGTTTTAAAACCCAATGAAAATGTAACGATTTTAATTGGTCCCGAAGGTGATTTTTCTGAAAAGGAAATTAATTTAGCTTTAGAAAACAATTATATTCCCGTGACTTTGGGAAATACAAGATTGAGAACCGAAACCGCAGCGGTTGTGGCTTGCCACAGCGTGGTTTTTTCAAACGAATAATACTATGAAAAATTTAATAATTGCCATATTTCTGACTTTTTCTTTCTATGGAAATGCCCAAGAAATTGCCCTTTTGAAATACAATGGCGGTGGTGACTGGTATGGAAATCCGACGGCTTTGCCTAATCTGATTAGATTTTGCAATCAAAACATCAATACTCGCATTACGTCAAAACCCGCAACGGTTGAACCGGGAAGTCCTGATTTACTTTCTTACCCTTTTATCCACATGACTGGCCACGGAAATGTGGTTTTCAGCGATTCTGAAATGCTAAACCTCAGAAATTATCTGACTTCAGGGGGATTTTTACACATTGACGATAATTATGGAATGGATCAATATATTAGAAAGGAATTGAAAAAAGTATTTCCTAATAATGAATTGGTTGAAATTCCTGCAAATCATGCGATTTTTCAGAAACCTTACTCCTTTCCTGCTGGAATTCCGAAAATACATGAGCATGACAATAAACGCCCGCAAGCTTTTGGGATTTTTATAGAAAACAGATTGGCACTTTTATATACCTATGAAACTGATTTAGGCGACGGCTGGGAAGATCCCGAAGTTCATAATGATCCGAAAGAGGTTCGTGAAAAGGCCTTGAAAATGGGCGCTAACATAATAAATTACATTTTCAATAATTAATTTTTGATGCAGCTCAATCACGAACAAAATAAATTTTCTGCCAGACAATTTCAGCTGACTTTAGTTTGCGACCATATTTATTTTCAGGATAATATAGGTTCGCTATTTCGTATTTCTGAAGCCTTTGGAGTTGAAAAAATCATTTTCATTGGCGAAAATATTCCATTGAATCCGAGAAAGATTAATAAGACTTCGCGAAGCACGCATTTGAAAATCCCTTACGAAGTAATTGAATCTGAAAAAATTGCCGAACATTTGGTTGATTTTGAGAAAATCGCACTAGAAATCACTTCGAAAAGTCTAAAAATTGAAGATTTAGAAATCACTTCTGATAAAAAAATTGCGCTGATTATTGGAAGTGAAATTTCTGGAATCAGCGACGAATTGCTTGAAATCTGCGACAAAACCGTTCACATTGAAATGTTTGGAAGCAACTCAAGTATGAATGTGGTTCAGGCGGCAGGAATTGCCTTGTATGAAATCACGAAAAAGTTATCCTCATAAATTTTAAAATTAGTTTCCGAGTTTTTTTTTGAGTAATTTAGATCAAAAACTAAACAAATGGTAACATCAAAAACTATTGGAAACGGAATTTTAAGAGCCTTGGCAATAACGGCCGGCGTTTTAATTCTGCTCTACCTTCTCTTCAAAATTCAATCGGTCATCTTATTTTTATTCATCGCACTGATTGTAAGCATGATTGGAAATCCAATAGTAAATTTTCTGGAAAAAAAATGCAAGTTCAATCATATCGCTGCAGTAATTACCACGCTGGTTTTCTTCATTTTATTGCTCGCAGGGTTTTTGCTGATGTTCGTGCCGCTGATAATTTCGCAAGGAGAAAACCTCTCGTTGCTTGACACCGCTAAATTGGAAAAAAACGTAACCAATTTAATAGATGATTTGAACAATTACTTCTCAAATCACAATATCGATGCGCAGAAAATGCTGAAAGAATCAAATATTGCATCGAAATTGAACCTTAATTTTATTCCGAATTTTTTGAATTCTATCATTTCAGTTTTGGGTGATGTTGGCGTGGCCATTGGTTCTGTAATTTTCATCACATTTTTCTTTTTGAAAGACCGTAGATTGTTTACCCTAAGCGCAAAAAAAATATTGCCTGAAGAACATGAAGAAAAAATTATCCATTCCTTTCATAAGATAAATACGCTGTTAAGCCGTTATTTCATCGGATTGATCGGCCAGATTACAGTTCTTTTTATATTATATCTGATAGTTTTGCTGATTTTTGGCGTAGAAAATGCATTTATTATCGCATTTATCACCGCACTTTTAAATATCATTCCTTACATCGGACCACTGATTGCTACGGTTTTGGTAGCCGTTTTGACATTACTTGGAAATATCGGACCAGAAACGCAGGGCGAAATGCTTTCCACGACTTTATATGTCTTGATTGGCTATTCTGTGGCGCAAATTATCGATAACAATGTGACAACGCCCTTAATTTTCTCAAATAGCGTAAAATCGCATCCTTTGGAAATTTTTATCGTAATTTTGGCCAGCGGTTTTGTGTTTGGAATCCTCGGAATGATTGTCGCAGTGCCACTTTACACTGTTGCAAAAGTTATTGCCAAAGAATTTTTTCCAACCAATCCTGTCGTGAAAATTTTAACCAAAGACATTTAGATTGATTTCAGAAATTTTAAATAAAGAGGTTCAGGAGTTTATAAATAAGAATCTCAAACAAGATATTGCCAAACTAGCTTTTCAGAAAAATCCATTTCTAGCGATTGATTTTGCCGTAATTTTAAACCAGATTTCGGCAAAATCAAAAGCGGAAAACAAGCTTCCGACTTGGTTTAAAACCGACGGAATTATCTATCCTTCAAAGATTTCGGTCGAGCAGACTTCTTCCGAAAAAACAGCAACATATAAATCAGAAATTATTTCAGGAGAAACTCTAATCGACTTGACCGGTGGTTTTGGCGTTGACGATTTTTACTTTTCAAAGAAATTCAAATCGGTTGTGCATTGCGAAATGAATTATGAATTGTCAGATAGCGTCAATCACAATTTTCAGCAATTAAAAGCAGAAAATATAAAGTGTTTTGCCGGCGACAGCTTTGAAATTTTAAAAAATTTAAATAGAAAATTTGATTGGATTTACATCGATCCATCGAGACGAAGCGACGTAAAAGGAAAAGTTTTCATGCTGAAAGACTGCCTTCCGAATGTTCCTGAATTATTAGAAAATTATTTCAAGTATTCTAAAAATATACTGATCAAAACCGCTCCGATTTTAGATATTTCTGCCGGATTAATCGAACTTTCTAATGTCAAGACGATTCATATTGTAGCATTAGAGAATGAAGTCAAAGAGTTGCTTTGGGAAGTTAAAAAAGACTATTCTGGCGCAATTCAAATTAAGGCAATCAACATCTTAAAAGACAAAATTGAGGAATTTAATATCGACTTAAGCCAAGAATATTATGCAAATTTCAGTCTTCCAAAGAAATATATTTATGAGCCAAATAGTTCTATAATGAAATCGGGCGCTTTTGATGCCGTTAGTTCTTTGTTTGAAATCGATAAATTGCACGCAAATTCACATCTTTATACATCCGACGAAGTTGCAGATTTTCCAGGAAGGACTTTTGAAGTGGAACAAATCATTCCTTATGCCAAATCAGAAATGAAAAATTTCCTGCAAAATAAAAAGGCCAATATCACGACTAGAAATTTTCCAGAAAGCGTAGAAAACATCCGTAAAAAGTGGAAAATTAGCGACGGCGGAAATTTGTATTGTTTTTTTACAACCGATTTGAATAATAATAAAATAGTATTACTTTGCACCAAAATTAAATCTGAATAATGAAACGATTGCTTTTTATTACCATTTTATTGCTTCAAACAGCTATTTATGCCCAAAAACCTTGCGAATTTGCTTCTGACTTTACAGATTCCATAGGAAGTTATAAGGAAACGAAAACCAAAATAATGCACGAGAGAATCTTCGGAAATTCTTCAAGCTATTTGATATTTTCTTTGGTTAAAGCAAATGATTTTCCTATTTTAAAACTGCAGACAATTAACAAAAGTAAAGATTTTATCAAGGTCAACTGTTTTGAAAAAAACTCTAGAATTTTCTTGCAACTAGCTAACGGAAAAGTAATTACATTAATGATTGCCGACGAAGGAAACTGTGGCACAATGCTTCGCGACGAAGCACAGACTTCAAATATCAGAGTCACATCTGCCAACTTTCTTTTTATGATAAACTCGTTTGAAGATTTGAAAAAATCGCCAATAACAATGGTCAGAGTACGTTATTCTGCTACTGAAACCGTAGATTATATGATCAGAGAAAATCTAGTTTCTGAAATGGACAAAGAAACTTACCATCCTGACAGGTTTTTTATCGAAAATATTCCTTGCATCGAAAAATAATTACTTGCAGTTCCACTTAAAGTTGGAAACAGTAAAAGTATTTGAGGCATTTGTCAAGTCATAATGCCACCATTCTGAAGCAAAAGAGCGAAAACCATTGCGAATCATGACGTCTTTTAACAGCTTTCTGTTTGCTAAAACTTCCGCAGAAAGCTTCGTGTAACTGTGCGCCGCTTCGGGACCGAAATGGTCAAAATTTGTCCCCATATCTAATTCATTGCCACTGAAATCAGTCAGCGTAATATCAACAGCCCCACCGCGATTATGGATAGAACCTTTCGCAGGATCGGCTACATATATTGGATTCGGAACAATTTCCCACATTTTTTTCTGAACGTCAATCGGTCGGTAGCAGTCATAAATCTTGATTTTATATCCCTGTTTTACAAACGCCAGATTTGCCTTAATCAGCGCTTTTATCGTTTTAAAACGCAAATAACATTCGGGACAATCATACACTTTCGTCTTCAAAAAATTTGCATCGGTCGCATAACGCATATCATAGAAAAAATCCTTGCCATAATCTTTCAGGCTCACAAACGTCGTATCGCTTACATTCATCCTCGTTGCCTCTAAGATCGTCGCGTTATCAGCAATGAACTGGTAGTTGCTTTTCAGCAATTCATCGCTATAAACCGCCTCTTTTGGGTTTTTGCAAGACGAAACTAAAATCAGGCACAATATTGGCAATAGATATTTCATAATTTAGATTTTGTTATGCAAATCTATTCATTTGTATTAATAAATTTATTAATTTTAATTCAAATTTTAAACCCACGAAAGATGAAAAAATTTATTGCATTAGGAGTCGCGTTGCTTTTCACGGGCTTCATGAGCGCGCAAGAAACTGCTGCCCAAAAGAAGGCCAAAGTGGAACAAAAAACTGCAGAAGCAAAAACTGACGCTAAAAAAGCGACGGCAAAAGCAGACGCAAAGGCCAACAGCGCTGAAGCTACAGCTAAAAAAGATGTGGCAAAAGCAAAAGACAAGGCAGTAACTTCAAAATCAGAAACTAAAAAAGCCGCTGAAACGTCTGACAAAGCTTCCGGAGAATTTTACAACGGAAAAAAAGTCTATACCGGACCAAAAGGTGGAAAATATTACATCAATAAAAACGGAAACAAGACGTATATCGATCAGAAATAATCACAAAATACTAATCAGATCCCAATTACTTTCACAGTCATTGGGATTTTTTTTTGGAGCCAAACAATAGGCATTTCTTTAAATCATATTCCCGCTGGATTGCAATATCTTTTATTCTGAACCCCAGAATAAAAGGATATTTGCAACCATCGGGGCTATAAAATCAAACTTCTGGCTTCTTTTAAACGTCTAAAACGTTGCCTTAAACACAAAATGAGAAGACAGATTATCCTTAATAATAGCATAACAATAGAAAAATAAGGAAAAAGCTTAAAAAAAATAAAATCGTATAGTGTTGACTTTTAATGATTTTTGGTTTTTACGAAAAATAATTTCAAAAAAAGTTCAAAAAAGCTTGGTAGTAATGGAATGTTGTACTAGATTTGCAACCGCAAAAAAGGATAAGTTCTTTACAATTTTGGAGAGTTGCCTGAGAGGCCGAAAGGACATGTTTGCTAAACATGCGTATGGGAAACTGTACCAAGGGTTCGAATCCCTTACTCTCCGCTTTTTTTGTCTCACGGGGTGTAGCGTAGCCCGGTTATCGCGCCTGCTTTGGGAGCAGGAGGCCGCAGGTTCGAATCCTGCCACCCCGACTACAAACTTTACCATAAAGTTTTAAAAGAAAATGGTCGCATAGCTCAGCTGGATAGAGCACCTGCCTTCTAAGCAGGCGGTCGAAGGTTCGAATCCTTCTGCGATCACAAGAAGCCTTACTAGAAATAGTAAGGCTTTTTTGTTTTACAACATTTTCAATTCTTCACTCTTGCTTTCCTAATTTTTGAATAAAATTTAAAAATTCATTTTTAAATCACCTTAAATTCATTAAATTCGCAAAATAAACAAAGAACTGAACAATTATGAATAAAAAAGTGGTAATCGTAGCAGCTGCCAGAACTCCGATTGGAAGTTTCATGGGAGCTCTTTCAACAGTTACTGCTCCACAATTGGGAGCTGTTGCAATAAAAGGTGCGTTAGATAAAATCAATTTAGACCCAAAACTTGTTGACGAAGTTTATATGGGAAATGTAGTTCAGGCAGGCGTTGGACAAGCTCCGGCTCGTCAGGCAGCGCTTTTGGCAGGTTTGCCAGATACCGTAATCGCTACAACCGTTAATAAAGTTTGCGCTTCAGGAATGAAAGCAGTCATGATGGGTGCTCAGGCAATCATCAGCGGTGATGCTGAAATCATCGTGGCTGGCGGTATGGAAAACATGAGCTTGATTCCGCATTATGTTCACTTGAGAAATGGCTATAAATTTGGCCCAGCTTCAATGGTTGACGGAATGCAGAAAGACGGTCTGACCGACGCTTACGACAATAATGCAATGGGAGTTTGTGCTGATTTGTGCGCAACTGAATATAAAATTTCTAGAGAAGACCAAGATAAATTTGCAATCCAATCGTATGAGCGTTCTGCAAAAGCTTGGGAAGCTGGAAAATTTGATAACGAAGTTGTTCCTGTTGCGGTTCCTCAAAGAAAAGGCGACCCGATCATGGTGACAAAAGATGAGGAATATACAAATGTAAAATTGGATAAAATTCCTTCATTAAACGCCGTTTTCACAAAAGACGGAACAGTTACCGCTGCAAACGCGTCAACAATTAATGACGGTGCTGGCGCTGTAATTTTAATGAGCGAAGAAAAAGCACAATCTTTAGGTTTGACGCCGTTAGCTTACATTAAAAGCTATGCTGACGCTGCACAGGAACCAAAATGGTTTACGACTTCTCCAGCAAAAGCACTTCCAAAAGCTTTGGACAAAGCAGGAATTTCAATTTCTGACGTAGATTTCTTTGAATTCAACGAAGCTTTCGCAGTGGTTGGTTTAGCAAATGCGCAAATCTTAGGTTTGGAAAATGACAAAGTAAACGTAAACGGTGGTGCTGTTTCTCTAGGCCATCCGCTTGGCTGTTCTGGTGTTAGAATCATTATTACTTTGCTAAATGTTTTGGAACAAAATAACGCAAAAATTGGAGCCGCAGCTATTTGCAACGGAGGTGGCGGCGCTTCGGCGATTGTCATTGAAAGAGCTTAAAAATTAGCAGAAATATATTACTTAATGATGGATTTTGGATTTAAATGATTTTGTATCTTTAAATCCGGAATTCATCATTTAATTTAACGCAATTGGCAATGTTTGGAATTTGTAATTTAGCCATCATCCCTTTAAGATCAGAACCTAGCGACAGAAGCGAAATTGTTTCTCAAGTACTTTTTGGAGAACACTTTACGGTTTTGGAACAAGACAAACAATGGTCAAGAGTGAAATTGCAATTTGACGATTATGAAGGCTGGATTGATGAAAAGCAATTCCAAATAATTTCTGAATCTGACTTCAATCAGTTGTCAAATGAGGTGATAATTCTCAACGCCGACTTGATTGAATACATCACTTCTCCAGATAATTTGCTGTTGCCCGTTCCTCTTGGAGCTTCGCTTTCCTTTTTAAGCAATGCTTCTCTGAACAAAAAGAACTACGATTTCGAAGGGATGAAAATTAGCGGCGTGAAGCCAAAATCTAATTTGATCAACACTGCTTTCATGTATTTGAACGCGCCTTATCTTTGGGGTGGCAAAACACCTTTTGGAATTGACTGTTCTGGCCTGACTCAGATGGTTTATAAATTAAACGGCTATAAATTACTTCGTGACGCTTCAGAACAATCCACGCAAGGCGAAGCTTTAAGTTTCATTGAAGAAAGCGAACCCGGTGATTTGGCTTTTTTCGACAATGAAGAAGGAAAAATCATCCACGTTGGAATTATCATGGACGACAATTACATCATCCACGCCAGCGGAAAAGTAAGAATTGACCGCTTAGACCATTTGGGAATTTATAACGCAGAAACCAACCGCCACACGCATAAATTGCGCGTAATTAAGAAGATTATATAATTTTAGTTGTTAAGTTTTAAAGGAAATTCTAGACTAACTCTTTAAAATATTGCAATAAAATTTTATCATTTTCTAAAGTCGGCGTGAAGATTTCTAAAATCGAAGGCTTTCCTTTTTCAGAATAAAATTCTTTTAGACTGTTTTCTAAAGTCTTATCATTACTTGCCGTAAAATACTCAAACTGATACATTTTTGCCAAATGTTCGGCTGTTAAACAATGCGAAGTTTCGAAAAAAGTATTGAAAACAGGCGTTTCCTGATGGCCTGGAAGAATTCTGAAGATACCTCCTCCTCCATTATTTAAAAGGATAATTTTGAAATTCTTCGGAATATAATTATTCCATAAAGCATTGCTGTCATATAAAAAACTGATATCGCCCGTAATCAAAACCGTCTCTTTTTTACTTTCAAAAGCAGCGCCGATTGCCGTGGAAGTGCTTCCATCAATACCGCTCGTTCCTCGGTTGCAGAAAACTTCAATCGTCGGATCGATGCTGACCAATTGCGCATAACGAATCGCCGAACTGTTGCTGATCTGAAGCTGGCTGTTTTTTGGCAGACTCGGAATCACCTTCTCAAAAACAGTAAAATCTGAAAACGGAATCTTAGACAGATACAAATCATGCTTTTCCTTTCTAAAAGCGCGCAGATTTTGCATGTCTTGATTGTAATCAGAAACTACAGGCTTTGTTTTAGAAAGAAAATCTTTTAAAAATTCATTCGGATTTGTTTCAAAATGCTTTGTAAGTGCGCCAAAAGTATCATAAGCACGCAAAGTATCGATATGCCAATGCGCTTTTGGTCGGTATTTTCTAAGGAAGGCTTTTATCCTTTTTGAAACCACCATTCCTCCAAAAGTCAAGAGAATTTCGGGTTGAAAATCCTTAAAATCTTCGTCTGTAAACGGCGTAATTATCGTATCGATATTGTCTGCGAAATTTGGATGGTGCAGATTTGAAGTCGTTTCCGTTAAAACTATAACTGAAGGATCATTCGCCAACTGGTCAATGATAGCCTGGTCAATTGTATTTGGATCGTTCACGCCTACCAAAACCAATTTCTTCGTTGCAACATTCCATTTTGAAATGTATTGGCTTAAATCTTCATCAAAAATCGGACGCTCAAAAACGGTTTCTGAAATTATCGGTTCCACAAAAAGCGACGTCACCGTTTCATACAAAGGTTCTTCAAAAGGCGCATTTATATGAACCGGACCTTTTTTATTCGAAGCTAAAGTTATCGCGTCGCCGATTTTCAGATCGTTTTCCTGCGAAGTTTCTTCCGTTAAATTAGCGCTGTAAAGTATGTGATTTTCATACACATTTCGCTGGCGAATCGTCTGTCCGTCACCGATGTCAATTTTTTCAGCAGGCCTATCAGCAGAAATAATCACCAACGGAATCTGGCTGTAAAAAGCTTCCGCGACTGCGGGATAATAATTCAGCAACGCCGAACCCGAAGTACAGACGATTGCCACAGGCTTTTTTGTCTGCTGTGCCATTCCCAATGCAAAAAAAGCCGCACACCTTTCGTCAGCTATGCTGTAACATTTAAAGTCAGAATTATTGGCAAAACCAATGGTCAAAGGTGCGTTTCGTGAACCCGGAGAAATCACGATATCAGTGAGTCCTTTAGCCTTGCATATTTCGATAATGCTTTGCGCCAAAGGTATTTTGGGATAAATCATTTGTAGTATTTGAAAGTATCAAAGATACAAAGTTGCGCTGTTATTCTTCTCATAAAAGTCCTATTTTCATCTTAAAATTCTTGAAAAGGCAATATATTTGTGTTTCTACATTAAAGCCCAAATTTTAAAATTCTATCAGGATGAAAATTACTTTCAAACTATTCTCATTTGCCTTTTTCTTTCTTTTTTTACAGCAATCCGTGGCTCAAAATGCGATTTCTTTTGACGAAAGCAATTATGAATCTATTATAAAACGTTCAAAAGCAGAAAAGAAACCTGTTTTTTTGATGATTTACGCAACTTGGTGTCCGCATTGCAATAAGATGAAAAAAGAAGTTTTTACAGATAAAGGCGTTATTGATTTCTTGAATTCTAATTTTATTCTGGCACAGCAAGACGGCGACTCTGAAGCAGGAAAAATCTTGAAGGCAAAGTTTAAAGTAAAGTCGCTTCCGACGTTTATTTTTCTGGATCAAAATGAAACTGAGCTTTATAAATTAAGCGGCGAATATACTCCCGAAGCTTTGATTTCTGAATCAAAAAATGCGTTGAATCCGCTGATGCAATTTCCTTATTTAGAAAAGCAATTTTACTCAGATTACAAAAATTATGATAAGTGCATGGCTTATTTGATGGCACTTCGCAAGGGAAATGACCGCAAAATACTATCCGTTCCGGCACATAAATATTTGGCGACGCTGCCCGAAAAAGACTTGGCTACCAATCAAAACTGGATGATTATCTCCAACGGTGTGACGGACATAAAATCAAAAGAATTTCAATATGTTTTAAGCCATAAAAAAGATTTTGAAGCCGTTGTTGGCGAAAACAGAGTCAAGCGAAAAATGGTCAATATCGTTACCGAATTATTAAAACCATTGGTTGAAAGCCTTGACACCGTGAATTATTTCAAACAAAGGCCTATTGCCACATCCATCGCAATTCGTGAAACGGAGGAATTGATTTTTACGTATGATTTGACAATTAATGAGCTGTCTGAAAATTGGAAGAAATACGACGAAGCAGCTCTAAATGGCGTGGAAAAATTTGCTTGGGAAGACGCAAGCCTTTTAAAACAGATTGCTTCTAATTATGAAAAGAATTTTACGAATAAAACTAGCCTTCAAACCGCCATTAAATGGACGCAGCGTTCGTTAGAATTAAATGAATCGTATGACGGACTGCTTTTGATTTCAAAGCTTTACACTAAAATTTCTGATAAAAAACAGGCCGTTTCTTATGCAAAGAAAGCGAAGGAATTTGCCACAAAATTAGGCTTCGACACTAAAGAATCTGAAGCTTTATTTAAACAACTCAAATAATATGGAACCGATTATTCGCAGAGCAAGAATTGAAGACATTGAAGCGATTCTAGAAATTGTAAACGACGCCATCTTAAATTCAACGGCAATTTATGACTATGACGTTAGGACTTTAAACGACCAAATTTCATGGTTTCAAGAAAAGCAAGAGCAGGATTTTCCGGTAATTGTGGCTACTGATGAAAACGACAAGATTACTGGTTTCGGCACCTACGGTACTTTTCGCATGAAAATTGGATTTAAATTTACCGTCGAACACTCGGTTTATGTAAAGGAAGGACATTCAGGAAAAGGAATTGGGAAAGCTATTTTATTGGAACTGATTGCCTTGGCGAAAGCCCAAAAACTGCATGTAATGGTCGGCTGCATTGATGCAGAAAACACCGGAAGCATTGCATTCCATGAGAAATTCGGGTTCAAAAAAGCCGGAATCTTAAAAGAATCCGGCTATAAATTTGACAAGTGGCTCGATTTGCAATTCGTGCAACTAATGCTTGAATAAGTTATGCAAAAAAAGGAACTCGAAAGTTCCTTTTGAAATTTATGCTTTAAGCCAATTCACTATTTCTGGATCGGTTGGCAGTGTTTTTGGAGAAACAACTTTTACCAATTCTCCTTGTTCGTTGATCAGGTATTTTTGAAAGTTCCACTCTACTTCTGAATCTTGAAGGCCGTTTTTAGACTTCTGGGTCAAGAATTTATAAACTTCGTTCATGTCATCGCCTTTTACTGAAATCTTCTCCATCATCGGGAAAGTCACGCCGTAATTTTTTTGGCAGAAAGCACCGATTTCTTCATTGGTTCCTGGTTCTTGCGAAGCGAAATTGTTTGCAGGAAAGCCTACGATTACAAAATTTTTGTCTTTATAATGGTCATAAATCGCCTGCAAATCTTTGTACTGTGGCGTCAATCCGCATTTTGAAGCGGTATTTACCACTAAGATTTTCTTTCCTTTTAGTGAAGCGAAATCGAAATCGTTTCCTTCTAAATCTTTTACCTTAAACTGGTAGATATTTTCTTTTGCCATAACTTTATTTTTGTCTGCAGATTTTTTTACTGTTTTCTGTTGCGCTTGGTTCTGCTGGCAGGCGAAACAGCTTATGAATGCGAATGCTACGATTAATTTTTTCATGTATTTATTTTTTATAAAATTAAATATTAGGCACCAATTCGAACAAAAACTTTTGTTAAAATAAAAAGCCCATAATTGTTGAAATTATGGGCTTCTTTATATAAATAAATAGTTAGCTTCTCAAGTATTTTTTCTGCTTAAAGTACGCTAAAGCTGCAATCACAGCTACAATTCCTAAAGAAATAAAAACAAAATCTGGCGTTACCACTTTATCTCCGCTGGCGTAAGAATGCAATCCTGTTAAGTAGAAATTCACTCCGAAATAAGTCATCATGATCGAATAGAAAGCAAAAACACTGAACACGTTGAAAATCCAATTTCCTCTTAATCCTGGTACCAATCTGGCGTGAATCACGAACGCATACACCATGATGCTGATCAAAGCCCAAGTTTCTTTTGGATCCCAACCCCAGTAGCGTCCCCAGCTTTCGTTTGCCCATTGGCCTCCTAAAAAGTTTCCGATGGTCAGCATTACCAAACCTACGGTTAACGACAATTCAGTGATATAAGTGATTTCTTTAATGCTTAATTCTAGCTTTTTGCTGTTATTTTTATTGGCAAAAATCATTAGTAATAACGATACCAATCCTAAAATCATTCCCAATGTAAACGGTCCGTAACTCGCAACGATTACCGCCACGTGAATCATCAGCCAATACGAATTTAAAACCGGCTGCAAGTTGGCGATTGCTGGATCCATCCAGTTCCAGTGCGCAATCATCAAGATCATCGAAGCCACAAACGCTGTTGAAGCGACCGTCAATTGTGATTGTCGGCCAAAAGCCAATCCGAAGAACATTGTTGCCCAACCCACATAAATCATCGATTCATAAGCATCGCTCCAAGGCGCGTGGCCTGAAATATACCATCTGACGATCAATCCTGTGGTGTGGAGCACGAATAAAAATCCGATTAAAACGTGGAATGCTTTTACGGCAATGTTGATTCCCTTCCTGTTGTTGAAAATTTTGATGATCGTAAATATAAGCATGAAAACGCCCGCCATCATATATAAGTAGTACAACTTTTTGAAAATATCATACTTGTTGTATAAAATCTCAGAATTGATTTTGTCTTCGCTCGGAAGAATTTTCCCTCCGTATTTCTTTTGGAACGTCGTCAGTCCGTCGATAAATTGGTCTGCCGCTTTGTAACCGCCTGTTTTTCTTGCTTCGTTCAAAGAGTACATATAGGCCGGAAGCGCATTTTTCATATACGTAGAATCCGCACCCGTGATTCCGGTTTCGTTCAGCTCTAAATAAGAAACCCATTTGTTGCCCTTGTCATAAGGCAACGGGAAAATTTTCAAAATCTTGCCACTCAAAGCCGAATTTAGAAGCAAAACCTTTTTATCAGCTTCAATAAAATCTTTTTGGAACTGGTTTGGAACGGCCGCCTTAAACGCTTCGTCTAAATAAGGAGACAATTTATAATTTCCCTGGTCGTCAAAAAAGCTGATGAACGGAACATATTCTGCTTTTAAATCAACGCCCAAAATCTTATGAAGGCTGTCATTGTGTTTTTTCAAATAAATAAACGGCACATTGAACCAAATTTCAGGATATTGTGACATTGACAAGAAAACCTGGTCAGAATTATATCCTTTATAAGTATCGCTTTTGCTTACTTTTCGAAGCAATTCTGACGAAAAAGTATTGATTGGCATCATTCGTCCGGCGTCTTGAATCACAATGCGTCCAAATTTAGATGCATGTTCTGGCTTGACTTCAATGATTTTTAAGATCGAATCAATCTGTTTTTGTGTCGGCACGGCTCTTTTAATCGGCGCTGCATTTGAAGTCGACGCATGATTGTGTCCCGCATGATTCGTATGATCATGATTGTGGTTATCTTGTGCAAAACCGCCAATGCTTAAAAACAAGGCAAGAACGGTAATCAATTTTGCTTTTTTAGCTTTCACTTTGTCTAGTTTTTTCTTCACTTCGCCAAATCTTGAATTTTTATCAAACATAATCGCCATCAGGCCGATATACAATAGGAAATAGCCGATATAAGTGATCCAAGTTCCCCAGAAATCGTGGTTCACAGAAAGCACGGTGATATCTGGCTCATAATTTTCTCTCAAGCGCTCGTTGCTATAATCATACGAAGCTTGAAAAAAGCGGTAACCGCCGTGATCCAAGACATTATTCATGAAAATTTCATAGTCGAAAGGCTTCTCGTCTTCCACGGTAATTTTGCTTTTGAAAGCAGAGAAATTCTTTAAAGTTCCCGGATATTTGTCAGCGATAAAGTCGTTCAGCTTAATTTTAAAAGGAAGGTTGTAAATCTTGCTGCCATAAAATAAAGTGTATTCAAGGTTGCCTAATTTGAACGATTGCGGTTCGCCAATTTTCCCCTTAGACCCTATCAACGTTACATCTTGAGTTTTTCCTTCGGCTTTGATTGTCACTATTAAAGCGTCGTCAGAAGTTTTATCCTTATAGTCATTATTTGATTCATAAGCTACTTTTCCCTTGATCGCAGGATCTGGAAAAACGAACTGCGCGCCGCCGACATTATATAAGGAACGGAACATTAAATTTTGAACAGAATCTTTAACAACAAGGCCTTGCAATTTATCTGCCATTCTCATGTATTCCCCGCCAAACGGAGCTTCAAGCGTATAAGTATCGCCTGTTTTAGTCACATTTACTGCGCCAGCTGTTTTTTTATTAAATGCAAAAAGCACGTTGTGGATGTTTTGCACTTCGCCCTCTTTCAGAAAATGTTCGTGACGGCTGCCGCCACCAGATTCCACCATTTTCAGGTAGGTCGTTCCGTTTGCATCTTCTTTGATTGTCTCTTTGGCGTTCATCACAAACTCCTTAAAAACAACCTCATACGGAATATCTCCAAATTTATCGCTGATCGAAAAATTATTATTTACAGCCGGAGAAAGCAGCAATTCTTTCTCTTTCACGCGGCGTTTCATCTCGCCTTTATAATCGCCGTCAACAAAAACATTAAGGAACGTCTTTTCAGAAAAAATTTGGTTTTCAGACTGGCCTTCTGCAATCGACATCATGCCTTCAAAGCTGACATAACGTGTCCAAAATGCTCCAATCAATATAAAAATAAAGGAAATATGAATCAGCAACGTGGTCCATTTTTCCTTTTTATGCAATTGGTATCTTTTGATATTACCAAGGAAATTGATCAAGAAAAACAACATTATGGCTTCAAACCACCAGCTGTTATAAATCAAAATTCGTGCAGTATCAGTATTATAAGCGTCTTCAACAAAGGTTCCGATTCCCATTGCAACGGCAAAAACGATAAATAAAACAGCCATTAAACGTGTGGAAAACAGGAAAGAGAAAATTTTATCCATGAGAGTGGAATTACATAGTTTAAAAAGTACGGCAAAAGTAAGGAAAAATGTTTGATTGATTTCGCTTTGCAATGACTGCCTTTTCGTAATTCCTTGTTAATTTTTTCTAAAGATTTTTAGTACTTTTTAGCAGGTTTCTTTTTTATTTGTAAATTATAGCTGCTGAATTTAGTTGCAACTGCGAAAATCATTTTTCAAGGTACCGTTCGTTTTTATAAATAGCTTTTTTTCTACTTTCAATGCAATTCATCATATATAAATAGGAGAATCGTTTACTGGCATTGCGTAGATTTGTACTGACATACTATGGATGTTTACCGCAAACGGATGTTCTTTTACATGCATTGCTACTTTGTTTACCGCAATAGGCCCTACTTGTACCGCAATAGGCCGTGCTTGTACCGCAAACGGATTTTCTTTCTGTTGCATTGGAAATCGTTTTACCTGCAACGATTTTTTCTTTAAACACAATTCAATTCACTGCATTAAACTATTTTATCTAAAAAAAGTAGTTCCTAAAAACTTCATACAGCTTAAAACTTATTCTTTTACATTCTCCAGAAAAGGATAATTCATAAGTAATCCCTAAATTAGCGCCATGATTAAAGCAACAATTATCGGTTCAGGAAATGTGGCGCAGCATCTTATCCAAGCGTTTCAAAAAAGCGGTGCCGTCGAGGTATTGCAAGTCTTTTCTAGACAGAAAGAAAGCGTTTCGCATCTGATCGACAGTGCTAAAATCACCGACGACTGGCACAAGATTACTGAAGCTGACCTGTATGTAATTGCGGTTTCAGACAGCGCTATCGCGGAAGTTTCTTCTAATCTTCCTTTTGAAAACAGGCTGGTCGTTCATACTTCGGGAAGCCTTCAAATGGATGAACTGAACGCCAAAAACAGACGTGGCGTTTTTTATCCGCTGCAGACTTTTACCAAAGGAAAGGAAGTTGATTTTACGGCAGTTCCCGTTTGTTTGGAAAGTGAATTTGATGACGACTACACGATTTTAGAAGATTTGGCGGAAGCCATAAAAAGCAAGCACTACCTGATCAGTTCAGACCAAAGAAAGTCGCTGCACGTGGCTGCCGTTTTCGTGAATAATTTCACAAATCATTTGTACCAGATTGGCAAAGATATCTGTGCAGAACACCAGCTTCCGTTTGAAATATTAAAGCCGTTAATTGCTGAAACCGCAAATAAAGTGCAGCACCTCTCGCCTCTTGATGCCCAAACCGGACCTGCGAAAAGGCACGACCAGAACACGATTGACGCACATTTGGCGCTGCTGACCGACACATCACAAAAAGAAATTTATAAAATACTAACACAATCTATTCAACATTCTCATGCCAAAAAGTTATAAGGAAATCATGAACGATATCACGACGTTTATCTTTGATGTTGACGGCGTTCTGACCGACAGTTCTGTTCATATTACGCCAACGGGCGAAATGCTTCGCGTGATGAATATCCGCGACGGTTTTGCTATGAAAGCAGCCGTGGAAAGCGGTTATCACGTTTGCATTATTTCTGGAGGAAGCAATGAAGGCGTGCGAATTCGCCTGCAAAATCTTGGAATCAAAGACATCCACTTGGCTTGTCCGGATAAAGTCGAAAACTTTAAGGAATATACAGCATTGTATGATTTAAAACCCGAACAAGTGCTTTATATGGGGGACGATATTCCAGATTATCATGTGATGAAATTGGTAGGATTGCCAACGTGTCCGCAAGATGCGAGTCCGGAAATCAAGGAAATAAGCCGTTATATTTCCCATAAAAATGGCGGCCGTGGCGCTGTTCGCGATGTGATTGAGCAGGTCATGAAAGTTCAGGGAAAGTGGATGGAATATTTTGACGGAAAACACGATTAATTATGAGTTTGCTCTTTATTCGTAATTTATGCACAATCAGAACTCATAACTTATAATTCATAACTCATAATTAAAAAGAATGAATTTCTTAAAACTAATACGCTATCAAAATCTAATCATGCTGGCCGTCATGCAGCTGGTTTTTCATTATGGTTTTTTAAAAATGCAGGATATGCCTCTGGCTTTAAACGACTGGCAGTACCTGATTTTAGTGCTTTCTACGGTTTGCATTGCGGCGGGCGGTTATCTGATCAATAATGTTTTTGACAAAGCAACAGACGAAATCAACAAGCCAGACGACGTTGTGGTGGACAAGGGAATTTCTGAGGCGATGGCTTACAATATTTACATAGCGCTGAATGTTATCGGTGTTGGTGCTGGATTTTATCTGGCAAATATCATTGGAAAACCAGGATTCGCGCTTCTGTTTATCGTGATTTCTGGAACCTTATACCTGTATGCAAACGGACTGAAACAGTCGCTGTTGATTGGAAATGTAATTGTGGCGCTTTTATTGTCGCTCAGTATTATAATCGTTGGTATTTTTGATTTATTGCCAATGATCACGCCTGAAAACCAAGCCGGAATGGGACTGCTTTTTGAAATTTTGCTAGACTATGCCGTTTTTGCTTTCATCATCAATTTCATCCGAGAAATCGTGAAAGATTTAGAAGACGTGAAGGGCGATTATAACCAAGGAATGAACACGCTGCCGATTGCTTTGGGTGTTGAAAGAACAGCGAGAATCGCATTTGGACTGAGCTTTTTGCCTTTGGGACTTATTGTTTTCTACATCAATGAGAATCTGTTTTCAAACGATTTGTACTATGCGACAGCTTATGGATTGGTACTGATCTTGGCGCCTCTTTTGTACTTTACAATCAAAATATTTTCAGCTAAAAAACAGAAAGATTTCCACCACTTGAGCAACGTTTTAAAATTCGTCATCTTCTTCGGAATCCTTTCTATTGCTGTAATTAATTTCAATATAAAACATGCTTAATCCCCATTTAAAAGACTATAAAATCATCCTTGCTTCGGGTTCGCCACGAAGACAGCAGTTTTTCAAAGACATGCATTTGGACTTCGAAATACGCTTGAAAGACGTGGAAGAAATTTATCCAGATCACTTGATAGCTTCAGAAATCACAGACTTTCTTGCCGTTTTGAAAGCCAATGCTTTTAAGGAAGAATTACAGCCAAACGATATTCTAGTAACCAGCGACACCATCGTTTGGCACAATGGAAAAGCGTTGGGAAAGCCAAAAGATTATGATGATGCTTTTAATATTTTAAAAGCTTTGTCAAATTCTACGCACGAAGTTTTTACATCGGTTTGCATTAAAAACAATAATAAAATTGATATTCTAAACGAAACTACGAAAGTCACTTTCGGCATACTTTCTGACGAAGCGATTGCCTATTATCTTGAAAATTTCAAACCTTATGACAAAGCGGGCGCTTATGGAATTCAAGAATGGATCGGCTTGATCGGAATCAGTAAAATCGAAGGCTCTTATTCAAATGTAGTCGGGCTTCCGGTGCAAAAAGTTTATGAATATTTTGCTAACTTTGGTAAAAACCAATAAAAATGTCTTTTTTAAGAGAATATACTCCAGAAATAATTACTACAATTATTCTGCTGATTTCAGTGATCATAATTCGTTTGTCGATTAACGCTATTGTAAAACGTTTTGCAAAACACGCTGAGATGAACGAACACCGCGCCGTTTTAATCTGCAAATACATCAATATTGTAATAATGATTTTGATGATTGCCGGTTTATTTATCATTTGGGGTGTAAAAACGGACGATATTTACAAGGTTTTGACTGCTATAATCACTTTAATCGGCGTTGCTTTCTTTGCGCAGTGGTCGATTTTAAGCAATATCACTTCTGGCATAATTCTGTTTTTTTCTTTTCCCTTCAAGATTGGCGACACGATTAGAATCCACGACAAAGATTTTCCGCTGGAAGCCGAAATTGATGATATTAAGGCTTTTCATACTTATTTGAGGACAAAAGATGGTGAATTGGTCACTTATCCTAACAATCTATTGCTTCAGAAAGGCGTTTCAATTGTAAATCCAACAAAAGAACACCAAGAATTCACCGATTAACTTTAACATTGCATTGGCGAATTTCAATGATTAGTATTTTGTAATTTCACGTAAAACCTAACGCAACTCAAAATTACAAATGCTTAAAAAACTACGATTGTTTTTTGTTCTTATTCTCATCTGTACCTGCCAAATTATTTCGGCACAAGAGAAGCCTGTAAAAAAAAGGGATTCGTTGCGAGGTTACAGAAGCATTGAAGCGTATTCAAAAAAGCGCGGTTTTACCAAATTTCTGCACAAGCTGATTTTCAAACCTGTAGATTCAAAAAAACCGAAGAATAAAAAAGAAGACAAAGTTGTTTTAAGAACGTATGAAAATGTCGAAGGCAAAATCATACGAAAAATTCAAATTACGACTTTAGATCCGTTTGGTTTTTCTGAAAAAGATTCGACCCGAAAAGCGCGTAATGGTTTTGAGCGTTTTGGAAACCGAATTCATGTGAAATCAGCAAAACTTACAATTAAAAACCTACTTTTAATAAAGAGAAACAGACCTTTAGATTCGCTGTTAGTAAAGGAAACGGAGCGTCTGATCAGAAGCCAGCGTTATGTTCGCGCAGTGGACATCAGGACGGAACTTTCTGAAAACAGCTCTGATTCTGTTGACGTTTACATTCGTGTTTTAGATTCATGGAGTTTGGTTCCCAATGCTGCCGGATCGACTTCGCGAACAACTTTTGAGCTTACAGAAAGAAACTTTCTAGGCTCTGGACACGAGTGGGACAATACTTTCCGCCAGCGTTTTAATGACGGAAAAAATGCCTACAGCACGCGCTATACAATTCCGAATATTTTGAATACCTATATCAAAACTTCGGTGGCTTATAATTATGACATTGATGATAATCATTCAAAAAGTGTTACAATTGACCGGCCGTTTTTCTCAGCTTTTGCAAAATGGGGCGCTGGAATTTATGTTGCGCAAGATTTTAGAAAAGATTCGCTTCCTGATGCTGGAGGAACTTTAGCAGCACAAAATTTTAAAGTCGGAACGCAAGATTTCTGGGTTGGAAAATCACTGCAGATTTTTGAAGGAGAATCAGAGGAAGACCGAACTACGAATTTTATTACGTCGGTGCGCTTTCTTCGCAGAAATTTCACAGAAAAACCCGCAGTTGCTTATGATACGCTAAATTATTATTCAGATGAAAACTTTTATTTGGCTGGATTTGGAGTAAGTTCGAGAAAGTTTATCCAAGACAAATATCTTTTTAATTACGGAATTACGGAAGACGTCGCCATCGGAAAAGTGTATGCGATGACCATCGGCTACCAAAATAAAAATCACATCAATAGGCTTTATCTCGGCGGAAGATTTGCCTTTGGGCAATATTTTAAATGGGGATTTTTCAGTACAAATATCGAATACGGCACTTTTTTCAGAGGTCCGATTACAGAGCAGACGACTTTTGCACTCGAACTGAATTATTTTACGAATTTAATTTCTTTAGGAGAATGGAAATTAAGGCAATTTGTAAAACCAAAGCTCGTCATCGGAACCAATCGTTATGGAACCGTGGCCGACAGAATCAATATCAATGAAGAAAACGGCGGCATTCCCGGCTTTCGAAGTTATGATTTAAGAGGTACAAAAAAGGCGCAATTGACTTTTCAAACGCAATCTTATTCGCCGTGGAATCTCGGAGGTTTTAGAATAAATCCTTTTTTAAATGCGACTATCAGCATGATAAGCGATAAAAATGACAATCTTTGGAAAGGAAAAGCCTATTCCCAAGTAGGCGTTGGAATCATGATCAGCAATGACTTTTTGGTCTTTAATACATTCCAATTTTCATTTTCGTATTATCCTTCGATTCCTGAAAGAGGCGATAATGTATTGCAGACAAATTCATTAAAAACCACCGATTTCAGAATGCAGAATTTTGAATTTGGGAAGCCAGAAATCGTTCCTTACCAATAAGAAAATAGGATTGGCACAGTTCTTGGATTTCGGTATTTAAAATAATACAAAATGCAAGATTATGAAAACTCTAAAAATTTTCTTAGCAGGATTTGCAATGGTTTTGTCAAGTCAGCTTCAGGCTCAAGTCTCAGTTAATGTCAATATTGGCGGGCGTCCAGACTGGGCACCGGTCACTTATACAGAAGCAAATTATTATTACCTTCCAGATGTTGAAGCCTATTATGACGTTCGAGGCTCCAACTTCATTTATGTCAATAATGGAAATTGGATTACAGCAAGACATTTGCCAGCGCGTTACAGAAATTATGATTTGTATGCCGGACCAAAAGTAGTTTTGACCGATTATCGCGGCACCAGACCTTATACACATTTCAAAACGCACCGAGTAAAATATTATAGGGGATATCATGCACCGAGAACCGTTGTTGTGAAAAAATCACATCATCATCATCACGACAGAGGACATCATAAAAAACACAAAGCACAAAAACATCACAGACATCACTAATTAAGAGAGCCGATTGGCTCTCTTTTTTGTTAAAGTCATTCTGAAAAAAGCCTTCCGGAAAATTAATTATTATATTTGGAGCTATTGTTTATAAACACCAAACTAATGCAGAAAACTGCTTTTCTAGCGCTACTGTTTTTCATTTTTTCGTATAAAATACAGGCACAACAGCCTCAGAAATTGAATTCTGGGGAAATTTACGAACACATCCAAAAGCTAAACTTTTTCGGCTCTGTTTTATATGTTGCCGCACATCCTGATGATGAAAACACAAAACTGATTTCTTATTTTTCGAACGAAGTAAAAGCCCGAACTGCTTACCTTTCCTTAACTCGCGGTGACGGCGGACAAAATTTAATCGGAGCGGAATTGCGAGAAATGCTTGGCGTTTTAAGAACCCAAGAATTATTAGCGGCAAGAAGAATTGACGGCGGCGAACAGATTTTCTCGCGCGCCAATGACTTCGGATTTTCAAAAGAACCTACCGAAACTTTCTCCATTTGGAATAAAAATGAAGTTTTAAGCGACGTAGTTTTAGCCATAAGAAAATTTCAGCCAGATGTAATCGTGAACCGTTTTGACCACAGAAGTCCGGGAACAACGCACGGCCATCACACGGCTTCAGCAATGTTGAGCATGGAAGCTTTTGACCTTTCCAACAATAAAAATAGTTTTCCTGACCAGCTTTCCAACTTGGAAACTTGGCAACCGAAACGCATCTTTTTTAATACTTCGTGGTGGTTTTATGGTTCAGAAGAAAAATTTGAAAAAGCCGATAAAAGCAAAATGTTTTCATTGAATGCCGGCGTTTATTTTGGATTAAAAGGAAAAAGCAACGGCGAAATTGCAGCGCTTTCCAGAAGCCAGCACAAATGCCAGGGCTTTGGAACAATGGGAACGCGCGGTGACGAAACTGAATATTTGGAGTTCTTAAAAGGCGATTTGCCAAAAGACAAGAATAACTTATTTGAAGGAATAAATACGACTTGGTCAAGGGTAAAAGGCGGCGAGGAAATTGGGAGAATTTTAAACGAAATCGAGAAAAATTTCAATTTCAAAGATCCTTCCGTTCATCTTCCAAAGTTGATGGAAGCGTATGCTTTGGTCAATAAATTGCAAGACAAGCATTGGAAAGAAATTAAAAAGCAGGAACTTGAAACTATAATTTTGGCAGCAGCCGGATTGTTTTTAGAAGCGACTTCTGCGGAACAAAGCTCTAATCCGAGTGAAAATTTTACTTTGCGCTTGGAAGCTTTGAATAGAAGTTCTCAAGATGTTGAAATTTTGGATGCTGTCTTTTTGAACAATCCTGAAAGCGGAAAAATCATTGGTAGAAAATTGCTGAAAAACAATATTTTCAAAATTGAAAAACAGCTTCAGATTGCCCAAAATACGCCTTACACTTCGCCGTATTGGCTGAATGAAAAAGGAACTTTGGGAATGTATGCTGTCAAAGAAAAAGAATTAATCGGGAACCCGGAAAGCGAACGATTGCAATTGCAATGGAATTTAAAAATTTGCGGTCAGCCTTTGAGTATAACCAGAGAAATTGTTTACAAATATTCTGATCCTGAAAAGGGAGAAATTTATCAGCCTTTTGAGGTTTTGCCAGAAGCGACAGCTACGGTTTTGAATGACGTAACAATTTTTGCGGATTTAAAAACCAAACCAATTTCTGTAAAAATCAAAGCCGGAAAAGCGAACTTGAAAGGAAAAATCCACTTGAATGTTCCGAATGGCTGGCAAGTTGTTCCTTCGCAGATTGACTTTGAAATTGTGATGAAAAATGACGAAAAGATCGTTTCGTTTGAAGTCACACCGCCGCCTTTTGAAAATAAAGGAATTATTTCGCCTGAAATTACTTCCGAAGGAAAAAAATATACGCAGAAATTGACCGCGATTCAATACGACCATATTCCCAAGCAGATTGTTTTGATGCCTTCTGAAGCTTCTGTAGTGCGCTTAGACATCAAAAAAGCAGGGCAAAACATTGGTTATATTGAAGGCGCTGGCGACGAAATTCCACAGAGCTTGAAGCAAATCGGATATGATGTCAGAATTATAAAACCTGAAGAAATTACTGAAAATTCATTGTCAGAATTTGACGCCATCGTAATGGGAATCAGAGCTTACAATGTAATTTCAGATTTGCAGTTTAAGCAGCGCTATCTTTTGGATTACGTAAAAAATGGAGGAAATTTAATCGTGCAATACAATACTGCTGGACGACGCGGTTTTAACGTTCCTGATTTTTCTCCATATGAATTGAATCTTTCCAACGACCGTGTGACCGACGAAAATGCAAAAGTCAGCTTTTTAGACGCAACACATTCCGTTTTGAATCATCCTAATAAAATAACGGTTGCTGATTTTCAAGGCTGGGTGCAAGAGCGAGGACTTTATTTTCCTGATAAATGGGCAAAGGAATTCACGCCGATTTTAGGGATGAAAGATCCGGGAGAATCTGAAAAACAAGGAAGCCTTTTAGTCGCAAAATATGGAAAAGGATATTATATTTACACCGGATTGAGCTTTTTCAGAGAATTGCCTTCGGGCGTTCCTGGCGCATTTAAACTTTTTACAAACCTGATTTCCATTGGAAAAAAGGAAAATT
>Ga0247817_10000298_pt1 | contig 30082 bp, 31 predicted proteins | sample UWRJL212509R1_FD_178010 | JGI IMG/M metagenome (GOLD analysis project Ga0247817, IMG submission 178010) | Plant litter microbial communities from Arlington Agricultural Research Station in Wisconsin, United States - UWRJ-L212-509R-1 | ecosystem: Environmental > Terrestrial > Plant litter >...
GGGGTGACCCGATCGGCTATGTAAACCTCGCCAGGAGCAAGGTCAGACAGAATGCGTTACGGGCTGCTCGTCCAGCATTCGGGTAGACCGCTAGAGGCGTGCAGCAATGCACGTCGTAGATAGATGGCCGTCGATGGTGCGCAAGCACCGGAACAGAACCCGGCGTAATAGCCGGCCCATTCGCCCTATTTCTCGGGTTGCCGGCTTTCGCTGTCAGAGCGGCGCCCAAGGTGGTACTCGACGGAGTACTCGGCGGATGCCGCGACGAGCCAGGCCAGCAGGCTCAGCACTCCGAAGGCGAGAATCGCGCCGCCGATGAGCTGCCATCCTGCAGCCGACGCCGTGAGTTCTTCGGTCTTCGAGGCCGCGACAGTGATTCCCGCAGCAACCCAGATCCCGCCGCCGACAATGATCGGGATTCTGGCGAAGTCTCTCAGAACGGTCTTGGCGCGGTTGTTGTACTCCATGTCGAGAGTATGTCGCATTGGTTGGGAATGTTCGTGGATGCCACGGCCGTTACATCCACATGGCTGAATCACGCGACCTGACCGATCACGAGCGCTCGGTGCTCGAATTCCTCCTCCAGGGTGACTGGGACGGCGCGTCCGCCCTTCGCCACCAGCTCGCAACCGCTAAACACGCGGGCTCCGACGCGAAGAGCGCGTCATTCGATATAGCAGTGGCACCCGACGCGCCGCGTGCCCCGCAGGCGCTCAGCGTGCAGGGTGCGGGCGACGTCTACGTGCGCGTCGAGAACGGCACCCTCGTGGGACTCGGATGCTCGCAGTCCAAGCTCCCGCCGCTCGCGGAGCTCTTCGCGGCGTAAAACTACCTCAAAGCGCCTCACACTCTCGGGTGTGGGGCGCTTCTCTGTGTCACGTCAGGCGAGCAGCGAGAGCCGCTTGACGATGGCGTCGACGTCAATCCGGTCGCCCACGATGCTCACCGCCGAGACATTCAGGTCCCGCCCGTGCGTTGTCTCGAGCTCGGCGAGGTAGCCGTCGTACACACGATTCGACTGCGCCGATGCGGGCATGTCGACTACGAGAATCCCCTCGACGCCCAATGCCTTCGATCTCACGTTCTGCAGCTGCTCTGCGCCCGCGGCCAGCACGCTGCATCCAGCCCAAGGTAGCCCGGCGTGGTCGACGCCGTCGGCATCAGGGCCGCCCCGCGCTACGAGACCCTCGACGAGCGAGCCAGTGGATGCGGCGACGCACGCGACCGCGTTGGCCAGGTGTCCGGGCTCCAGGCGTTTGTCGACCACGATGACCCACTTGAGGCGTGTCGACCTGGTGGGAAGGTCGGTACGGATTTCTTCTGGTGTGAAAATCGGGTTCATAACGCTAAGCCAATCAGGCGTAGCGTTACCGGGAGCAAGATTCGAACTTAATGCGAAAGTGAAGGCGAAATGGCTCGACTCGACGACATTGATGCGGCCATCGTGCGTGAATTGCAGCGGGATGCTCGCCGGACCAATCGCGATATTGCTGCAGCGGTCGGGATCTCACCCACGACGGCCCTGGACCGTACCCGGGCGCTGCGCGAGCGAGGTGTCATTCGCGGAGCGGTACTCGATCTTGATCTTGCATCGATCGGGCGCCCGGTGCAGGCGATCACCGCAGTGCGAATCCGCCCGCCGTCGCGGCACAACATTGAGGGTTTTCGTGATTGGGTGTCGACATTGCCCGAGGTGATCGGCGTTTTCGTTACGAGCGGCAATGAGGACTTTCTCATTCACGTAGCTGTTGCAGACAATGAGGCTCTCTACGCGTTTGTGATTGACCGCCTCACCGAGCGCCCGGAGGTGATGGATGTACGCACCTCCGTCGTCTACGAACACATCCGAAGTGCTCCGGTGGTTTCGCGACTCGAGTAGGCGAACTTCGCAGTTCCGCAGTTCCGCAGTTCCGCAGTGGCGCAGAGCCGCACAGGCGGACCTATGGCGCGAACCGATCCGGAAGGAAGCCGCGTGCCGGTGTCGATGACACGCACCTGCACCCGCATGCGGATTTTGGGGTTCCTTACGAAACCCTAACGCCCTAGTCGGTCGACGGCTTCTTCTTCGCCACGGGCGGCTCGACGACCTTCGCGTTGCCGTCGGCGGCGAGGGCGGCGGCGCCCAGGATTCCGGCGTTGTTGCGCAGCTCAGCGGGAACGATCTTCGTGTTCAGCTTCAGCAGCGGCAGAAACTCCTTGTGGCTCTTCGAGATGCCGCCGCCGACGATGAAGAGGTCGGGGGAGAAGAGCGCCTCGAGGGTGCCGTAGTACTTCTGCAGCACGACGGCCCAGCGCTTGAAGCTCCAGCGACGGCGTTCCTTCGCGGCGAACGACGCGGTCTTCTCGGCGTCCTTGCCGCCGATCTCGAGGTGACCGAGCTCGGCGTTGGGAATCAGCACGCCGTTGTAGATGAGCGCGGTGCCCACGCCGGTGCCGAGCGTCGTCATGATGACGAGCCCTGAGACGTTCTTGGCGGCGCCGTAGCGGTTCTCGGCGACGCCCGCGGCATCCGCGTCGTTGACGAAGTGGATGTCCCGCCCGAGACCCTTCTCGAAGAGCTTCTCGGCATCGAGCCCGATCCACTTCTTGCTCACGTTGGCGGCGGACATCGTCTTGCCCGCGATCACGATGGCCGGAAAGCACACCCCGACGGGAACGCCGGCGTCGACACCACCGAGCTTCTCGATGATCTCGAGCACGGTCTGCACGATCGCCTCGGGCTCGCCGCCCGCGGGGGTCGGAAGCTTGACCCTGTCGCTCACGAGCTCGCCCGTGACGGTGTCGACGAGCGCACCCTTGATGCCAGTGCCGCCGATGTCGATGCCGAGTGCCGTTGTCATGTGGGTCCTTTGGAGCTAGGGGAGGGTCAGTACGTCGACACCGCGTTCGGTGACGACCATGGTGTGTTCGAACTGGGCTGTCCAGCTCTTGTCGCGCGTCGTGACTGTCCAGTCGTCGTCCCACTGGTCCCAGGCGATCGTGCCCGGGTTCTCGGGAGTTCCGAGGGTGAGCATGGGCTCGATCGTGAACACCATGCCCTCCTCGATGAGAGCATCGAAGCGCGGCGCCGAGTCGTAGTGGGGAATGATGAGCCCGGAGTGGAAGGCCTCGCCGACCCCGTGACCGGTGAAGTCCCGCACGACGCCGTAGCCGAAGCGCTTGGCGTACGACTCGATGGCTCTCCCGATGACGTTGAGCTGTCGACCCGGTGCGACGGACTTCATGCCGCGGGCGAGCGACTCGCGGGTGCCGTCGACGAGCGCGGCGACATCCTCGCGCACCTCTCCGACCAGAAATGTCTTGTTGAGGTCGCCGTGCACGCCGTTCTTGTAGGCGGTGATGTCGATGTTGATGATGTCGCCGTCTTCGAGCACGGTGTCGTCGGGGATGCCGTGGCAGATGACCTCGTTGAGCGAGGTGCAGCTCGACTTCGGAAAACCGCGGTAGCCGAGGGTCGAGGGGTAGGCGCCATGGGCGACCATGAAGTCGTGGGCGATGCCGTCGAGTTCGTCCGTGGTGATTCCCGGCTGGATGGCACGGCCGACGGCTTCGACGGCCTGGGCCGCGATGCGTCCCGATTCGCGGATGTCCTCGACGCGCTCGGGAGAGTAGACGTCTGAGCCGGTGAACGGCTTCGGGCCCGTCTTGCCCACGTACTCGGGGCGCTGGATGCTCTTCGGTACCGAGCGCAGCGGGGCGATTCGGCCGGGAACGAGATGGCCGGAGGCGTCACGAGGCATGGGTCAATCCTATGGGGCTAGACAGGCAACCAAAAGGTTGCCTATATTGGGCGGGTGGATGCGATCTTCAAGGCACTCGGCGATCCGGTTCGGCTCGCGATCGTCGACGAGCTCGCTGCCCGCAACGAGCAGACCCTCTTCGAGATAGTCGTGCGCCTGCTCAACCTGCACGGGTTCACCCTCAGCCGCCAGGCGGTATCCAAGCACCTCGCGGTGCTCGAGGGCGCGCGCATCATCAGCATCGACAGGGTCGGGCGCACGACAGTGCACCGGCTCGACACCGAGGCACTCGCGACCGCCCGTGCCTGGCTCACTGAACGAACAGAGAGATTGGGACAGTCATGATCATCACCACCGCGAGCGTCTTCGTCGACGACCAGGCCAAGGCCCTCGCCTTCTACACCGACGTGCTCGGCTTCACCAAGAAGACCGACATCCCGATGGGGGAGCACAGCTGGCTCACCGTCGTCTCGCCCGAGTTCCCCGACGGTGTCGAGCTCCTGCTCGAGCCCGCCGACCACCCCGCGGTTGCCCCCTTTCGCGCCGCGCTCGTCGAGGACGGCATTCCGTACACGAGCTTCGGAGTCGCGGATGTCACGGCAGAGCACGCGCGCCTCGTCGCCCTCGGCGTGCGGTTCACGAGTGAGCCCGCGTCGATGGGGCCGGTGACCGTCGCAATCCTCGACGACACGTGTGGCAACCTCATCCAGATCGCTTCGATGAACCCTGCCTGACGGCCTACGCTTGTTGCATGACGCAGTGGTGGTACAACAACAAGACCGGTGAAGTCGAGGAGGGCGCGCAGTCGCTCGGATCCGACCGTGATGGCCCCTTCGACTCCCGCGAAGACGCCGCACGCGCCCCCGAGATCATCGCCGAGCGTGCGCGCAAGTGGGCTGCTGACGAAGCTGCGAACGACTGAGTGGATGACACAACCGAGCAGGCTGAGCCCAATCCCTATACGAAGGGCTGGGGCCTCGCCTACGCGATCCTTATCGCCGTCGGACTCGTCGGCGCCGCGATCATGGTCGTCGGCATCATCGGAGCTTTGACCGACCCCAACGACTGGCGTCCGGTCGCGCTCATCGGATTCTTCGTGTTCGCGATCTGCACGTTTGCGCGGCTCGTCGCCCGCTGGCGTATGCGCGCCGCGGTGAAGGTCGACTAGCCCTCGTACTCGTTCTCGGGTGCCGGAAAACTCTGGGCCGTGACATCCGCGATGTAGCTCTTCGTCGCCTCGGTGAGAACACCCTTCAGGTCGGCGTACTGCTTGACGAACTTGGGGATGCGACCGGTGCTGAGCCCTGCCCAGTCGGTCCACACGAGCAGCTGCCCGTCGACGTGAGGGCCGGCGCCGACGCCGATCGTGGGGATCGTGAGCTCTTCGGTGATCTGCTTGGCGACGCCCGACGGCACCATCTCGAGCACGACGGCGAATGCGCCAGCCTCCTCGATGGCGTGGGCGTCGGCGATGAGGGCCTCTGCGCCCTCGCCGCGGCCCTGGATGACGTGTCCGCCGAGCCCGTGCTCGCTCTGGGGCGTGAAGCCGATGTGGGCCATGACCGGGATTCCCGCTGAGACGATGCGACGGATCTGCTCGGCGCTGCGCACCCCGCCCTCGAGCTTGACGGCGTGTGCCCCGGTCTCCTTCATGAAGCGGAAGGCGGTGTGCAGCGCTTCATCCGGACCGGTCTCGTAGGAGCCGAACGGCATGTCTGCGACGACGAGGGCGCGATTGACGCTGCCCGCGACGGCGCGCGTCAGCGGAATGAGTTCGTCGATCGTCACCGGGAGGGTCGTGTCGTAGCCGAACACCGTGTTGCCCGCGGAGTCGCCGACGAGCAGGAAGTCGATTCCCGCGCCGTCGAAGATCGACGCGGTGAGCTGGTCGTAGCTCGTGAGTCCGGTGATCTTGATCCCGTTCGCTTTCGCGTTCTGGAAGTGTCGGGTACGGACTCTCTTGATTGGCTCAGCCATGAGCCCAAGTCTAGGTCGCTGGGCCGCCTACGACATGAACGCAGGCACGATGACGAAGAGATCGGCCATGAGGAGCGCGATCACGACGCACAGGCCGATCGTTCCCACGAGAACCCGGCGACGGCGGGCGATGATCGACGCCGCCAGGGCCGCGAGCCACGCGACCGGCAGGGCGATGAGCAACACGAGGTGCACGTTGACCGCTTCGCCGCTGAAGCCCCAGAAGATGAGGTTGATGTAGGCGAGAACGAGGAGCGGCGCAAGCACGAGCGCGAAGCCCACGTAGAGCAGCACTGTTGGCCAGCGACGGGGTGCGGCGGCGGGACTTTCGATGACGATCTCTTCGAGTTCACCTGACATGCCGAAAGTATGGCATCAGGTCTGTTGCGAGACGCAAGGAGGCGGTCGACAGGCTAACCTGAGAGCACCCAAAATCTCAGACTGAGGAGCCCATGGACAAGCAGCGCGACTTCGTTCTTCGCACCATCGAAGAACGTGGCATCAAGTTCATTCGCCTGTGGTTCACCGACGTCGTCGGAAGCCTCAAGTCGGTCGCGATCGCGCCGGCAGAGGTCGAGGGCGCGTTCGCGGAGGGCCTCGGCTTCGACGGTTCCGCCATCGAGGGCTTCACTCGCGCCTATGAGGCCGACATGCTCGCGCACCCCGACCCCACGACGTTCCAGATCCTGCCCTGGCGGGGCGAGATCGACCCGACGGCGCGCATGTTCTGCGACATCACCACGCCCGATGGCCAGCCCTCGACGTCTGACCCGCGCAACGTGCTCAAGCGCACGCTCGCGAAGGCCGCCGACCGCGGGTTCACGTTCTACACGCACCCCGAGATCGAGTTCTACCTGCTCAAGAGCGCGAAGTACGGCAAGAAGGGCCCGGAGCCCGTCGATTCCGCCGGTTTCTTCGACAACGTTCCCGGTGGAACCGCCCACGACTTCCGTCGTCGCAGCGTGCGCATGCTCGAAGACCTCGGCATCTCGGTGGAGTTCAGCCACCACGAGGCCGGTCCCGGCCAGAACGAGATCGACCTGCGCTACGCAGATGCACTCACGACCGCCGACAACATCATGACGTTCCGCACGGTGATCAAGGAGGTGGCGATCGAGCAGGGTGTCTACGCGACATTCATGCCGAAGCCGATGTCCGGTCAGCCCGGTTCTGGCATGCACACCCACATGTCGCTCTTCGAGGGCGACACGAACGCGTTCTACGAGGCGGGCGGCCACTACCAGCTGTCCAAGATCGGCCGCCAGTTCGTTGCGGGTCTGCTCAAGCACGCGCCGGAGATCACCGCGGTGACCAACCAGTTCGTCAACTCGTACAAGCGACTCTGGGGCGGCGACGAGGCCCCGAGCTTCGTCACCTGGGGCCACAACAACCGTTCCGCACTCGTGCGCGTGCCGCTCTACAAGCCCAACAAGGGCCAGAGCGCTCGCGTCGAGTACCGCGCGATCGACTCCGCTGCCAACCCGTACCTCGCCTACTCGCTCCTGCTCGCCGCAGGGCTCAAGGGCATCGAGGAGGGCTACGAGCTTCCGCCCGAGGCCGAGGACAACGTCTGGGAGCTCAGCGACGCTGAGCGCCGCGCACTCGGCTACAACCAGCTACCCGCGAGCCTCGACCACGCCGTCTCCCTCATGGAGGACAGCGAGCTCGTTGCCGAAACCCTCGGGGAGCAGGTGTTCAACTACGTTCTGCTCAACAAGCGCCAGGAGTGGAAGGAATACCGCGCCCAGGTCACCCCGTACGAGCTGGAGAGCAACCTCGAAATCCTGTGATTTCTGTGCGTAGCCCCGCCTCATGAACCGCAATCAGACGACGCTGACTGATCTCGCCCGACTCGGCTTTGCCGAGTTGGGGGAGGCCAGTGAGCGCATCGCCGCGGTCGACGTCTCGCTCGTTCCCCACTTCGCGAACGCCGCCGACCCCGACCAGGCTTTGCTGCTCCTCGGCCGGTTGCGTGAGCAGGCTCCCGCCGCCCTCGATGCCCTGCTGGCGGATGATGCGGCTGCCGGCCGCCTCGTGCAGGTGCTCGGGGCATCCGTGGGCCTGGGCGAGTTCTTCCTGCGTCGGCCCGCCGAACTGGAGGCTCTCGCGACGCCGCTCGACCGACCGCTCACGGTCGACGAGTACCGCAGCGACATCGTCGGTGCCGTCGACGGTCTCGACGGGGATGCCGCGGCCGTCGCCCTGCGCGTGCGCTACCGACGGCACCTCGCGCGGCTTGCGGCGTGGGACCTCGGCCACCCGGATCCCCTCGCGGCCATGTCGGTGGTCGCCGAGGCACTGAGCGATCTGGCCGGAGCCGCGCTGGATGCATCCATCGATGTGGCCCGCCGAAGCGTCAAGTTTCCGCAGGCCGACCTCGACGCCACGCGACTCGCCGTCATCGGCATGGGCAAGGCCGGAGCGCGCGAGCTCAACTACGTGAGCGATGTGGACGTGATCTTCGTCGCTGAGGCGGGTGAGGGCATCGCGAACGACCGTGCCGTGGAGATCGCGACGCGCATCGCGATGCAGGCGATGCGCGGCATCCACGATCTCGCGACCGAGCCCGAGCTGTGGGAGGTCGATGCGAACCTGCGGCCGGAGGGCAAGGACGGCGCCCTCGTGCGCACGCTCGAATCTCACCTCGCGTACTACGACCGCTGGGCGAAGAGCTGGGAGTTCCAGGCGCTGCTCAAGGCGAGGCCCCTCGCGGGCGACCTCGATCTGGGGGAGCGCTATGTCGCCGGCGTCGCACCCAAGGTGTGGTCGAGCGCTTCGCGCGAGAACTTCGTGGAGTCGGTGCAGCGCATGCGCGAGCGGGTCACCGACAATATTCCGGCGAGCGAGCTCGACGTGCAGCTCAAACTCGGCCCAGGCGGCCTGCGCGACGTCGAGTTCACGATCCAGCTGCTGCAACTCGTGCACGGGCAGGCCGATGACGCGGTGCGCCAGCGCGCGACCCTCTCCGCCCTCGTGGCGCTTGCCGACCAGGGCTACATCGGCCGGGTCGAGGCTGCCGAGTTCTCCCGCGACTACCGCTTTCTGCGCGTGCTCGAGCACCGCCTCCAACTGACCCGCCTGCGCCGCACCCACCTCATGCCGACAGATCCTGACGCCGTGCGGGTGCTCGCGCGGGCGAGCGGACTCGCAACGAGCGCCGTCGACCTCACCGAGCAGTGGAAGCGCAGCAAGAACGCGGTGCGCCGCCTGCACGAGCGACTCTTCTACCGTCCGCTCCTGTCGGCCGTGGCCGCCCTGCCCGACGACGGCTTCTCGCTCACCAACGAGCAGGCAGTCGCCCGACTCGCCGCGATCGGCTTCGCGGACCCGGCCGGCGCCCTCCGGCACATCGCCGCGCTCACCGGGGGAGTGTCTCGCCGCGCCACCATCCAGCGCAACCTATTGCCGGTCATGCTCCAGTGGTTCGCCGAGGGCGCCGACCCCGATCACGGGCTACTGGCGTTCCGACGCCTGAGCGACGACCTCGGTGAGGCGTACTGGTTCCTGCGCATGTTGCGGGACTCCTCGGGCGCCGCCCAGAGGCTCACCCACGTGCTGTCGGGATCGCGCTTCGTGAGCGACCTCTTCGAGCGCATCCCCGAGGCTGCCGCCTGGCTCGAGAACGACAGTGAGCTGCGACCGCGCCCCCTCGACGCCCTGCTCGAAGAGAGCCGGGCCACGGTAGCGCGCCACGAAGGCGACACGGATGCCGCGGCGCTCGCCCTGCGCACCGCCCGGCGCCGCGAGATCCTGCGCATGGCTCTCGCGGGCATCGTCGGAACCATCACCGTCGAGGAGCTCGGCAACGCCCTGAGCGATATCACGACCGCGCTGCTCACCGGCATCCTCGCCCTCAGTCACACCTACGGCGACGGCATCGAGTTCGCCATCATCGCGATGGGCCGCTACGGCGGTCGCGAGCTCGGTTTCGGCTCCGACGCAGACGTCATGTACGTCTACCGTGCGGCGGGTGCGAGCGACGAAGAAGCCCAGCACCGCGCCGAAGCCATCGTGCGGTCGATGTCCCGCCTCACCGAAGACCTGCGGGTTCCGCTCGACCTCGACATCGGGTTGCGGCCGGAGGGCAAAAACGGGGCGATCGTGCGCTCCCTTGAGTCGTACCGTGCCTACTACGCGCGCTGGTCGCTCACCTGGGAGGCGCAGGCGCTCCTGCGTGCCCGCGGCGCCGTCGGTGACCCCGGCATGATCGAGGCCTTCGAGACGCTCGCCGACCAGGTGCGGTTTCCCGAGGCCATCTCCGAGCAGGACGTGCGCGAGATCAAGCGCATCAAGGCGCGCGTCGAGAGCGAGAGACTGCCGCAGGCAGCCGACCCCGCGCGTCACCTCAAACTCGGCAGGGGGTCGCTGAGCGACGTCGAGTGGTTCGTACAGCTCCAGCAGCTGTTGCACGGCGCGCGTGTTCCCGGCCTCAGGACGACCTCGACCCTGTCGGCACTCGAGGCTGCGACGCACGAGGGGCTCGTGACATCCAGCGAGTCAAAGAAACTCAAGGATGCCTGGATTCTGGCCTCCCGAACACGCAGCGCCATGACGCTCTGGACGTCGAAGACCGCCGACGTGCTGCCGACCGATCGCAAGCAGCTCGAGGGCGTCGCACGCCTGCTCGAGTACCCGCCCGGTTCGGCCTCGCGCCTCGAAGACGACTACCTCCGCACCACGCGGCTTGCCCGGCAGGTGTTCGAGAAGCGTTTCTACGGCCCGGCGCCGACCCAGAAACCGTCTACGGCTTAGTTCACCTGAGCGGGTCGTGGTGACAGTCCCCGTCCTCCTTCGCAGGCTCAGTCGGCGCTGGGGTCGCGTGACCGCTTCGCGCTCACCCCAGCTCCACCGCGCGCCGTCACTTCGTTCTGCTGCACGAGGCGTCGTTGACGCCTCCGAGTGTTTCGGCGAAGTAACACTTCACAATTTTTTGGACTCATTTTTTGCCCGCAAATCTTGTACCCCATTTGTGTCGCCGCGTCACTGGAACAATATCGAGCATCTATCAGTAGACCGGTCTGTACACTGCCTGAAAACGACACCTGACGGATAGTCATTCGGCGTCTGGCCGGGACTTTTGTGTACCCGATGTGACCGGTCACACGGCGGTTGTCGGGGTCGCCGCTAGCGATCAGAAGCGGTGATTCACCCCCGAAGCCGCGGTCGGCAGAAGTGCCGACACGGCTCGCCCGGCGACACTCCCGAGCTCCGCGACACGAGCGGCGACGCGCTTGCATGTACCCCGAATAGGTGCCAATACTTGTGCCACGAAGCACTCATTAGTTCTTCCCCAGAGTCGCGGATCACCGAAAGAGCTTCATCGGCCACGACACCAGGGGGACACAGTGTTCATTTTCATTCTCCAGCTCCGACACATGATCGAGGGCCATCCGGAGATCTACATGTTCGCCATCTACTCGGCGCTCATCTGGGCACTGTGGATCCTCAAGATGGTGCTGTCGAGTCGCTACCGGCCGTACACCGGCACCTTCACCGGCACGACGAGCGTCATCGTCCCGGTGCTCGATGAGCCCGAAGACCTGTTTCGCGACGTGCTCGGCCGCATGGTCGAGCAGGGGCCCGGCGAGATCATCGTCGTCATCAACGGGGCGCCCAACCCGGTGCTCGAGCGCATCACCGAGGAGTTCGCGCCTCTCGCCCGCTGGGTGCACACGCCGATCCCGGGAAAGCGCAACGCGGTGATGATCGGCACCAGGCTCTCCACGGGCGACATCACTGTGCTCGTGGACTCGGACACCGTGTGGACCGAGGGAACCCTGGCCGAGCTCGTCAAGCCCTTCGCCGATGACAGCGTCGGGGGAGTCACGACCCGTCAGCGCATCCTCGAGCCGACCCGCAGCTGGATCACTCGCTGGGCCGACTGGCTCGAGAACTCGCGGGCGCTCTACTCGATGCCCGCGCAGAGCGTGCTCGGCCAAGTAGGCTGCCTCCCCGGCCGCACTATCGCGTTCCGTCGCTCGATCATGATGCGCGTCATGGAGAAGTTCATGACCGAGCGCTTCATGGGCGTCTTCCTCGAGGTGAGCGACGATCGCACCCTCACTAACCTCACGCTCAAAGAGGGCTACCGCACCGTCTACCAGCACACCTCGCTCGTCTACACGGATGCCCCGCTGCAGATCAAGAAGCTCGCGAAGCAGCAGCTCCGCTGGGCTCGGGGCAGCCAGTACAACACGCTGCGCATGCTGCCGTGGATGCTCGGACACGCTCCCGTGCTGGCCCTGTTCTTTCTCATGGACATCATCCTTCCGTTCCTCCTCGCCGGCGTCATCGGCGGCTGGGCCTACCGTGCCATCACGGGCCAGGGCTACAACTTCTACGAGGGGATCCTCGGGGAGTACGGCGTGGAGGGCGGCGTGCTCGTCGTCGTCGCGCTCATGCTCGTCTCGTCCGTTCTCAGCATGGCGATCCGCCAGATCCGCCACCTCGCCGAGAAGCCGAGCGACTTCTTCCGGCTCCCGATCTTCATCATCGTCTCGACGACGTTCCTCATGCCGATCCGTCTCCTCGGGTTCTTCCGCATGGGTCACGCGAGCGGTTGGGGAACCCGGGCCGGCGCCTACGCCGGCGGCGCAGCCAACGACGACGTCATGAGCGGCCTCGCGACGGCCGAGCTGCACGCGGGCTTCGCTCCGCAACCGCACGGCTCGACCGTCGTCGAAACGTCACCCCGACGCACGGCCGCGAGCGTCGCACCGCGCACACCCGCCCGCCGTCGACTCAACCCCAAGGCCGCATGGCCCTATCTGATCGGTTTCACGATCTTCGCCCTGGAGGTGTTTTTCATTGTCAACTTCTAGAAACCCACGCGCTTGGTGGGCATCCACTAGCGGACAGGAGCGCTCGACGTTCCTCGGTGCAGCGGTCATCCTGCTCACCCTCGCAGCCACGAGCGTTTTCGTCTGGAACTCGCCGAACAACCCGGTGCGCACCGCTGTCGGCATCGTCAACGACGCCGGCCCCACTCGTGAAGACAAACTCGTCGAAGAACGCAACGCGCTGCTCAGCCGGGTCGTCGCGCTCGAGAACGACCTGCGTAGCCAGGACACCGAACTGGATGCCTCGAAAACCGAGCTCATCGCGCTGCAGGAACAGTTGTGGGCCACCGAGGGTGAGCTCGACGCCGTGAAGGCCTCACGTTCCTCCGCGGCCCCGGCCACGCCGACCAAGTCCAAGCCCGTAGTGGCGGCTTCGGGCATCTCGGCGCCAGCGCGCTCGAAGCTCGTCGCACCGACATCCCCGTATCTGGGCCTCTACACCGAGCAGGCACCCTTCAACTTCGCGACCTACGACGCGACGGCGAAGAAGATCGGCAGCGACCCCAACGTGGTCGGCTACTTCGGCGGCTGGGATGAGAAGTTCCGCGTCAACGCCGTCGAGAACGCGTGGAAGCGCAAGAAGCTCCCGATCCTGACCTGGGAGGCACGCCCGATCGCCGCGGCCAACGACGTCGTCGACGAGCCGGACTACACGGCGGCGAAGATCCTCGACGGCAACTTCGACGCCTATCTCACCCAGTACGCGAAGGACATCGTGAAGACCGGCCTGCCGATGGGTATCCGCCTCAATCACGAGATGAACGGTGACTGGTATCCGTGGGCGGAGGGCGTCAACGGCAACAAGGGCGGCGACTACGTCAAGGTCTGGCGTCACGTGCACGACATCTTCCAGCGAGAGGGTGCCAACTCGCTCATCATCTGGATCTGGGCACCGAACATCGTCAACAACCTATCGTCGACGCAGAAGACGCTCGAGCACACCGCCGCGCTGTATCCGGGTGATGAGTACGTCGACTGGGTGGGGCTCTCGGGCTACCTGCGCCCGAACTACCGAGCGGGCAACGATTTCAGTTTCGACTACACCTTCGGGCCGACGCTCAACCAGTTGCGGCAGATCGCTGACAAGCCGATCTTCCTCGCCGAGATCGGGGCATCGGAGATCGGGGGGCACAAGGCCACCTGGATCACGAGCCTGTTCGAGGGACTCAACAAGCCGGAGAACTCCGACGTCATCGGCTTCTCATGGTTCTCACTCGCCATCACGAGCTACGTGGGCGGTGAGCGGGCCACCAACGACTGGCGCGTCGACTCGCGTGCCGACACCCTCGCTGCATTCAAGGCCGGACTCAACGTGCCGGGCAGCAGATTCACCCTCACCGCCAACTAGACCCAGCGAAAGGCACACCATGAAGAAGACAACCACCACAACGCCACCGCGCATCAGTGTCATCGGCACCGGTTACCTCGGGGCCACGCACGCTGCGGCCATGGCGGAGATGGGCTTCGAAGTCATCGGAGTCGACACGGATGCCGCGAAGGCACAGGCCCTCAGCGAAGGCAGGGTGCCGTTCTTCGAGCCCGGGCTGCCCGAGCTGATCCGCAAGCACGTGGAGAGCGGGCGCCTGCGCTTCACGACCGATCTCGCGGAGGCCACGGCCCTGAGCGACGTGCACTTCATCTGCGTGGGAACCCCCCAGCAGCGCGGCAGCAACGCGGCCAACCTCAGCTATGTCGAGGATGCAACGGCGAGCGTCGCCCGAGCGCTCACCCACGACGGCCTCATCGTGGGCAAGTCGACGGTGCCGGTCGGAACCGCCATGCGGCTCCGCGGCATCATCGCCGACGCGGTGACTGACGGCATCGACGTCGAGCTCATCTGGAACCCCGAGTTCCTCCGCGAGGGCAAGGCCGTTGCCGACACACTCACGCCCGACCGCATCGTCATCGGGGGAGTCTCACCGAAGTCGGAGCGCACGATGCGCGAGGTCTACGCCCAGCCGCTCTCCACCGGCACGCCGATCGTCGTCTGCGACCTCGCGACAGCGGAGCTCGTCAAGGTGAGCGCCAATGCATTTCTGGCGACCAAGATCTCGTTCATCAACGCGATCGCCGAGGTCTGCGAGGCTGCGGGGGCGGATGTCAGTGTGCTCGCCGACGCCCTCGGTCACGACGTGCGCATCGGACGACAGTTTCTCAACGCGGGCCTCGGCTTCGGCGGAGGCTGCCTGCCGAAGGACATCCGTGCCCTCATCCACCGCTCGCGCGAGCTCGGCGCCACCAAAGCGGCCGACCTGCTCCAGCAGGTGGACGAGATCAACATGTCGCAGCGCCAGGAGGTCATCGACCGGGCGCTCGAGGCCTGTGGTGGGTCGGTGCTCAACCGTCGCATCGGGGTGCTCGGTGCGGCGTTCAAGCCGCTCACCGACGATGTGCGCGACTCGCCAGCTCTCAACGTCGCTGCCGCACTGCACTTGCGCGGCGCCCAGGTCGTGATCTTCGACCCGGAGGCCACGGAGACCGCGCAGCGCATGTTCCCGACCCTCACCTACGCGGACTCGGTCAGCGAGGCGGCGACCAATGCCGACGTGTTGCTGGTGCTCACCGAGTGGGACGAGTTCCGCGCGATCGATCCGGCCGCCCTGCGCTCGACGGTTGCCGCCCCGATCATCATCGACGCGCGCAACTGCCTCGATGCCGCGACCTGGCGTGCGGCCGGCTGGTCGATCACCGGGCTCGGCTCCAACTCGGGCGCACCGCTCGTGCCGCAGTCTGCCGCCGAGGTCCTCGTCGGCGCACGCTGAGTGATGGGGCGGCATCCCTCGGCGGATGCCGCCCTATCATTGCCTCGTGGCAGAGAAGTTCGACCTCAAGAAGCAATTGCGCGAGTTCTACGCACCGCGAGCGGGGGACTGGGCGTTCGTCGAGGTGCCAGCCCAGCAGTTCCTCATGGTCGACGGTGTGGGCGACCCGAACACGTCGCCCGCTTACACCGCGGCGGTCGAGGCGCTCTACGGCCTCGCCTACGCGATCAAGTTCGCATCGAAGGCCGCGGGCCGTGACTTCGTCGTCGCACCGCTCGAAGGACTGTGGACCTCGGATGACCCGAGCTCCTTCGTTCGCGACGATCGCAGCCAGTGGCGCTGGACCATGATGATCGCGCAGCCGGACTGGGTCAGCGCGAGCGACGTGGATTCCGCCCGTGCAGCGAAGGGCATCACCGCTCCGCGGCTCGAGACGCTGAGCGAGGGACGCAGCCTTCAGGTGCTGCACGTCGGGCCGTACTCCGCCGAGGCGCCCACCCTCGCGCGACTCCACGACGAGATCATGCCCGCGCACTCGGTGACGTTCAACGGCCCGCACCACGAGGTCTACCTCGGCGACCCGCGGCGGGTGGCGCCGGAGAAGCTCAGGACCGTGCTGCGACAGCCCGTTCGGGCACTGTGATGGTGCCGTGGCACTGTAACGTCGAAGCATGACTGAGCCGATCGATCCCGACACCCTGACGACCGGGCAGCGACTCAGGTTCTACCTGCTTCAGCCCTGGTGGCGCGCGCTCTGGTTCTTCGGCTCGATCGTCTGGGGCGTCGTGTTCAACGTGCTGTACATCGTCGGCGGGGGAGCCGAGGAGACCTTCGGCATCGTTTCGCTCGTTCCGATCTTCGCCTTCGTGATCGAGGGCCAGTCGCGAGCTCGCAAGATCCGCCAGGAGAAGCTCAACCGCGAACGCCTCTAGCGGTTACCGGATCGGAACCCAACAGTGACCGGTTCGAGACCCTGAGTTGAGCGCCAGTCAGTATCGTCGAAGCATGAAGCGATCACTCGCCGCAGTCGCACTTGTCGCTGGATGCCTCGTGCTTGCCGCCTGCACAGCGCCGATCAGCTACGGGGTTCGCCTCAACGCCGATGGCGCGGTGGATTATGCGAACTGCAGCCCGGGACTCGCGAGCCACGAGGTCGACTACCACGTGGGCGACGGAGCGGGCGTGGTCGAGTGGACGCTCACGCCCGGCATAGACGCCGACCTGCCGCACGCGGTCATCGAGTATGGCGTCGAACCCGACGGCTTCACCGGCGTTGCGTTACCGCCGCCCCGCAACTGGACCACCGTCGACGTCGGCTTCGCCCACTTCGACCGCACCGACCTGATCGTCGATGAGTGGGTCTGGGAAGACAACAACTTCGAGTGGATCCCTGGCCAGCCCTGCATGGACGTCGACTGATGGCCGTGCTCGGAATCCTGGTTGCCGTGCTCGTCGATCTCGCCCTGCCCGCGTTGCTCGTCGTCTGGCTCATCCGCGCGAATACCGGAGGCCGCCGGAGCGACCGGGGAGAGCGCGTGTTCTGGGCCTGGTTCGCACCGATCATCGGCATCTACGCGATAGCGGTGATCGCCTCTCTCCCGCAGATCTGGGCGTATAGCGGCGCGGGCGTCGTGGTCGCGAGCATCGTCGCGCTTCCCGCCTCCGGAATCCCCGCGGCGTTCAACTCGACCGTCATCCACTACTTCTTCACGACCGAGGAGTGGACGCACTTCGGCTACTACGTCGTGACGAGCGTCTACACGGTCGGCCTCATCGCGTGGGCGGCGCTCCCCACCCTTGCGATCAGGCGGCTGGTGCAACGGAGCTTCGTCGCGAACTCGCGCTAGCGACATCCATCCGCTCGGGTTGATGGCCCCGCGAGCCGATTTCGGCTGAATGAGGCGAAAGGTTTCGGCTCGTACGTCCGAAAACGCCTCGCGACGAGTCTCGCAAGCCCGCTCGACGCAAACGGCCCGCCACCTCCGAAGAGGCGACGGGCCGTTGTGGCAACCGGAGTTAGACCGAGTAGTAGAGCTCGTACTCGAAGGGGTGCGGACGCTGCGAGGCGGGGATGATCTCCTTCTCGCGCTTGTACGCAATCCAGGTCTGGATCAGGTCGGTTGTGAAGACGCCACCGGCGGTGAGGAACTCGTGGTCCTCTTCGAGGGCGACGAGCGCCTCGGCGAGGGACGCGGGAACCTGCGGGATGTTCTTCGCTTCCTCGGGGGGAAGCTCGTACAGGTCCTTGTCGACGGGCTCGTGCGGCTCGATCTTGTTCTTGATTCCGTCGAGGCCAGCCATGAGCTGCGCGGCGAAAGCGAGGTACGGGTTGCCCGAGGCGTCAGGCGCGCGGAACTCGATGCGCTTGGCCTTGGGGTTCGTGCCGGTGATCGGGATGCGGATCGAGGCCGAGCGGTTACCGGCCGAGTAGACCAGGTTCACGGGAGCTTCAAAGCCGGGCACGAGGCGACGGTACGAGTTGAGCGTCGGGTTCGTGAACGCGAGAACGGCGGGAGCGTGCTTGAGCAGGCCACCGATGTACCAGCGTGCGATGTCGGAGAGTCCGCCGTAGCCGGTCTCGTCGTAGAAGAGCGGCTCGGAGCCGTTCCAGAGCGACTGGTGCGTGTGCATGCCAGAGCCGTTGTCTCCGAAGAGCGGCTTCGGCATGAACGTTGCAGTCTTGCCCCACTCGAGAGCGGTGTTCTTGACGATGTACTTGAACTTGAGGATGTCGTCTGCCGCGTGCACCATCGTGTCGAAGCGGTAGTTGATCTCAGCCTGGCCACCGGTGCCGACCTCGTGGTGGGCGCGCTCGAGGATGAGGCCGGCGTCGATCAGCTTGAGGCTGATGTCGTCGCGGAGGTCGGCCTGCTTGTCGACGGGGCTCACGGGGAAGTAGCCGCCCTTGAAGGGGGTCTTGTTGGCGAGGTTGCCACCGACCTCTTCGCGGCCGGAGTTCCAGGCACCCTCTTCGGAGTCGACCGAGTAGAAGCTCTTGTTCTGGCTGACTTCGTAGCGCACGTCGTCGAAGATGTAGAACTCCGCCTCAGGAGCGAAGTACGCGGTGTCGGCGATGCCGGTGGACGCGAGGTACTTCTCAGCCTTCTTGGCAACCTGGCGCGGGTCGCGGTGGTAGATCTCACCGTTGCGCGGGTTGTAGATGTCGAAGACCATGATGAGCGTGCGCTCGGTGCGGAAGGGGTCGACGTACGCGGTGGTGACGTCGGGGATGAGCTGCATGTCGGATTCGTGGATCGACGCGAAGCCGCGGATCGACGAACCGTCGAACAGCTGACCGACGGAGAAGAACTCCTCGTCGACTGTGGAGGCAGGGATGTTGAAGTGCTGCTGTACACCGGGAAGGTCGGTGAAGCGGATATCAAGGAACTTGACGTCAGTGTCCTTGATGAACTTGAGCACCTCTGAAGAATCACTGAACATGTGAAGGACTCCAATATGAGCTTGGTACGGGTCGACTGCAGGCGCAGCCTGTTTTCGAGGGTATGCGTATGCGGTTTCGCTACAGTGACGCAATTGTTTCGGGGATGTTACGTGGTGCCGTGACTCTACACTTGAAGCATGAGTGACGCTCCGGCCATGCCCGCTGACTGGCCGGGCAAGGCGCTCGGACTCCCTCGATCCGGACCGCGCTCAGTGGCGAGATTCGGCCGCCGATTCGGCGCCATTGTGATCGACTGGGCGATGGCATCCATCCTCGCCTACGCATTCTTCGGCGACGAGGCGCGCTTTCAGATCCCGTTGATCTTTGCGGCACTCCAGGTGCTCGCGATCGCCGTGTTCAGCGGCAGCATCGGGCACCTCGTCTTCGGTCTGCGGGTTGTTCCGTTGCAGCCGAAGTGGGTCGGTTTTCTTCGGCCGCTCATCCGGTCGCTCCTGCTGATCCTCGTGATCCCCGCTGCGATCTGGGACCAGGACCAGCGCGGCCTGCACGACAAGGCCGCGGGCACAGTGCTCGTTCGTCGCTGAGCGCTACGGCTTGTTCCAGACGAGCGTGTAACGCCAGTAGAGCCGCCGGCGGTACTCGACGCCCGGCAGCAACTGCTCGGTGACATCCCGTACCGTCGCCCAGCTGTCCCGAGGGTCGTCCATCGGCGCGCCGTGGTCGTACCACCCGTGCCGGGCACGCATGATCCGGTTCGGAAGAATGGATGCAGCGCTCACGATGTGATCCCACAGCGACGTGTCCACCGCGAGTCCGACGACGACGAGGGTGCCACCGCTCGCCGTGAGTTCCGCGAGCCGCCGGAGGGCGACCTCGAGTTCCAGGTGGTGGATCGTCGAGCTCGACACGACGGCGTCGAAGGGCGCGCCGGGAGGCGTGGTGTCGCGCAGGTCACCCTGCAGAAACGTCAGGCCAGGCACCGGGCCGTAGTCGGTCGTCGCGGCATCCACCTGGGCCTGATCGAGGTCGAGCCCGGTGACGGATGGCACGAGCGCGGCCAGATGCGCCGCGAGCACACCGTCGCCACTGCCGACGTCGAGGGCATTGCGCCGCGCCTTCTCGCTCACAACCCGGAGCACAAAAGGAAAGTACTCGATGCTGTGGTTCCAGCGCGGCCGCGCCATCGTTAGCGCGGTCGGGCGGAGCGCACCTTGAACGGGTCGACACCCTTGGGAATCGGGAGGCCGTTCTTGCCGAGCGAGTTCAGGCGGTTATTGACCGCGTGCACTTCGGGCTTACGCAGCGTCGACTTGAAGGTCGCGAGCTTCGTGGGGATCTTGTGCAGCGGCGTCGAGTCGGCGTCGGGGCCCACGAAGATGTAGTTGATCGGCACGTTGGGCACGATGCGGGCGACCGACTTCTTCTCGTCGTCGAGCATGCGCTGCGTGCGGCTGCGCGGGCCCTCGCCGATGAGCACAACTCCGCCCTTGCCGACGGCACGGTAGACGGCGTCCTGGGTCTTGGGGCTGACCGAGACAGGCATCTCGCTCGCGGTCCAGGAGCGGCGCAGCGAGCTCTTGAGCACGGCACCGACGGCGCCGGGCTGGCCGGCGATCTGGCTGTACGCGGCCTTCTCGGCGCGGCGGCCGAGAACGATAAGCGCGAGGAGCACGGCGCCGAGCACACCGGCGATGATCCAGATGACGAAGTAGACGATCTGGCCCTCACCGCTCGCGAAGAGAACCGCGAGAATGATCGAGACGGCGATCGGTGCGACGATCGCGAGAGCGAGGTACCAGACGACGAGCGAGTCGTAGCGCCGGGTCATCTGGAAGACCTGCCACATCTGGACGAGGCGGTTTGGTTCTTTGTTCGGATCTTTAACGCGTGCCATAAACCTAAGGATAAGGGGTGAGACACCCTCTCCCTCCCCGGTTTGCGGTGGCCAATGCACTCACCGACGCACGCTTATGGCGAACACGGCTCGCCTCCGCGGCGCACGATGGATGGATGACCCTCTCCGCACTCTCGGCAACCCGCGCCGGCGACGTCGTCGGCGGCTACCGACTCCTGCGCAAGCTCGGTGATGGCAGTCGGGCTGAAGTCTTTCTGGGCTACGCGTCCACCGGGCACACCGCGGTCGTCAAGGTGTACCGCCCCGACGTTCCGGCATCCGTTGCCGAAGCCGAACTCCTTGCTCTCAGCCGGGCCGCGCATGCCCATACGGTGCAGGTTCGGGATGTCGCGTCCCTCCCGGGCGGCGCACAGTGCCTCATCCTCGAACGGCTCGAACTCGGGTCGCTCGCACGGTTGCTTGCTGCACGGTCGCAGGTGCACGCGGGGGAGGCCCTCACGATCCTCGCGCCCCTCGGTGCCGCGATCGACGCGATGCACGCGAGTGGCGTTGCGCACGGTGGGGTCGGTGCAGGTTCCGTACTCTTTCGCGCGACGGGTGCACCGGTGCTGGCCTGCTTCGGCGAGGCGACGCTGGTCGATGCCGGGCTCACTCCCGCGAAACTCGCGCGGCAGGCGGCGGTGCTCGCCGATCGCGCGGCCTTCGCGCGACTTGCGGCGGCGGTGCTCGATCGCACGGCGCCCGATCGTCGGGTGCGCGCCATCGTGGAGTGGCTTACCGCCCAGGGCGACCAGGGGTTTCCCGATGCGATCGGCGATGTCCTCGCCGAGAGGCTGTTCGACGTCACGGATGCTGCGCCCGTACGGTTCGAGTGGGAGGAGCGCTCACCGCAGGCCGGCGTGCCCGCGCGGGCCGTCACGGCGGAGCCGGTGCCCGATCCGCCGCCCACGGCCCCGATCACGCGGGCGCTCGGCCTTCCGACCTGGGTGTCTGACGCTCTCGAGAACTCGCCGGTGGCGCTCCTCAGATCCCACCTGCGCGGAGTGCGTCGACGGGTCTGGCTCGTAGCGGGCGGAGTCGCACTCGCACTCTGCGTGGCGATCGTCGTCGTACCGACCGATGCGCATTTGCCTTCCCACCCCGGGCCCTCCGCTCCCGCGCCCGCAGGGTCCGAACCGGCCGAGATCCCGGTGGCAATAGAACAGGGTGCCGTGGCTGAGGATGACCCGCTCGCAGCGCTCGAGCTATTGCTCGTCGAACGGGAGCGCTGCATTCGCGACCTGTCCGTGCTCTGCCTCGACGCCGTAGATCAAGCAGGCTCAGCGGCCCTCGCCGACGATACGGCTCTCGTGCGTGCCATCCAGAACGGCGGCGAGTCTGCCCACGTCGCTCTCGACGCTAGCGGCGCCGAGCTCGTCGAGCGGCTGGGCGACTCAGCGATCGTGCGTCTCACGGCGACCGATCCCGAAACGCAACCGGCCTCGCTCCTTCTGATGAAGGGCGAGGCCGGTTGGCGAATTCGTGGCTACCTGAGGTAGCCGGGATTCAGGTTTCAGATACCGAGGTTGGCGGCGAAGTCGCCGGCCTCGAGGCGGTTCTTGATCGCAACGAGGAAGCCCGCTGCGTCGGCGCCGTCGATGATGCGGTGGTCGTACGACAGCGCGAGGTACACCATCGAGCGGATCGCGATGGCGTCGCCCTCGACGACGACCGCGCGCTTCGTGACGATACCCGTGCCGAGAATCGCGCTCTGCGGCAGGAACACGACGGGCGTGTCGAACAGCGCACCGCGTGAACCGGTGTTGGTGAGCGTGAACGTTCCGCCAGCGAGCTCGTCGGGCTTGAGCTTGTTGTTGCGGGTACGGTCGGCGAGGTCGGCGATCTGCGCGGCGAAGCCGGCGATGTCGAGACCAGCAGCGTCGCGGATGACCGGCGTGAGAAGTCCACGCTCGGTGTCGACGGCGATGCTGACGTTCTCCTGCGCCGGGTAGACGATCGTGTCGCCGTCCACCGTCGCGTTGATGATCGGGAACGCCTGGAGCGCCTCGGTCGCAGCGAGAGCGAAGAACGGGAGGAACGAGAGCTTGTTGCCGGTCTTCGCGAGGAAGTCGTCCTTCACCTTGCCGCGGAAGGTCGCGATCTTGGTGACATCGACCTCGACAACGGAGGTGAGCTGGGCAGTGGACTGCATCGAGATGACTGCGCGCTCCGCGACGACCTTGCGCAGGCGGGTCATCGGCACCGAGGTGCCACGCAGCGGCGAGACCTCGAGCGGTGCGGGAGCTGCGGCCGCGGCGGGTGCAGCGGATCCTGCGGCAGGAGCAGAGTTCGCAGCGAGGATGTCCTGCTTGCGAATGCGGCCACCGACGCCGGTGCCGGCGATCGAGCCGAGGTCGACGCCGCGCTCGTTAGCGAGCTTGCGCACGAGTGGAGTGACGTAGCCGGCGTTGGCGTTGAGCGCGGCAGCTGCTGCGGGAGCGGCGGCAGCAGGAGCGGGGGCTGCGGGTGCTGCAGCGGCAGGTGCCGGTGCCGGTGCGGCGGGTGCTTCAGCTGCGGGAGCCGGTGCGGCCGGTGCCTCAGCGGCAGGAGCTGCAGGAGCAGCCTCGGCCTCGGGGGCGGGAGCGGCGTAGCCGGTGTTCTCGGCAGGAGCAGCAGGTGCGGCCGGAGCTGCGGGTGCTTCTGCTGCAGGAGCTGCGGGTGCTGCCGGGGCAGCGGGTGCCTCAGGAGCGGCCGCGGGCGCCTCGGTCGACGGCTCGACGATGGCCTCGGTAGCCGGAGCAGCGGGTGCTTCAGCGGCGGGAGCGGGTGCAGCAGGAGCCTCAGCGGCCGGAGCTGCTTCAGCGGCAGGTGCCGGTGCCTCAGCAGCAGGGGCGGCCTCGGCAGCCGGAGCTGCAGGAGCCTCTCCGGTTCCGATGCGTACGAGCGGTGCACCGACCTCGACTGTCTCGTCCTCGGCGACGAGGATCTCCTCGATGACTCCGGCGACCGGCGACGGGATCTCGGTGTCGACCTTGTCGGTCGAGACTTCGAGCAGCGGCTCGTCTACCTCGACGCGGTCGCCCACGTTCTTCAGCCAGCGGGTAACCGTGCCCTCAGTGACACTCTCGCCGAGTGCCGGGAGGTTGACGGATTCGCTCATCAGTGATGCTCCTTCAGTAACAAAAAACTCGTGTACAGCTTAGTTCGGCCAGCCCGGGATGTCCCTCCCTTGCCGGATGGATCACATGGCGTGCAGGGGCTTTCCAGCCAGCGCGAGGAATGCCTCGCCCAACGCCTCGTTCTGGGTGGGGTGTGCGTGGATGAGAGGAGCGATGTCCTCGGGGTACGCCTCCCAGTTCACGGCGAGCTGTGCTTCACCGATGAGCTCACCGACGCGGTCGCCGATCATGTGCACGCCGACGACGGGACCGTCGTTGACGCGGACGACCTTGACGGAGCCGGAGGTGCCGATGATGTGGCTCTTGCCGTTGCCCGCGAGGTTGTAGTCGTAGGCGGTGATCTTGTCAGCGCCGTACTGCTCGGCAGCCTTGGCCTCCGAGAGACCGACGGATGCGACCTCGGGGTGGCTGTAGGTGACCTTGGGGATGTTCAGGTCGGAGACGACGATCGGGTTGAGTCCCGCGATCTCCTCCGCGACGAAGATTCCCTGCTGGAATCCGCGGTGTGCGAGCTGTAGGCCGGGAACGATGTCACCGACGGCGTACACGCCGGGGATGTTGGTGGCGAGGCGCTCGTTGGTGATGACGAAGCCGCGGTCGATGGTGACACCGACCTCTTCGAAGCCGAGGTTCGCGGTCGACGGGCCGCGGCCGACGGCGACGAGCAGGAGGTCGGCTTCGATGGTCGCGCCGTTCTCGAGGGTGACGACGACGCCCTGGTCGTTCTGCACGACGCTCTGAAAGCGCACACCGAGCGTGAACTCGATGCCGCGCTTGCGGTAGGCACGCTCGAACTGCTTGCTGATCGCTTCGTCTTCGTTGGGAACGAGGTGGGGGAGCGCCTCGATGATGTGCACGTCGCTGCCCCAGGACTTCCAGACGCTCGCGAACTCGACGCCGATGACGCCGCCGCCGAGGATGGCTACCTTCTTGGGGATGAAGTCGAGCTCGAGTGCGTGCTCGCTCGTGATGACGCGGCCGCCGATCTCGAGGCCGGGGAGCGAGCGGGAGTACGAACCCGTTGCGAGGATGACGTTCTTGCCGACGACGGTGTCTTCGCCGACCTGCACGGTCGTGGGGGAGACGAGCTTGCCTTCGCCCTCGATCGTGGTGATCTTGCGCGCCTTGATGAGTCCCTGCAGTCCCTTGTACTTGGAGCTGATGACTTCCTGGCGGTACGCGGTGACGCCGGCGATATCGACGCCTCCGAAGGTCGAGGTCACGCCGTATTTGGCGGACTCGCGGGTGACATCCGCGACCTCTGCCGAGTGCAGCAGGGCCTTCGTCGGGATGCACCCGACGTGGAGGCAGGTGCCGCCGACCTTGTTCTTCTCGATCAGTGCGACAGTGAGGCCCAACTGGCTTGCACGCAGTGCGGCGGCGTAGCCACCGCTTCCGCCACCCAGAACGACGAGGTCAAAATTCTGTTCCGACACCCAGCAACTCCCTTGATGTATCAGGATTTGAGAACGGCCCCCGGATCGATGTGCCAGTGGGTCGCGAGGCAGGTAAAACCCGCCCTAACGACTGTACTACGCGCGGGAAAAGTCCTCTGCCAGCGCGAGCAGCGCCCGCACCGTAATCGCCGTCGGTCCCTTGCCGGTGAAGCCGAATCCGCCGCCCTCGTTGTTGGCCGGGCCCGCAATATCGAGGTGAGCCCACGGGATGGTGCGCTTGTCGTCGCCCTCGCCGACCGAACCTACGAAGTCGCGCAGAAAAACGGCGGCGATGAGCATGCCGGCCGCGGTGTTGCCCGGCTTGATGTTGGCGATGTCCGCGATGTCAGAGTTGAGCATGGGCCGCAGCTCCGACGGCAGGGGCATCGCCCACAACTGTTCGCCGATGCCACCAGCGAGGTCCACGAGGCGCCCGACGAGCTCGGTGTCACCCATGGCGCCGACGTAGCGGTTGCCGAGGGCGACGCGTGCGGCACCGGTGAGGGTCGCGACATCCACGATCGCATCGGGCTCTTCTTCACTCGCCGCGACGAGTCCGTCGGCGAGAACGATGCGGCCCTCGGCATCGGTGTTGAGGTATTCGACGGTCTTGCCGCCGCGAATCGTGAGCACGTCGTTGGGGCGTGCGGCTGAACCGGAGGGCAGGTTCTCGGCGATGCACATCCAGGCGGTGAGGCGCACGGGAAGTTCGAGCGCGGCCGCGGCGAGCACGACGGCCGCGACTGTTGCCGCTCCCGTCATGTCGTACTTCATACCGATCATGGATGTCGGCGGCTTGAGCGAGAGTCCGCCCGAGTCGAACGTGATGCCCTTGCCGACAAGGGCGAGGTGCTTTGCGGCGCCCGCGGGTGAGTAGGAGAGCTTGACGAGGCGCGGACCCCGCACCGAACCCTGTCCGACAGCGAGGATTCCGCCGTATCCGCCGGCCTCGAGTTCCGCCTCCGCGAGAACCTCGACCGTGACCGAGGTGCCCGCTGCGAGCGCCACGATCTCGTTGGCGAGGGTCTCGGGGTAGAGGTGCGAGGGGGGAGCGTTGACGAGGTTCTTGACGGTGTTGGCGGCGACCGCGACCGCGACGGCTCGCTCGACCGTCTCGGCGCTGGCCGTTCCGACGACGGTGATGGTCGATGCCGGGGTCTTGGTGCTCGCGAGGCTCGCTGAACGGTGCTCGGTGTAGCTGTACGCGCCGAGGGCGGCTCCCTCCAGAACGGCGAGCACCTCTTCTTCCGAGTTCGTCGGCAGGTCGATGACGAGCGAGTCGACCCCGACGAGCTGGCGGGCCGCGCTGCCAGCCGCATAGCGGAGTTCGTTGGTGCCGATGGTGGACGACCCGAGCCCGACGAGCGCGAGGCTCGCGGCAGCTCCGTCGGCGAACGGGATGCGACGCACTTCGTCGACCCCGCCCGATACTCCGATGAGTGCGAGCGACGGCTCGAGGGCAAGAAGCGTGGCGTCGTCGCTGAGCAGTCGAGGCCCGTCGTCGGTGCTGCGCACTCCGATCACGAGAACATCCGCGGCAATGGTGAGGGCGGGCGAGTCGGACACGAACAGCGAGGCGAGGGTCATTGCCCCATGGTAACGAGCCTTTCAGGCTCTGTTCGCTCTGGGCATGTTGGATGCAACTCCCAACGCCCGGCAACGCCGAACCCGCGCGGTTAGTGTTGGGGTATGCGCGACCCTGAAGCCCTATACGTACTCACCGACGGCGCGGAGAGCGTGCCCGCGGGGCTCCACCTCGTCGCCGGACTCACCGGTTTCGCCGACGCTGGCTCCGCCGTGACGCAGCTCAACGACTACTTCGGCGACACGCTCGAGACGACTGTTCTCGCGCGCTTCGACAATGACGAGCTGCTCGACTACCGCGCTCGTCGTCCCACGATCTACTTCGACCAGGACCACCTGGAGAACTACCAGCCGCCGGAGCTCGCCCTGCACCTCGCGCACGACGAGCTCGGACAGCAGTTCCTGCTGCTCACCGGCTACGAACCCGACTTCAAGTGGGAGCGATTCACGACCGCGGTTCTCGAACTGGTCGAGCGATTCCAGGTGTCGACGACGACGTGGGTGCACGCGATCCCGATGCCTGTTCCCCACACGCGCACGATGGGTGTGACCGTGAGCGGCAACCGCACGGAGCTCATCGACGCGATGTCGGTGTGGAAGCCCCACACCCAGGTGCCGGCGAATGCGCTGCACCTCGTCGAGTACCGACTGCAGGAGCTGGAGCATCCCGTCGTCGGTTTTGTGCTTCTCGTGCCGCACTACCTCGCGGACACCGAGTACCCGGTCGCTGCAGTGACGGCGCTCGAGAGCGTGAGCGCATCGACGGGACTCATCTTCCCGACGGATCGCCTGCGTGAAGACGGCCGCGAGTTCCTCACCAAGATCGACGGACAGGTGGAGAACAACCAGGAGCTCGCGCGACTCGTTGGAACCCTCGAGCAGCGCCACGACAGCTACATGCAGGACAACCCGGTGCGTTCGCCGCTCACCGACGAAGACGGCGAGCTGCCCACGGCTGACGCCATCGCCGCCGAGCTCGAGAAGTTCCTCGCGATTCGACGACCCGGGGACGACGACTTCCGTCTTCCGTAGCGCCGGCCACGGGCACCCTTGGTCTGACCAGACAGGTAAGTTGGAGAGGTGAACTCTCGACGCGCCTGGCTGGTCGTGTCCATCGGTGTCTTCGCGTACGTCATAGCGGTCATGCAGCGCACGTCGCTCGGCGTCGCGGGCATCGACGCGACCGAGCGCTTCGAGGTGCAGGCTGCCCTGCTCTCGACCCTCGCGGTTGTGCAGCTCATCGTCTATGCGGCGCTGCAGATCCCGGTCGGGGTCATCCTCGACCGTGTGGGCCCACGCGCCCTCATCGCTATCGGCGCGGCGCTCATGGTGATCGGCCAGGTCACTCTCGCTCTCGCCCCGAGCATCGGTGTCGCCATCATCGGCCGCATCCTGGTCGGTGCGGGGGATGCAACGACCTTCATCTCGGTATCGAGGCTCATCGCGTCGTGGTTCAGTGGGCGTGCGCTTCCACTCCTCACCCAGGCGATGGGCACGACGGGGCAGCTCGGCCAGGTGCTCTCAGCGATCCCGCTCTCGCTCGCCCTCCACTCGATCGGCTGGAGCCCGACGTTCCTCGCTGCGGGGGCGCTGTCGCTGCTCGCCTTCATCCTCGTCATCACGATCGTGAGCAACGGACCAAAGGATGCACCGCCGACGACGGCGCAACTCGACCTCGCGCTGCTCGAGGATGAACGCAGCGGCTGGACGATCGCCCTGCACAACCTCAAAGAGTCGCTTGCTCGCCCCGGAACCCAGCTCGGCTTCTGGTCGCACTTCGTCACGCAGTCCTCTGTGACTGTCGTCTCGCTGCTCTGGGGTTTCCCGTTCCTCTCGGTCGGGCTCGGCTACGGACCGGCCACGGCATCGCTCCTGCTCACGCTCGTCGTCGTCACGGCCGTCGTGAGCGGTCCGATCCTCGGGATCCTGAGTGCGCGGTATCCCTACCGGCGCAGCAACATCGTGCTCGGCATCGTTGCATCGATGGCGATCGTCTGGACCGCGGTTCTGGCCTGGCCGGGCATCCCGCCGATGTGGCTCATCATCGTGCTCATCGTCGTGATCGCGGTCGGCGGACCAGGGTCGCTCATCGGCTTCGACTTCGCCCGCACCTTCAACCCGGCGCGTGCGCTCGGCTCGGCGAGTGGCGTCGTCAACGTCGGAGGCTTTCTCGCGACCTTCGTGATGATGCTGCTCATCGGGCTCGTGCTCGACATCATCGATCGTTCGCACGGAGGCACGGGAGTGCCCGCCGAGCTCTACTCTTTCGACTCCTTCCGCATCGCCTTTCTGGTGCAATTCCCGGTGGTCGGACTCGGCGTGATCTTTCTCGTGATCGCCCGACGCCGCACCCGCCGCCACCTGCACGAGCAGGAAGGAATAACCGTGGCCCCCCTTTGGGTTGCATTATCAAGAGCGTGGCGTCGACGCAAGGGTTAACCGCACGGGTAGACCGTGGCGATTACCTTGTGCAACCTGTGCGATAATTGATATAGGACCCGGTCTTGTGCCCCCGGCTAGCAGCACGATTCGTCGTGCAACTCGTCAGGACTTGACATGGGTCCTTGTGCTGCCCGTTCGACGCGTGGCGCAGTACTGAACGGCGCACACGGCGCGCTGTTCGGTCAGGTGGAAGAGATTATGGAAGGTGCTGACATGGCAACCCGAACCAAGACTGCGGAACCCGTAGCTGTCGAAGAGATCAAGGACGACCTCAAGCCAGCGGCGAAGAAGGCTCCGGCAAAGCGCACTGCTGCAGCAGCGAAGGCGGATGTCGCAGACACCACGCCCGCTGCGAAGAAGGCCCCGGCCAAGAAGGCCGCTGCCCCCAAGACGAAGCGCGCCACCAAGGCGAGTGACGACGAGGCAGAAGAGGGCGACGACGAAGAGGTGGACCTCGAGGCAGTTGTCGCCGAGGTCGCTGTCGTCGCGGTTGACGCTGACGCCGACGATTCAGACGACTCCGACGATGACGACGACACGAAGTCCAAGTCCAAGGATGAGGAGCTCCCCACCGGCGCTCTCGTCATCTCGGTTGCCGACGAAGACGACGAAGTTCCCGTCTACTCGAGCGCCATCACGGGAGCCACGGCTGACCCGGTCAAGGACTACCTGAAGCAGATCGGTAAGGTCGCGCTCCTCAACGCTGCTGAGGAGGTCGAGCTCGCGATGCGTATCGAGGCCGGTCTGTTCGCAGAAGACAAGCTCTCGCAGATGAGTGACACAGAGAAGAAGTCGCAGCTCGGCCGCGAACTGACCTGGGTATCCAAAGACGGCGCCCGCGCCAAGAGCCACCTGCTCGGCGCCAACCTGCGCCTCGTGGTCTCGC
>Ga0247817_10000301_pt1 | contig 29948 bp, 18 predicted proteins | sample UWRJL212509R1_FD_178010 | JGI IMG/M metagenome (GOLD analysis project Ga0247817, IMG submission 178010) | Plant litter microbial communities from Arlington Agricultural Research Station in Wisconsin, United States - UWRJ-L212-509R-1 | ecosystem: Environmental > Terrestrial > Plant litter >...
AGGAGACATTGCGTTTTGTTTTGCCGTAGCGGCAGCAGGCTCGGCTAGAGAGTTAACTATCGTTATTGTCTTTTCAAAATACCTGTCGGCACTAAAGTTTTTCATCCAGTTGGTATAGGCTCTTAACTTATAATTGCCATTTTTTAAATTTACCGGGATATAGAACGATCCATTTCCCCGGCCTTTATCCAACGCTATTTTAGCCTGTAAAACCGCATTATTCGCTTCGTCCAATACATCTACATAAACTACCTTACTTATATCAAGCTGATGCAAATTACCCGCATCAACATTATAAACTTTAAACCACATTATTTCGCCGGCCATGTAAAAGTTCCTGTCGGTATGCATGTACACTTTTTCCGTCAAAACACGGTCGTTGTATCGCTGGAAACTTTGCGATATAACGTCCTGCGCGTGTGTTTTAACTGTCGCTAAAAACAGCAGGGAAATTAACAAGTGTCTTAATATCGATGTGATCTTTGTTGCCATAACATTATTTCCAAAAACTTGGTTGTTGTACACGTCCCCTTACCGTACAATCCAGACATGGCCTCACCGAATATTCATAACCGATTATGGCTGGTGGAATAGATCCTTCTAACCATATTGCGCCAGCAGGTAGAAATGACGCAGTTAATGGCACTAACACTCCCGCCACCGTAAACTTACCCTTTGGAGGAGAAGAAATAAACGCTGAATCCAACGGACATGCGTATGGATATTCAAATTTGTAACTTGACGGCAAATCTGCCTTTTTTATAAAAATTCGTTTTGATTGTTTAGTACCTGCGCTTATGTATCCTATAACCGGTTCGTCCGCATCAGCAACGTTATGAATGTTGCCGGAAATTTCTGACGGCTGGGCATCGAATATGCTACCCAGTGATTCTGTATTCTTTCTTAAATTATCCCAAAAAGCATAAGCATCTTTGGTTAAAGCTGTTTGTGTAACCAGTATACTATATTTTATCCCCAACTTTTCTGAATTTGAAGCGACAGTGGCTATAGGTGCCTTATAAGCTACATCCTGCATTAAAGCAGCTGTTGAATTAACAATGATATTATTAGAAGACTGGAAACCAAAACAATGATCAATGTAATCTGCCGGTGTACGCGGTACTATCTCTGATCCTGTAGTTCGATAACCGGAAATTAATTTGGTTCTAAACTCCCAGGTTTCTTCATAATTATAAAAATAGTAACGGCTGTTGTTAGTCGCATCGTGTGTATTGGCATAAATAGATATACCGGCGTTGGTTGCATCATATCCTATTTCATCAATAGGTTGCGTAACCTTTGCATCGGTTAAGTCTGATAAATAGGTTTTACCATTATTGGTTTTAATACGTACACGGTATTGTTTGGTATTATCTAAAATTAAGCTTTGCGTAGCGTACACTCCTTTACCCATATGTTGCAGCGCTGCAACAGTACCCGTTGCATTTTCAAGGGTTATTTGTGCGTTTAATTCGGGGTTGGCGGTAATTTTATTTCCAATTACCACCGTACGGCTTAAAGTTATTTTGGTTGAATCTACTGTGTTTATAAAACCCTCAACCACTAAAACATTGACATTTTTTTTTGTTACCTCTACGTTTAAAGACTTTTTGCAACTGTAGAATACAATAGCACCTATAAAAAAAGTTAAGTAAAAAGCTGCCTGTTTCATATACCTAAAATCTTATATTATAATTTACAAAAGGTATAGGCGCTGCAAAAATGGATAACTGATATGAACCAACTACCCCACCCTGCTGTGTAAAAAAGGTTGAGTATGCATTTTGCCGCCCTGTAAGATTGTACACACCTATTGTCCATGAATTATGCGTTAACTGCTTTATTTTATGATTACCCTCAATATTCAGCGCGATATCGCTCCTGAAATAATCAGGTATGCGATATTGGTTACGGTCTGAGTAATAAACCCGCTCTGAACCGTTATACAGGAATTTGGCTATTGGTAAGGTTATTGGCCTGCCGGTACTGTAAGCTATATTAAACGACAGGCTATACCGATGCGAAAGATGGTATGCGCCGGTTAAATTAAAACCATGCGGCTTATCATAATTTGCCGGGTAATACGCACCGCCGTTTACTGCCACAAGTGCCGTGGGGTCATCCTGCTTCAAAAATGTGCGCGAATAGGTATAGCTCATAATACCCGTTAGCTTACCGGCCGTTTTGCGTATCATTAACTCTAACCCGTAAGCTTTGCCATGGGTGTTTATTACGTCCTGCTCAATATTATGATTAAGGGTAAGAGTTGCACCGCTTTTATAATCAAGATAATGGTCAATATCCCGGTAATAGCCCTCAACAGATGTTTCGATAGTGTTCGATTGGAAATTTTTGTATAGACCCAACGATACCTGCCTGCCCGATTGCGGTTTTATATTAGCATTACTTAATTGGTAAACATCGGTTGGCGAAATAGCTGTTGTGTTTGATAACAGGTGCAAATATTGATGCATAGTATTATAAGCCGCTTTTACCGCCAGGTTGTCGCCAAGGTTATATCTTGCCGAAAACCTTATCTCGGGGTTGATGTACGTTTTAATAAACTGATTACTACCAAATATCTTTGTGTTTATCACGTTTACACTTGCTTTCGGAAGACCATCGGCATAATAGTTTACCGTTGCCGGCCCAAGCGAGTTGTAAATAGCTAAACGCAATCCGCCTGATAATGAAAGATCATCTGTTACGTCAAATTTATCGCCGGCGTATAATCCGCTTTCAAGCCCGTGCTGAGCGTCAACAACGTTTGGTGTCACTAATGATTTAGCGCCCGCCGGTTGCATGTCGCCCGGATGCAGGTTATAATAAATTGAGCTTAAGCCAAACGTTATGCTGTGCTGATTATTGGGATAATAATTAAAATCAGCTTTAATATTGCTTTGTTTAATATTAAAATTAAGCTGATAAGCATTTACCGGATTTACCGTGCTGCCCACGCCATATTGATAACTATCATACCCGCTACCTATAACACTGTATAGTTTATTGTTAAAGTTGTGTTTCCACTTTAGCGCTATGTTTTTATTACTGTAGCTATAACTTGTATCACTGTTCAGTTTAAAGTTATCATTACTTATATAGCTGTTCAGGTATAAATTATTTTTGTCATTGATACGATGACTGATATCTAAATTCAGATCATAAAAGGATGCTTTACTGTGTTTATAAGCATCAGGCAGTAAATTAAGCAGCCAGTTGGCGTATGTGGTACGTCCGCCAAATATAAATGAGGTCCGGTCATTTACTATCGGTCCTTCAACGTTCAATCTGCTGGTAAGTATGCCAATACCTGCCGATCCTGTAAACTTCTTTTTGTTACCCTCGCGACCGCTAATATCTAATACCGATGATATGCGCCCGCCAAAACGCTCGGGAATAGTGCTTTTATATAATTCAACATCCTTTACAACCTCCGGGTTAAAGGCCGAAAAGAAACCAAAAAAATGCGCAGGGTTAAAAACTGTTAATCCGTTAAATAGCACCAAATTTTGGTCGGCCGCACCACCACGCACGTTAAAACCGGTTGTAGCTTCGCCAACTGTTTGCACACCGGGTAATACCAATACCGCCCGCAAAATATCGGCTTCGCCAAATACTGCGGGTATTTCTTTTATACTTTTTATATCCATACGCACGGCACCAAGTTGCGTGCTTTTAATATTGGCAACTTTTTCGGCTGATATTTTTACTTCCTTTAAAGTTTGTATTTGTTCTTGCAAGTCAATATTAAATTTGCCATCGCTGTACAATATAATTTGCCTACGGGTGTCGCGGTTGCCCATTGAACGTATGAGTATGGTATGCCTGCCTTTTGGAAGTGTAAGTGAGAAAAAGCCATACTGATCTGAATTAACCCCCGTTTTTGTATCGGCTACATATAAACTTGCTCCTATTATTGCCTCGCCTGTTTTTGCTTCCTTAACATAGCCTGCTATAGTTGCATTACCGCTACCTGGCTGGTTGGTTTTAAAACCTATTTCGTACGTTTTATTCTCAACGGTCGATTCAGTTACAGCCTGCTGTTTTTCGTCTGTTGCAAAGTTTTGCACAGGTGCATTTGCCGTTACGGTATTTGCAGCGGCGGGTGGGGCTTTTATTCCAAAAAAACCGTTGGCTAAGCCAGTGTGTATATCACGGTCTTTAGTTAACAAAACCTCTCGCTGCGGAGTTATTGTATAACGAAAGCGCGTGTTTTTAAAGGCTTCGTCTAAAATATGATCAAGAGGCTGTTGGTTTAATTGTAAGGTTACGCTCAGGCTATCAAATAAGGCAGCATCATAATAAAAATGGTAGCCGGTTTTAGCTTCCAGATCATCAACTACTTGGGAAATGCGCGCTTGCTGGTAATTAACATCAATTAATTTATTGCCCGCAACTTGTGCAAATAACGCTTTACCTATAAATAAACAGCATATTATCAGGTATAATTTTTTCATGCTAGTTGCTTATCTTATCGTAATAACTAATTACCGATATTAAAGCCCTTTCCCGATCTTCAGAAAAATCAACATTCTTCTTCATATACAGTTTTAGTTCTTTCTTTTTGTCATTAAGCACATCTAACAACTGCCCCTTACTATTTACGGTGTAATAAATCTGACCTTTTTTTAAATAATAGGTATTTTCATTGTCGTATATTGTTTTTAAGGTCAAGCTCTCAGCCTGTCGCAATTTTTGCCGTTTTACCAAGAGCTGCAGCTTATTATTATACACCACGTCGTAAAAGGCAACGTCCATTTTTTTATTTAATTCATCAGGCCCAAATCTTACAAAGTGATGCCCGCGCAAATCAAATTCATTTACAAAATCACTCAGTAGTGCTACTTTGCTAGTGTTATCATATAAAAATGTAACCAATACCTGGCGGTATTCATCATACAATAAAGGGATATTTTTATAAACTATACCGTCATATTTTACCCTGCCATTGGTAAATGCAGCCGAGTCAACAAAATATGGAGTACTCCTGGAAAATAGATCATAAAGCTCGTATGCCGGGCCTCGATACAATCTTGATTGGGGACCGATATCTTTTTGATAAGTAGCCACCATATTTTCGGTTACACGATTTAATTGCTCGTTGTTTTCAACAATTTGAGCAATTGCCTTATTACCCAAAATAACGCAATAAAATACCATTAAACATGGCAAAATGAATTTCTTCATGTTATGAGTTAGGCTATAATCGGTTGGTCTGGTTATAAATATTATTTCTAATAACCGTGGTAAATATAATTGATATACAAGGCAATATAACGTTTATAAATCATTTTCAAATAACCACACTATTTTCTTCTATGTAGTTAGATAATAATTATGCAAATAGCATCCGGAGTTTATAGATATTTAAAACCAAGCAATTACTGGATTATAGTAACAGTTCAGAAATAATTTATTTCAATTTTAAACCATCTAAAAACGTCAAAAGGGAGGTTAAGTGTTCGATTGTAGTACCTAAATCTCCACTTTAAAAACAACAAAACCCGGCGAAAGTGGGGTTTTGTTGTTTTTGGATGTAGCCTCAATAATCTCTCCGCCCCAGCAACTCCGCTGTTCAAGGCCCACTTATTATTAAATAATTAAAATATTATTAATAAAGTAATGATTATTAGTATATTAGCCATACACCTTATTGCAATTTATCATGGATATTGTTACCGACCTAACAGCCGAAGCCATTGCCTACATTACTTTATTTCAGGATATTTTAAAAAGCAACCCACCTAAAGAACTTTCTGGTGATCTTGACAGCGAGGAAGAATGGTTTAAAATAGTTACCGAATATTTTAAAGACAAGTTGTTAACGGCAAATCAGGAGGAACAACTGAAAGATCTGGTTTGGCATAGCGCAGCTAAGTATGATCCCGGCTTGTTAAAAGAACGTTATTTTGCCATTACTGCAAAACTGATGCAATGGCTTGCAGATGAGGTTGAATCTATCCCTTCAGAGCAATCGCTGCTAAAATGGTTCAAAACGCTTTTTACAGGCAAAAATACAGAAGTGGCAATATTTCAGCCACCCTTTCAGTGGCGGCAGCAAATAAGGCACGTTTTATACAAAACACCCCAGGAACGTTTGGTACTTGCCGAAACACTCAACTACATGCCTGTGCAGGTAATTCTAGCGCTTTTTGGCAAAGACCATCCTTCAGACCTTATAAGACTATACCAGGTTTATGACTTTGATAAAAACACGCTTTTTTCTAAAGAACATAAAGACAAGCACGACAATTTTTGGGCTGCCGAAGTAAATGCACATCGGCAAAATATATTCAAAAAAAACATTGCAACAACTTTACCTGATATTGATAACACGCTAGCCGCAGAACTTTTGTTGGTACACGATGACATGCTGCTTGACGAGTTAAAATTCCGGGAATTTACACTTCCTTTTGAAACGCTGTATAGGGATGAACTGATTGAAATTGCTGAAGCGCGAAAGAAACGGATGACAGAAGCCGCAATTGTATCTACAGAGGAAACCGAAAAAGCAGATGCAAAAAACGAATCAAAAGCGCAAAAAGACATTATTAAACCTGATGAGATTTTTGACCCTTTGGAACGTGCGCAGGATATGAACCTTATGGGTCTGGCATTTTCTGGCGGTGGTATACGCTCGGCTACTTTTAACCTGGGTATTATTCAGCGCCTGGCAAGCCTGGGCTTGCTGCATAAGTTTGATTATATTTCTACAGTATCCGGCGGTGGTTATATAGGCACGTGGTTAAGTTCATGGATAAAAAGAACAGGCTCTGTTAACAAGGTAGCAGACCGCCTATGCCCTGATAAATCTGCCGATCCATGGGCCGATGAAGTAAGGCCTATACGTTGGTTACGCATGTACAGCAACTACCTTTCTCCAAATGCTTCTATCATGTCATCGGATGCGTGGGCTTCGGGGATGACATGGTTTAGAAATACGCTCATCAATCAAGTTGTGTTACTGCTATGTCTGCTAACGGTATTATCATTTATTGATGACATATATAATTTTTGGGAAGCAGTAATAGGCGTTAATCAAAAATCGCCTTTACCGGCAGACGGGTTGATTCTAATGGTGACAGCTATAATGTTCATCCCCGGAATAATACTTACAGCTTCGGCAATGAGTTCGTTCTACCTATCAACAAAGGTGACGAGCAAGTTTGGTTCAACGCTAAGTAGTTGGTATAATCAACTAACTTCCGGACAAACCCTTACGCCACACTTTTTGGTAATTTGGTCATGTTTTTGTGCCCTTATTGTAAGTACCTTTATTTATAAATATCACATAGCCATTCAAAACTACAATGGCAACTTATTTAACACAATTACGCTGTTTACCTTTATTGCCCTAATTTTAGTTGCATTTTATGGAAACTATCACAAACGCGAGGAACTAAAACAGGCCGGCCTGGCAAATCAGCGTAATCATCCCTCATCAACTAATACAGAAACTGAAAATGCAACCGCGCGCTTTTTAAATCCGCTAAAAAACAATTGGCAAACAAAGGCGGCTATAATTCTTTCATCGGCGGTAGCGGCTAAGGCTTTTACTGCCCTGTTGAAACCCATAGCTTATCTGCCAGATCTTGGAAAGGCTTACTTTATAAATAATCCTATTGAAATATTTAAAGATGTAAAGCCAGATGCTGCAATATTCTTACTGGGCGTGCCGCTGGTTATGGAGCTTTTTGCCTTAACCGTTATAATACGTATGGCGCTAATGGGTAACCTTTTTCCAGATCACCGACGGGAATGGTGGGGCCGGGTGGGTGGCTATATTCACCGCTTTATTTTGATCTGGGTAATTGTAAGTTTTATGGCGTTAATGGTACCTACCTTATGGCATAACGCTCATAAAATAGTGTTGCCGGTTGCTTGGGGCGGATGGCTGGGCGTAATTGGCTGGGGCGTAAAAAAAGCGTTTGAATCGCGGGACGAAGAAGCAAGCAAGGGCCCCAACCTAACGTCTGTTTTTTTAAAGGTTGTCCCTTTTATTTTTATGATAGGTGTGTTATTGATAGGCTCTTGGTTACTCGGGCTTTTACATCCAATGGGGGAAATGTTAAGTAATTGGCTTAAAGAAAATCACATACCAAAAGCCCCTAATTTTCATTTGGGTAATTCGCTCCTTACCCTGGTGTTGCTGGCTATTACCTTTTTACTGAGCTGGCGCGTTGGCGTAAATGAATTTTCGCTGCATCATTTTTATAGAAACAGGCTTATAAGAGCCTACCTGGGTGCCACCCGCACACGCGAAGAAAGACTAAAAACGGCTAACCCTTTTACCGGATTTGATACCAACGACGATGTGCTGCTTAAATCAATGTGCACAAAGGAAGACTACTTTGGGCCCTTCCCGATAATAAATGCCGCGCTTAATGCTACTGTTGTGTCTGCACTTGACCGTCAGGACCGCAAAGCAGAATCGTTTATTTTCTCTCCTCTTTATTGCGGATTTGACTTTAGTCCGACACGATCATCAACTTATAATATTGATTCTGTTTACGAATACGGATACAGGCCGACCGATAAGTACGCCAACGAAAACGGAGGACCCACTTTGGGTACCGCCATGGCAATATCCGGCGCAGCGGTAAATCCAAACTGGGGTTATCATTCTTCGGCAACAATGGCATTTTTGCTAACCTTATTTAATGTAAGATTAGGTTGGTGGATGGGCAACCCGCGTCTGAAAAAGTGGAAAAACTCAGACCCTAAACTTGGTTTACTTTATTTAATGCGCGATCTGATAGGAAAATCAGACATCAACATGGATTACGTTTGTCTTTCTGATGGCGGGCATTTTGATAATATGGGTTTATATGAGTTGATTAGAAGACGTTGCCAATATATTATACTTGGCGATGGAGAACAGGACCCAAAAGGCACATGCGAAGGCTTAGCCAACGCTGTAAGAAGATGCCGTATAGATTTTGGTGTAGAAATTATTGAGGTGCGTGACAACGACGCGGATGATGGCGAAAAAGAAGTAAAAAAAGCGCATATAAGCTATTACACTATCAAGTATCCGGGATCTAAGGTTAAAGGACAGCTTATTTATATAAAAACATCCCTTACCGGCGATGAGCCGGTTGACATTAGGGAATACGCGGCAGCCAATCCGGATTTTCCGCAGCAATCAACCGGAGACCAGTTTTTTGATGAGGCGCAATTTGAAAGTTACCGCAAGCTTGGTTTTCATTCCATTAAAGATGAGGATGAGTTGAAATTACCCAGGTAAGCCTTTAATAAAAGCGCATTAGAATGATAATTATTTCTATCCCTTTTTCATAACTGTTCAAAAACATAAAAGGGCAAACACTTTGGTGTTTGCCCTTTTATTACAGTTATTGTTTTTAAGTATTATTAGCTGCCTTGCGCGTCAATCACAGCTATGTTAACCATATTCACTATCTCGCGCACAGTACTGCCCATTTGCAATACGTGTACCGGCTTATTCAAACCTAACAGGATGGGGCCTACCGCTTCAGCATCGCCCAGCTCCTGCAATATTTTATAAGCTACGTTGCCCGACTCCAGATTAGGGAACACCAATGTATTTGCCGGTGCATCTTTTAAAACGCTGAAATCAAAGTTCTCTGCAAGCAGCTTAGGATTAAGCGCAAAGTTTACCTGCATTTCTCCGTCAATTACTATCTCCGGATGTTTCTCGCGGATAATACGTACTACTTCGGCAGTTTTCTCGGGAATCTTTCCGTCCGTAGAACCAAAGTTAGAATACGATATAAGCGCGATACGCGGGTCTACGTTCAACTTTTTAACAGCATCGTTCACCAATACCGTAATCTCTACCAATTCATCAACAGACGGGTCTTTATTAACAGTGGTATCTCCTAAAAATATGGGGCCGCGTTTAGTCAGCATCATATAAATGCCAGCTACCCTTTTAACCGATGGTTTGGTGCCAATTATTTGTAGGGCAGGTTTTACGGTAACAGCGTAATCCATAGTGATACCGGATATAAGCGCGTCTGCATCGCCAAACTGTACCATTGAGGCACCAAAGTAGTTGCGGTCAATTATCAGTTTGTTGGCCTGCTTGCGGCTCATGCCTTTGCGTTGCCTCTTTTTATATAAAAACTCGGCGTACTGCTTTAACTTTTCGGTTTCTAAGGCAGGTTCAAGGATCTGAACATCGTCCAGGTTAAGGTTATTCTCGTTCATCAGCGCTTTTATGCGCTCCTTATTTCCCAGCAAAATTGGTATAGCTGTACCTTCGTCTTTAACAATTTGAGCAGCTTTTAAAATTTTATAGTTATCAGCCTCTGCAAAAACTACGCGTTTCGGCGCAGATTTGGCTTTGTTGGTAAGCGCGCGCAGCATAACATTTTCAACACCCAGGCGCTGGTTTAGTTCTTCTTCGTAAGCATCCCAATCTGTAATAACTTTACGGGCAACACCTGACGCTATGGCCGCTTTTGCTACCGCAGGGGATACAGTGCTGATTAAGCGCGGATCCATTGGTTTAGGGATAATATATTCCTTGCTAAAGGTTAAATGCTTAACGTTATAAGCCTGTGTAACCGATTCGGGCACAGGTTTTTTAACGAGTTCGGCAATGGCGTATACCGCGGCTATTTTCATGTCTTCGTTAATGGCCCTTGCGCGTACATCCAAAGCGCCTCTGAAAATGAAGGGGAAGCCCAATACATTATTAACCTGATTAGGAAAATCAGATCTGCCCGTTGCCATAATAACATCATTACGGGTGCTAACGGCAAGATCATAAGCAATTTCCGGATCAGGGTTAGCCATAGCGAAAACTATTGGGTTGGCCGCCATAGACAACAACATCTCCGGACTAAAGGTATTGGCGCTAGATAAGCCGATGAATACATCAGCGCCCTTAATGGCCTCGTCTAAAGTATTTAACTGTAAATGGGTAGCAAATTCTGCTTTGATAGGCTCTAATGCTTCCCTGTCAGCGCGGATAACGCCTTTACGATCCAACATAACGATGTTCTCTTTACTGGCACCCACGCTCAAATAAAGCCGCGCACACGATATGGCTGCCGCCCCTGCCCCATTGATAATAATTTTTACCTTACTGATATCCTTTTCCTGCAACTCGCAGGCGTTTATCAATGCGGCTGATGATATGATAGCTGTGCCGTGCTGATCATCGTGCATTACCGGGATATTCATTTCTGCCTTTAACCGTGCTTCTATTTCAAAACACTCCGGCGCTTTAATATCCTCCAGGTTGATGCCGCCAAAAGTTGGTTCTAATATTTTAACGGTGTTTACAAACTCGTCTATATTTTTGGTGTTCAGCTCCAGGTCAAACACATCTATATCTGCAAATATTTTAAACAGCAGGCCCTTACCCTCCATTACCGGTTTACCGGCTTGCGCGCCAATATCACCTAAACCTAATACGGCAGTTCCATTACTTATAACGGCAACCAGGTTTCCTTTAGCTGTGTATTTGTAGGCGTCTTCTTCATTTTCGGCAATTCTTAAACAGGGTTCGGCTACGCCGGGAGAGTACGCCAGCGACAAATCGCGTTGTGTGCGGGTGGGTTTGGTAGGGATAACTTCTATCTTACCCGGCCTGCCCATTGCGTGATAATCAAGCGCGTCGCTCGTTTTATTATTTTCAGTCATGAAGATTTATGGTTGATTTAAAATTGATTCAGTTTTAAAGGGGTGAAAGCTACAAATTATTGGCATTATTTAGCAGCAAGTTTTAGAAAATAGCAACAAGCCCATCCACTGGCTCAAAATATTTGAGACAGCAGATGGGCGCTGTAATTATAAGTTAAACTTGTTAATAAATAAAGCTGCCATCGCCGCGGCGCTCCAGCGTTCTGCCGTTGCGTTGCGGCCTTCCGCTCCATTTTTGCAGGTTGAATCGCACCCCAAACAGAAAGTACCTACTTAAAGCATTTGATAAGGTATTGGTTACCGCCTGTGATGTTACCGTTTGCTGAACAAAGTTGTTTTGATGCAGTAAGTCGAAAGCGTTAAAGGTTATTACCAGATTTCTTTTCGGGAAAAACTCCTTCTCTAAACCGGCATTAATAATAAACGGACTGGTATTGTAAGTACCTAAACCGGTAACATAACTTTTAGATATTCGATAGTTGATCTGTAAGGTTTTCCAGAAATACATTTTGCTGGTTACCACAAACGAATTGGTTTGTAATGAAGTAGCGGTAGCATTGCTTGCAGTTGAGAAGGTGCGCTGTAAACGATATTCGTAATAGGGGTTAAACTCAAACCACTCGGCAGGGTTTATTTGCGGGCCAAAACGCTGGCTTACGTTCCAGGTAGTTGTGTTGTAGCGTATCCCTTCGCTCATGCCATAACCAAAATTGTAATCAATACTTCCGTTTAAGGCAAATACATAAGCCCTGTTGCTAAAGCTTTTTGAAAAGTTATACCTGCTGCTAAATTGTTTTGCACCGCTGATATTTACGTAATGAACTTCGCTAATTGTTCTGTTTCTGCCAGAGCCTATAGGTACAGCTTTGCGAAAGGTGTTTGTACTTACCTGATTATCTATCAGGCTACCGCTCAAATTAACCGAAAAATTAAGCCTTGAATTAGCCAGATAGGTATTGTAACTGGTATTAACCGAATGGGTAAACGTAGGCTTCAGATCTGGGTTACCAATGACAATATTGTTGGGGTTTGATCTATCTGTAAATGGCTGGATCTGCTGAAAATTAGGTTCAGCGTTTCGGCCTGTGTAAGTAAGCTGTAAACGCTCCGTACGCGAAAAATTGTAATTGTACCGCAATACAGGTATTATACGCGTATAAGTGCGCGCCGTACCTTCGGCTATTTGCGTTGTGTTGTTAACCTTTGATCCGTTAAGCGAAAACGGAACCACGGCGGCACCAAGCGATAGATTTGATTTTTCGCCATTGTACCGATAATTAAGCGAGAGGCGCGTTTCTGTGATAGAATAATTGTAGATATTATCCATATTAGGATTACGCACTATGATTCCGTTAACTTTTACGGTATCTGTCAATGCTGTATTGTCATAAACAGCGTAACGGGCCTCACCTGCAAATTGCAAAAGCGATTTTTTGCTTAATGGTTCCACATAAGTTAATGTGCCGCGGTAAGTGGTATTATCGCTTTTACGGTTAGTTAACACGTGCGATAATGAATCTGCTAATAACGTGTTCTGTGTGCTGTCTAAATAGTTTTTTGTGTGCGTTTGTGCATCTGTGCTACCATCTGTTTCTGATCGGTTTACACTTAACTGCAGGGATATATTACGCTTAGGTTTTTTAAAAGTATGCAGGTATAATGCTGTTAAACCGTATGATGTATTAGTGTTGTCGCTTTTATTAACCGACTGTTCCAGCTTATGCTCAAAACCGGTTGTGGTATACTTGTTAATATTATCTGTTAACGAGTTAGAAACCGAGTTAGAGCTTGTGGTGTTAAAAGTAGGATTTATCTGAATGTAATTACTGCTGTCCAGATCGTGATCTAATTCAAATGTGAACCTGTGTCCGTTACTGATTGACCCGCTGGTTTGATCATTATTAAAATAACTGGGACCGATAGCTGTAAAGCGCTGGCCAAAGCTTTTGTTGATAACGTTGTTGTTGCTATAGGTGTAAGCATAACTGCCCACCACCTGCGTTTTTTTACTCCACTGATCGCGGTAGTTAAGAGTTGGCGAGGCTGACTTAGTGGTGCCGCCGCTACCTCCACCCCCGCCGCCACCCGTATCACCGGTTGATGCTACGCCGTTTACAGTATTTCTAAAGTTGGCAATAACGCCTAATTGCCTGTTAGCGTTTATCCGCTGTAAAAAAAGCTGACCGTTATATCTGTCGTTGCTGCCGTACTGGGTGGTTAAACGCCCCGTGGTGCCTACAGAGCGATCTGCCCTGGTTGTTACGTTTAATATCTTCTGGGGGTCGCCGTCTTTTATGCCGGTACGCGCTGCCTGGTCGCCGTAATCGTCAACTATCTGTACCTTCTCAATAATATCTGCAGGTAAATTTTGCAGCGCCTGCGCTACGTTACCACCGGAATATTCCTTGCCGTTAAGTTTTGCCCTGGTTATGCTCTGGCCCTGGTGTGTTAATGATCCATCGGTCCCTACCTCCATGCCCTCCATTTTTTTTAATAACTCGTCCAGTGTGGCGTTGGGCCGTACTTTGTAATCGGCGGCTTTATACTCAACCGTATCAGTTTTATACACAATACTCGGCGATCCGTCAACTTTAACCTCGTCCAGCATATTTTCCTGCGCTTTTAGTATAATGGGGTCAAGTACAACTCTTTGCGTTACATCACCATATAAATATTTTTTTACGAACGGAAGATTACCCAGCGCCTTTGCTTCTATTAAAAAAGTATTCTGCTTTACCTCTTTAAATATAAATATACCGTCTTCGTTAGTAGCCGCTACCAAACTATCTGTTGTTGATTTTAAGGTAATCACAGCACCAACAATTATTTCGCCCTTGGCGTCTTTCACCACTCCACTTACCTGCCGGGTAGCTAATGGTGGCGGTAATTCGGCTTGACGGCGGGCACGCGAAGCAGGTACCTGCGCGAATGATCTGCACGAAAAAACAAGTAGCAGAATTGCCAAATTGACTAAGGTTTTCATGATGGCGGTAATAAGATGTGAATATTAGGAGATTGAAAAAGATTACTTATACAGAAAATAAGCAGGGATGGTCAGTGGTTTAAACTGACGGTCTCCGCGCTCGGCGAAGGGATATCAATCTTTTCATACAGACTACTAGGTTAAGAGAATTTGGTTTTAGTTATCTATGAAATTACGCCAAAAACCAAACTATATTATATTGTAATATAATTGTTGCTTAAACACTTATTAATCAAATATTGCCGTCTACCCGATACTTAATTCGGGTAGATCTCGTGGTATTTTGGTTGCGGTTTATCTGCACGTTGGTATTGAATAGTTTGCATTGGTTCGGTTTTATCGGCCTTAAAAAAAGTTTTCGAAAGACTACTTTTATGATATATATAAAATTGAAAACACGATAACAAAATGGCATAAGCTACATAAATATCATCGTTTTTAATAACCGCGATAATAACCAGGCTTACATTAAAAATAAATAGAAGCGCGAAGAATAGACCACCTATGAGTCTGATTTGATTTTTTTTCATAACAAGTAAGATTAGACAGTGAAAAAACTATGTTTTTTAAACCCGCCCCTAACCACTATTGTGGCAGGGGCTTACCCAACAAAGTCTTTACTTGTAGTTTGGAAAAAAAAGCAGAAACGAGAATGAACAACAGTAGCAAAGCTATATACTTCGCTTGGTGCCAGTAGCAAGTTGTGCTTAAATAAAAGAAGGTTGTATGTATTAAGGAAATGGAACATTACGATACTTATCAATACAGTTAAAAAACTAAAGCTTTTAAACCGGCCCCTAGCCACAAGCTGGTGGGGCTTAATTGATGAAGTCCTTACTGCTTTTTAGAAAAGCGTATTGCAGATGATGATTTACAAAGCGCAGACAAACATACACCACAACTGCACAAACACTATCTATAGTATTTGCCGTTAGCTTTCTGTTATAAGTTGATGTGCCTGTTAACATTATATAATATAACGCCTGCAACAACTTAATATTGCAGGCGCTAGCTTTTATTAGATAAACCGAACAGTTATTTAAATAATTTCAGGTCGATTGATTTGCCCATCATCACATATCCGTTTTCGTTAGGGTGCAGGTGGTCGTTAGCACCAGATTGCGCAGCATCCAATAAAATTGCCGGGTCGGCAGGGTCTCTTAAAGTTTTATCAAAGTCTATCAAAGCATCAAACTTTCCGCTGTTACGGATCCATTCGTTTACTTTTTGACGCGCGCCTTCGGCATGCAAGCTGTAATAGCCGTTACCTTTAAACGGCATAATAGTGGCACCATAAACCTTTATATTTTTGGCATGCGCGTCTGTTATCATTTTATCGTAAGCGGCAATAAGGTCATTAGCCACTTTATAGGCCACTGTACTATCACGTTTATTACCAAGATCATTCACACCTTCAAATATTATCACCCAGCGTATACCCGCCTGGTTAAGCACATCGTGCTCAAAACGGCTAAGGGCGTAAGGGCCTAAACCACCCCTTAATACTGCGTTTCCGCCAATACCCATGTTTAATACACCAACGTTTTGCGTGGCTTTGTTTCCCAATAGTTCCATCGCCAAAATATCAGGCCAGCGGTTTTGCTTGTTGGTGCCAGATCCGCGTCCATCAGTTATAGAATCGCCGAACGTTGCTACAGCACCGGCGTTTTTTGAAGTATTTTCTACATCTATACCAGTAATGTTATACCAGTGATCTGTTTTAACAGCCACGGCATAATCTGTATTGGCGGCAGTTTGGTTGCCCGGAAGAATGTACGATGTGGTACGTGACCCCGGATGCCCGGTAACGGTTTGCGATGTTTCGCCGTAAGCAATAGTAATGGCAACCTCCATACGCGTGGTTAATTTAAAAGCGATTGGGTCTGAAGTGATCTCAACACCAGGAGCCATTGTAACCTCTTCCTTACCGTCAAACTTTAAAGTTTTGGTAGTGGCTTCATCAATAGCGCTTCCGCCTTTAGAAACCGCTATCTGCACCGTTTTAATGGTAGTTGGCATTTTACTAAACTCGTTAGACAGCTTAAGGCGCATTTTACTGCCGCTTATTGATACCGCAACAACTTGCCTAATGGTGTTATTTGTAAGACCGGGTGCAGGCGCCATATTTTGAGTTTCTACCAGTTGGCGGGCTGTGCCCCATGTGCCTACCCAGCCTTTTTGAGCGGCTTGTGCAAATGCATCCTGAGTATAAATAGCAGCAAATAATATAATGGCGCTGTGTTTTAAAACGCGCGAAAACGTGTTAAATGAATTAAGCATTGGTTAATTGGTTTAAAGCTTAAAAGTAGTGTAGTTGAACTGATTTAGCTGTAAATGAAGTAGTATTTTTACGAAATCGTTATAGTGTAAAGAGGTAAAAAAGTATAAACAAAATGCCTTCCGAAATAAACCGGAAGGCATTTTTTATTTGTTAGTACGCTAACTAATCTTTTTTTTTGAGGCTGATGGACGCTATCCTTACTTGATGTTGTAGATTAGCATCTCCTGCTTAATTAGTAGCTGTTGAAGTTGCTGGCGGCTTACCTATCAAATCCATAAACTGATCAAGTTTAGGTGTGATGATGATCTGTGTACGCCTGTTTTTAACTTTACCTGCTTCCGTAGTATTTTCTGCTACCGGATTATACTCACCACGGCCACCGGCAGTTAAACGTTTTGGATCAACACCATAAGTATTTTGTAAGGTTTGGACGACTGATGAAGCACGTAAAGCGCTCAGATCCCAGTTATTACGGATGTTGGTTTGCTTAATAGGCACGTTATCTGTATTACCTTCTATTAACACATCGTAGGTTGAATAGTCTTTTATGATCTTTGCTATTTTATCCAAAGTAGTACCGGCTTTGTCTGATATTTCATAACTACCAGATTTGTATAACATATTGTCTGACAATGAAATATATACTACACCTTTAAGCACTTGTACATCAACACCCTGCATTTCTTCCCTGCTTAATGAGCGGGTTAGGTTATTGGTCAACACAGTATTCAATGAGTCGCTTTTACCTTTGGCTGATATAAGTTGTTTAATGTATTTGTTAGAGGCGTTGATCTCGTCAACCAGTTTAGATATGTTGGCGCCGCCTTGCGAGTTACCGGCTAAACACTTGCTCAAAGCATCTTGTAAGCCTGCCAGGTTTGTTTTTTCAGAAGCTATTTGCTCCTCTAAACTTTTAACCCTTGAGCGTGACCCTTCCAGTTCGCGTTGAGTAAGGTCATAACTTTGTTTAAGTTCGCTTTGTTTTTTTTGCAGATCAGCGTAATTTGTCTGCAAAGCGGCGTATTCTTTTTTGCTCACGCAGCCTTGAGAGATAACAGCAGCGGCAAATAATACGCTTAATAATATTTTACTTTTCATAAGCTTGTTGTTAGTTAATGTTTCCGTCATACTTATTATTTATGACGCTACACTATTAACAAAAACATTGCCTAAACACACAAAATACTCTTTTACAATACATTACATCGATATAAGCTAACGCGGTTTAGCATCAGTGTATTTGAAAACATACACTTTATCGTCGCCGGCTTATACAGCTTAACGCTCCGTCGTTTTTGCGCATAGCTTATGCCACTCCTCTATTATACAAATCCTTTTAATAAACGGAATAACTAACTTTGGGTTGATGATTGATATTTTTAAAACCTATTTAAGAAACAACAGCAATCTTACCGAGAGCGATATAGACCTAGTTTGCCAAAATGCCGTTGCCAGAAAATTACACCGCAACGAGTTTTTGCTTGAGGAAGGAAGCATTTGCAGGCATAAAAATTTTGTCTTATCAGGCTTATTAAGAACTTACGGTTTAACTGCCGATGGCAACCAACACATCCTGCAGTTTGCGAACGAAAATTCCTGGACGCTTGATGCGGAGAGTTATAATTTGGGCATCCCATCAAAGTATAACATCAGCGCAATTGAAGCCAGCGAAGTTTTGATGTGGGTTAAACCTGATTTTGATCAGCTGCTGCAAAGCATCCCCGGGTTAAAAAACTTTTCAGACCTGCTGATCTCAGACAATATGCACATTGCGCGTAACCGCTTACATAGCTTGTTAAGTGCAAGTCCTGAGGAAAAGTATGAAGAATTTTTAAAGAATAGTTCGCATCTATTATCACGCCTTCCGCTTAAAATGATAGCGGCTTACCTGGGTATCTCATTAAAAACACTTAACCGCGTAAGGCAAGCAAATTTGCAACGCGTTTAAAATAGCGTCAAATGACATCTTTTTACATCCTGTTACACCGCAATTTTGTACTAAATAAAATTAAAAATTATGCGAGTATTTGTAACAGGAGCCTCAGGGTTTGTAGGCTCGGCAGTTGTTAAGGATTTAATAGATAATGGTCACAAAGTATTAGGCCTTGTTCGTTCCGAAAAAGGCGCGGAGCAAGTTGCCGCTATGGGTGCCGAACCGTTGTTAGGTGATATTAATGATGAACAGGCCATTACCAAGGCGGCTCTGGCTTGTGATGCAGTGGTCCACACGGCTTTTAATCATGATTTTACGCAATACAAAGCCAGTTGCGAAGCCGACCGCAGGGTGATATCTATTTTTGGCGATGCATTGGCCGGCACCAAGAAGCCTTTGGTGGTTACGTCTGGCGTTGGCTTAATAAGCGATGGCCGGGAGGTGACGGAGCTGGATGCTTTACCTGCAGGAGCAGATAAGATCCCGAGGGCAGCCTCAGAAGAAGCTGCAAACGCGGCAATAGCTAAAGGCGTAAATGCCTACATAGTGCGCCTGTCGCCAAGCGTACATGGCAAAGGCGACCATGGTTTTGTGCCTATGGTTATTGATATTGCGCAGGCTAAAGGCGTTTCAGCTTACGTTGGTGATGGCAACAATGTGTGGCCGGGCGTTCATCGTACTGATGCGGCAGCGCTATACAGATTGATTGTTGAAAAACAGCCAGATCTAAGGGTGCTGAATGCCGTGAGTGAAAGAGGTATACCTTTTCGTGAGATAGCTGAAATAATCAGCGAAAAACTGAACATCCCTTTACAAAGTAAAATGGGCGAAGCGGTGGCAGAGCATTTTGGCTGGCTGGCTCATTTTGCAGCGGTTAGTTGCCCCTCATTAAGCGAACAAACGCGTAAAGTTTTAGGTTGGGAGCCCAAGGGCATAGATTTGTTAGATGATATCAGGGCCAATTATTTTTAAATAAATTGGACTTATAATCTCTTTGCTCTCCGTGTAAAGGCTCAGTGTCCTTTGTGATTATTTTTAACACAAAGGACACTGAGAAAAGGGCACAAAGATAACTGAGACAAATAACATTTTAACGCGACACTCTACTATGGTGCTACAACAAACTTATAGATTTTACCGTCGCTGTAGTTCAATATATAAAGGTTGCTATTGCTGTCTTCGCCAAAGGATGATAAGGTATTGGCGGTCACTTTTCCTATCAGATCATTTTGCCCGGCGATTTTGTTGGTAGATGATAGCGCCCAGATATTTCCTGACAGATAATCGCCATAGACATACTTGCCGTTCAAACCCGGCAGGTTTTTATCGCGCGATATATAGCCGCCTGTAATACTTCCGCCCTGATCGCGGCCATAGGCCAATATAGGCAACGCTAACCCGGTTTTATCGCAGCCAGACACATAACAATCACCACCCTCCATAGTAACCCAGCCGTAATTGCCGCCTTTTTCAATGATATCAATTTCTTCCCTTTTATCCTGACCAACATCAGCCGCCCAAAGCATTCCTGTTGTATGGTCAAAGCTAAAACGCCACGGGTTGCGCATACCATAAGCATATATTTCCTCGCGCAAACCGCTTGTGTTACCTTTAAAAGGGTTGTCAGCAGGAATTTTATACGCGCCTGTGCTGCCTACATCTATCCGCAAAATTTTGCCCAGGAGTACTTTTGTATTTTGTCCGTTCTTGTTAGGGTCGCCGCCGCTTCCGCCATCGCCGGTGGCTATGTATAAATAGCCGTCGTTGCCAAAGGCCAGCTTGCCGCCGTTATGGTTTTCAAAGGGTTGTGCAAAGGTCATTAATATTTCCTCACTCGCGGGGTCGGCCTGGTTGGCGTTGCCTGCGCTTACTTTATAGCGTGCAATAACAGTTTCGAGCGATGGGTTACGGCGGGTGTAGTTGACGTAGAAATAACTATTGGTTTTATAATCCGGACTAAATGCCAAGCCCAGCAAACCCAGTTCGCCCCCACTGGCTACTTTACCGCTGATATCCAGGAAAACGTTTTTGGTGCTTACATCGGCCGTGTTATTAAATACATGGATAACACCTTTTACAGCTACCACAAAAACGCGGTTGGTACCATCATTAGGCGCTGTCAGCTCTACCGGGTTGGTTATGGCAGCTATGTTCGGGAATGCCTGTACAATGGTGTATTTTCCTAAGGCTGGTGGCGTGTTATCGCCACCACTATTGGGCTGGGGTATGTTGTTTGATTTGCAGCTGATGAGCATGCAAAACGCTGTAATTATTATGGCCGGATGTTTCATCGTTTGAACAATTAATATACGCTATATATTTGCAACACCCGATAATTACCATTGTTTCAATTAATTAAAGCAGGCGGCTTTCCGGATGTTTCTCGGTTAAATACTTCCAATAACGTTTGGGCATGTGCTGTACATGCAGGCGCAAATTTTTGCGGGCCTTAATATTTACCGAACCAAAATACCGCCGCCACATATCCTGAAAAAACTCCTCGCGCTCATCATATAATTCTGCTAAACTTTGAGCAGACGTATCAAAGGTTAATTCAACATTGCTTAGCGTTTCCAGATCGTAATAAATACCATATTTACGCCTGGCATCATAGATCAGCCAGCGCTGATCTGCGTAGCGCTTTTCAAAATGCCGGGCTATCAGCGGCAGCACATCACAATCCGGCTCAACAATGGCATAAAATAGCTGGTCTTTAGTTAACTTAAAGCGGATAAATGCCTTCATCCGGTGGCTTTCGCGGTGCACAAACTTGGCAGCCTGCCGCACTTCCCAAATGGCATTATTACTCAGATCTCCCTCCACATTATGCGCCGAAGCGAAAACATATTGCACAAAGCGCCACATCTTTTCATCAAACTTTTCTAACTCAGAAAAAAAGGTTTTGTAAAGGCAATTCAAGCCATCGGCAGATAGTTTTTGCTTTAAACCGTTAAGCACGCGCGCGGCTTTGGTTTCATCTGTCTTAACAATATGCGTAACCCCAAACAACGAAGCCGCCGGCTCCCCTTCCCGCGCGAAAAACACATCGCTTAGTTTATGCTCATAGATCTCGAACACGGCAGTTAGCCAGCCTGGGTAAGTACCGTCGTAAATTATGGTGGTCATATTATAAATTGAAAACTCTGCGCTCACCGTGTCTTCTTTGCGCACTGTGCGTTTAATTTTTACCGCGAAGAACACTGAGTAGGCACAAAGTTCACAGAGGTTAAATTCATTCCTAAAACAGCGCCATTTGCGGCGAAAAATTGTTTACGTATTTACTATTCTGCAAAGTGAGGATCTGCTGCCGTATCTGCATTGGCGTATAATCCTTATGCATAGCAAACGGACTACTAACCGCCAAAAAATACTTGGCCCTATTATATGCCACACCCATCTTCTGCAGATCTTCGGGTTGCAAGTTTTTAAATTTTCGGGCCTTTACAATTTTTTGCGCGCTCAATACACCAATGCCGGGGATGCGTTTTATCAGTTCCAAGTCGGCAATATTTATATCAACCGGAAACGCGTGCAAATTGCGCAATGCCCAGGCCAGTTTAGGGTCAATCTCCAGATCAAGATGCGGCAGATCAAAACCCACCAGCTCATTCACATTAAAGCCATAAAACCTCACAAGCCAATCGGCCTGGTACAACCTGTTCTCGCGGATCATAGGTACAGGTGTGCCAATGGCAGGCAACCTGTTATCCATACTTATCGGCACATAACCAGAATAATAAACCCGCCGCAGGTTCATCTTTTTATAAAAATAATTGGCCATGCCCAGTATCTCCATATCGCTTTCGCCGGTGGCGCCTATCACCATCTGCGTGCTTTGCCCGGCCGGTGCAAACGCCGGCGTACTTTTAATGATCTTTTTTTCTTCCTTATGCCCTGCAATCGCCTTTTTAAGGTATTGCATGGGTTTAATCACATCTTTATGGTTTTTGTCAGGCGCTAACAGTTTCAATCCTTTTTCGGTAGGCATTTCAACGTTCACGCTAAGCCGGTCGGCATATAAACCAGCCTCTTTCATCAAGTCGTCACTAGCGCCCGGGATGGCTTTTAGGTGGATATAGCCGTTAAAGTTTTCTTCCAGTCGTAATTTTTTGGCAATGCGCACCAGGCGCTCCATGGTAACATCGGCACTGTCAAATATACCAGAGCTTAAAAACAGGCCCTCAATGTAATTGCGCCGGTAAAAACTAATGGTAAGGTCAACCACTTCCTCTACCGTAAAAGCGGCGCGTTTAATATCATTGCTTTTGCGGCTAACGCAATAAGCGCAATCAAAAATGCAATGGTTGGTTAACAGAATTTTTAACAGCGATACGCATCGCCCATCCTCGGTATAAGCATGGCAAATGCCATTGCTGGCGTTGCCCAAGCCTTTATCTTTATTCTGACGCTTGCTGCCGCTTGATGCGCAGGACACGTCATATTTGGCGGCATCGGCCAAAATCTCTAACTTTTCAAACGCTCTTTCGCTTACCTTCATAAACCAATTACTAACAAAAGCTAAATTACTAATTTTTTTAGTAATTAATATTTTTAATTAGAGGTTTAAGGAGTAAGTTTTATTTTTTAGTTATATTTATAGTTTAACCCATCGTTCCCGGCAATAAATTATGGATTTTTTATTTATAGCATTTTTCTGCATTTACCTGGCAGCCGTGTTTTACTGGAACAAGAAAGTAACCTGGAGGTTAAGGCCCAAAACCTCAGGCATCTTAAAAAAAGTGCATTTCGCCGCTTTAATTATTTGTATAGTAATTGCCGTGCTTTATGGGGTATTTTCTTTAGGACTTAGGGGCTTATGGACAACTAGAATTGTCATAATATTTACTTTATTAACCGGCATATTTTTTCGTTTTATATTAAGTGAAGCATCAATAAATAAAATCGAAAAATTATATTTTAAAATATTTTCGCTCCTCCCCATGATTATGGCAGGAACCTTATTGATACCTTTTATGGGTGTACTTATTGTATCATCGCTGATTGGACGTCTTTTGAGGCCCGTTGACGATATTCATTATGAAGATGATAAATTAAGGGTTCAATCAACCTTTCAGGGAATGTTAATTGAACCTAAAATTGATATATATAAGAAGCAATCTATTTTTGAAGAACATTTAAAAATCCCCGATTATAACGAATGGGATGTAGATTATATTAAAGTTTTTTATGATAAAGATTCTACACGTGTAGTTGTGCACGGTAAAAACAGTTATGACGAAGATAAAGAGCGCGAGCCGGAAGTTATATCCTTTGCGCCCATAAAATAAATCTGTAGCTAATAAACTTTGATTTTTTTAGTTTATCACATTCCCATCAGCATCCAGTTTTATTATAGAGCCATAGTTAAGCTGCTTTACCCCTGCTTCAATCTTTTTCAGATCGCCAACAATAAACCAGATCACTTCATTAGGGTGAATGTACTTTTTAGATGCATCATTCAGTTGCTTTTCTGTAAGTCCGCGCACATTAGTAGCGTAGTTTTGCCAGTAATCGTCTGGCAAGCCATACTTCAGCGTGTAAATGGCAGCGTTTTCAAGCGATTGTAAAGTAGAAAACCGTGCCGGTAACCGCAGGCTCATGTTGCGCATTATGCTGTTGTATTCTTCACCCTGCAATGGGCGCGATCCTGCCAGGTCTTTTATCTCCTTGTTCACTTCAACCATCGCCTCTTTGGTTTTGTCGGTTTGTACAGGGGCAAGGATTAAAAATTGCCGCTGACCCTTGGTGGCGGTCAACCCTCCGGATGTGCCATAACTCCAATGTTTATCCAAACGTAAATTGCGGTTTAGCCTTGACGTTGAGATGCCGCCAAAATTGCGCATAAAAGTTTCAATAGCAACATCATCAACTGTACCACCCGGCACTGCAACATGCGATGCCGTAATTACCGACTGCGTGGCTTCGGGCTTATCAATCAGGTAAACTATGCCGCCTTTTGTTGCAGGCACGGTGTTAATATTTTTTGTAGCCACATCGCCGGCTTTCCAACTGCCTAAAGCTGTTTCAAGGTAAGGTAACAGAGTAGTCATGCTCACGTTGCCGGTAACTATAAGCGTGCTGTTATTAGGTTTAAACCAAGCGCTGTGCCAACTGATCAGATCTGCGCGGCTAAGGCTTTTTACAGATTCGGTGTAACCGGTGCCGGTTTGCGGCATGCCGTAAGCATGCTGTTTGCCGTAAATAAGCGCAGGTAAATTGCGGTAAACCAGATTTACAGGGTCAGTTTTTTCCTCGCCAATGGTGGCCAGCCGCTGATCTTTCAGGATCGAAAACTGATTTGCCGGAAAAGCCGGGTTCAGCAACACATCAGCAAATATATTTAAAGATGGTTTAAGGTTTTGCGTAAGCGCGCTCAACTGAATAACAGACATATCCTGCTCGCTGCGGGTTGATAGTTCTGCGCCCACTTTATCCAGATCATCAGATATGGTAAACAGGTTTTTGGTGGTAGTACCCTTATCCAGCAAGTCAAGCGCCAGCGATGCCGCGCCCGCCTTTGCCGGCACGTCAGACGAGTAGCCGGCGTTAACCGCCAGTGTAATATTAACTACGGGCACCGTATTGCGTTCCAGCAGTAAAACAGATAATCCATTTTTTAATTTGGCCCGCTGCATTTTAGGGAACGATACATTAGGTGCAGCTGCCAATGCAGGCAATACCGACCTATTAACGCCCGATGCCGTGGTATCCATAGCCGGATAAGGCGTTGCCACCATGGTATAATGCGGATTTAACAACCATTTTTGCGCGGCGGTTTTAACATCAGCGGGTGTAGCTTTAGCCATAAGCTCCAGCTTGTCCAAATAAACCGACGGCGAGCCACCATAGGCCATGCTCTGCGCCAGGATATCAGACTTACCGCCCATTCCACCCAAACGCTCGACACTCCTTGAAAAAGATGCCAGCCATCTTGTTTTAGCTATCTCATTGTCTGCAGCTGTGGGTCCGCTGGTTACTAAACTGTTAATAACGGCATCCATCTCTTTTTCGGCAAGCGCGGGCGAGGCGCCTTTTTTTACCGTTACCGTTACGTAAAGCAAACTGCCCAATTCATTATCATCCACCTCGGCACTTACAGAGCTGGCCAATTGTTTATCATACACCAGCCTGCGGCTAAGTACGCTGCTTTTTGTACCCGCCAAAATACCGGTGAATAATTTTAGATATTCCAGCTCGTTTGATTTCCAGTTGGGCAGGTGATAAACCCTTAATAACACCACTTCGGGAATCTGATCCTGCACAGCTTCGCGAATGTTGTAGGGTAATTTTGGCACCCAGTTTTCCATCCGGCTTATAGGCGGCACAGGTGCAATACCCTCATAATATTTTTTTACCAGCTCCAATCCCTTTTCGGGCGTAATATCGCCTGCAAGCGATAACACAGCGTTATTAGGGCCGTAATAGGTTTGATACCATTCTTTTATATCCTCGGGCGTGGCGGCGTTCAGATCATCCATGCTGCCAATAGTACTCCACGAGTACGGATGCTGAGCAGGATACAACTTTGACGATAAAGACCGGTAAGCCTTGCCCAGCGGCTGGTTCTCGCCCTGGCGTTTTTCATTTTGCACTACGCCCCGCTCGCGTTCCAGCATTTCTTTTGAGAGCTTTAAAAATCCCATACGATCGGCCTCCAGGTACAGCGTCCTGTCCAGGGCCGAAACCGGCACATCCTCAAAAAAATTGGTACGGTCGCCGTTGGTGGTACCGTTGCGGTTATTGGCACCCACATCATCCATAGCCTCGCGAAAACCATGCGGGTAATTGTTAGAGCCGTTGAAAAAGAAATGTTCAAACAAATGCGCAAAACCCGTTTTACCCGGTTTTTCGTTTTTTGAGCCAACGTGGTACCAGGTGTTTACAGAAACCACCGGCGCGCTATGATCCTCATGAATAATGAGCGTGAGGCCGTTCTTTAACACAAATAATTTATACGGAATTGTATAACGGCTTTTATCAAAAGTAACAGCGCCGGGCGCGTTACTTTTTTTGGGCGATTGCGCATTTGCCGCTACAATTAAACAAAATGAAAAGATAAAAAACGGGACAAAGAAGTGCTTGTTCATGAGATTAAGGTAATGCGGTAATTTACGCAAAATATCATCAGGAATAAAATTTATATATACTCCCAAATATTAAAACATATAAGCACAACAGCCTCATTCTATGGAATGAAGCTGTTGTGCTTAGTAATAATATTTTTTGCTAATCCTTTAATCTACCAGCAACAATTAACGCTGCAATTAGTCTTTATTTTTGGCAAAACGCTCGCTTATCATCGCTATCTCCTTATCGTTTAGCTTTGATGTGCTTTTAAGGATCGTGGCAAAAAACGCCACTTCATTATCGGCAGCTGGACAGCCTACGTTTTCGCCGTAGGTATCTAGAGCAGCACCTGCGGGACGGATCTGGCTATCGGCAAGTTTTTTACCGCTGGCATCAGAAATAAACCAAAATGGCAAGCCAGCTTTTTCGCCTTTGTATTTGGTCATAAAAGCTAACGAACCGGGGTTTTCCAGGTCTTCTTTACCCTTACGCTCCATAACATCCAGCCTTGCAATTACATAGTTATCATCAAAAAACTTTTTTAAATTAGGTTCAGCAATAGATGCTTCCATTTTTTTGCACCAGCCGCACCACGACGCGTGAAACATCACCAATACCTTTTTATTTTCCTTTTTTGCCTGCGCGTAGGCTTTGCTCATTACTTCGTCTGTTGATGGCATGGCGGTTTGCGCAAAAGCAATTGTAGTTGCCAGCAACATTGCGAAGAAAAGGAAAAGGTATTTTTTCATGGTGATTATTTTTTAAAGCAAGTTATGGAAAAGTATTTGATTTTTTTGTTGCGGATAATTACATATTTTTAAAGGTCTATATCCTGAAAACAGGAAACGGAAATAAAATTTGACCGCATAGTAAAAGATTCCTTCCATGAAATATTAAAACCTTTGGCTTTTAAAAAGAAGGGAAACAATTTTTATCTACAATTAGACAATATCGGGCAAATTGTCAACGTTCAAAAAAGCATGTGGGGAAACAAAAGCAAGATTGATTTTACTCTTAACATAGGAATTTTTGTACCTGAATACCGGCGAGCGTATTATAAGTTCGACAAACCTACTCCAAATTATCCTACTGAGCCGGATGCTTAATATAATATTATACCAGGCGTAATTTTTCTTCCCCACAAGGTTTCTCGCAGAGCATCTTATGTCGGTAAAAGAATGTGTTCCTCATGGTCCTTTTAGGATACCCTGAGAGGACGAAAATCAACAAGGAACATAGTGTTACACACTTAAAAAAATATGGCTACTAAATATTTGCTTGGAATAATGCTGTTGACAGTTTGTTTGAGCGCCGGCGCTCAAAATAATGGTAAAAAAACCAAACAGATGGACCGTAAGTCTACATCCGTTGATAATGCGGAATCCGTATTTGATCCGGCATTTAAGATAAAAACCGTATCGATACTGTCGCAAAAAGAAGCGCAACGTGCCAATGTCCCATTAGCCCTGGTACGTAACGCTAATAATAAATTAGCGGTGGTGGCAAAGGACAAATCCGGGAATTTGCAACCTTTTTATATGAAAGGCATTGAAACCGGATTTTGGGATACGAGAAATGCCGATTTTGACCTTGTATTTGATGCTTACCAAAAAATGGGTGCTAACGCAGCTATGTTCACTATACATTGGAGCGACATTGAACCACAGGATGGAAAATTCGATTTTTCGTATACCGACAAAATCGTTGCGAAAGCGAAAAGTAACGGGGTAAAGATAGTATGGGCGCTTTTTATGCATGAACAATTTGACATGCCTTTTTTACCTACGCCGGAAAACTTATGGATGTACAACTTAGATACCCGCAACGGGGCCAACTACGCCATACAATGGGTTAAAGACAAAAATGGAGATATTATTAACAGCATCCCGACACAAAGAGAAAAGAAATACACCGAAATAATGCCTTGTTACGCCAACCCTATCGTTTACAGCAGGATCATAAGAATGCTTGGCCGATTAGCTGCGCACTATAAGCATTCAGAATGGGTAATTGGGGTTCAGATTGGCAATGAGGAACATATCAGTTACCAGGGAGTAGACGCGGACTTCAATCCTTACACACTTTCATCGTTTGAAAGATGGAAAAAAACAACCGCCGCTACCTCCTGGAACCGTTTTAAATTAGCCATTGTAAAGTTATGGTGGTCAAGATTTACCACCGCCTACCATTTGCAAGACCCATATAAGCTTACAATGCTTAACCCTATTGGCGGTGGCCCGGAAAAAGGTGATACAGGTATAATTGACCGGAGCGGCACAGATGTAACTACATTTCGCGACAGTAAAATAGACGTAATAGCTACTATGTTTTATGAGCCTTCGGCCACCAGGATTTGGAACAATCTTGACCATGTTTATAAAGTAAATAACACTTATAGTTATCCAACGCAACTTCCTATCTTAATGACCACAGAGATAGGTATAGGTGCGCTTAATACCCTGCCTTACACCCAGGAGTACATGATCAATTTTCTCGAGCGCGGCTCGCAAGGCTTTTCGGTCTATTCGTATGGTGACATGTCCACCCGCGAGGGAGTGATCAATGGGTATGGGGAATTTTATCAAAAGTTTATGGCTATGGTAAAAGTTAATGAGGATATCATCTGGCCAGGCTTGCCAGGCCCCGGAGATAACATTTCCATCACTTCAACCTACGGCGGCGCTAAAGTAAGTTGCTTGCACAACGGCAATAATGCCACACTCGGCATCCTGCATTTTCCAGCCGATTTGGATGACAAGATAAAGGATGAGAAAGCTGATATTCCGGTACAGATTCTGGTAAAAAAAACAGGTAAATATATAATTGAAACTTATAAAGACGGTAAGTTGATAGCTACGCAAGTGGAAAACCTGAATGCTTTAAAAGGCCGTGTGATCACGATAAACATATCAAATAAAGCAGCGGCTTTTGTAAAGGTTAGAGGTGTTGATCAGAAATAAACTCTCACCGCCACGTCTTTGCGAGGTACGAAGCAATCGGGTTATGTCACGAGTACTCATCCCGCATGCCTGCGCTGCATACTCGCGCCA
>Ga0247817_10000302_pt1 | contig 29841 bp, 28 predicted proteins | sample UWRJL212509R1_FD_178010 | JGI IMG/M metagenome (GOLD analysis project Ga0247817, IMG submission 178010) | Plant litter microbial communities from Arlington Agricultural Research Station in Wisconsin, United States - UWRJ-L212-509R-1 | ecosystem: Environmental > Terrestrial > Plant litter >...
GTGCAAAGCTTCGTGTCGCAGTGAAAAAATAAACAAAAAATAGAGAAAGGGCAAAACACCATGCCAATTCACATCCCAGTACAATACAACGACCAAACACAAATCGTTGCAGTACGCGTAAAATAGTTCAATAGCCTTGGGGTGTGTCGTCTCATAGCGGCATACCCCGCACAAGGCTCGTTCAAATTTTCTCTAAAGGGAATGCTTAAGCATTCCTGCTTCGGGAAACGAAAGTTACACACAAAAACACAAAAAAATAAAATAAAAAGCGAAAAGCGAAGCATTCACCACAATGTCTAACCAATCAACATCATATTACGTCAATCGACGTCAGCAGAACTGGTCTCGTAACCAGAACACTACACGCTACGTGTCCGCTATCAAGCTTGGACCTGTTGCTCATACTGTTCTCGTTGCACTTATGATCATCGTTCTTGGGCTCATTTACGTTACTCAAGCAACTCGCACAACTGGTTATGACTACGAGATGCAAAAAATCGACTCTCAAATTGCTGATTACGATCAACAAAAGAGCGAACTTGAAATTGAGAACACTCGCTTAACCGCACTGGAAACTGTAAAGAACAGCAGTGTAGCGAAGGAAATGACCGCTTCAGCTGATACGCAATACGTTCAACAATAGATTATAGTAGGTATATGAAACCATCAGCACTACGTCACGGCAGTCGATCACGAATACTTGCGGCGGTAATCCTCGGGATTGCGGCCATTTTTGTGATTCGTCTGTTTTATCTACAGGTCATTCAACACGACCACTATGTAGCGCTCGCGCAATCTGAACAAATGACCCGTGAGCGTATCCCTGCTAAGCGTGGTGAAATTTATGCGATGAGCGGCAACACCCCTGTAAAGATGGTGCTGAATGAGACTGTCTATACGGTTTTTGTTGACCCAGCGGTGATTACAAAACCTGACGAAGTTATTAAAGTGATGAAGCAAATTGCCGGCGGTAATGTGCGCGACGACTTCGAAGAATCGGTAAATGCTAAAGAGTTACGTTACCGTGTTATTGCAAACAAGGTCACCCGTTTGCAAGCTGAGAAAATTAAAGAAGCTGGGCTGAAGGGGATTGGCTTCCAAGCCGTTTCACAACGGGTTTATCCTGAAGAAACGCTTGCATCTCAAGTATTGGGCTTCGTTGATACCGAAGGTAATGGTAAATACGGCCTTGAAGGGTTTGAAGATGAATCGCTAAAAGGCGTTGATGGCCACCTTGAGACCGTCACTGACGTGAGTGATATCCCGCTTACTATTGGCGACCGCAACGTTCGCCAACCAGCAGTTGACGGTAAGGATATTGTTATGTCACTTGACCGTAATGTGCAATCTCACACCGAAAAGGCTTTGGCTGATGGCTTAAAGCGTACCGGTGCAACTGCCGGTAGCGTCCTTGTTATGAACCCAAACAATGGGCAGGTGCTTGCTATGGCAAACTTGCCAACTTACAACCCAGGCAAGTACTTTGAAGTAGAAGACGCTGCTGCGTTTAATAATGGGACTATCTCGGCGCCGTACGAACCGGGTTCAGACGTAAAGACGTTCACAATGGCGACTGGTATTGATAAGAACGTTGTTCGCGCAACTGATACGTTTAATAACACCGATTCTATTAAAATTGATGACCGAACTATCGGGAACGCCACTAAAGGCCACACTGGTAATATTACGTTCCAAACAGCTTTAACCTTTTCACTCAACACCGGCTTCGTAACAGTTGCCCAGCGTTTAGGGGATGGTAAAAACATCAACCGCACCGCTCGCGACACTATGTACGAATACTTCCATGATCGTTTCCGTTTGGGCGAATTAACAGGCGTTGAACTATCGAATGAAGCGAAGGGTATTCTTATTTCTCCAAGTGACCCAGACGGCAACGCTGTGCGTTACTCGAACATGGCATTCGGCCAAGGGCTCGACGTGACTATGGTGCAGGTGAGCGGCGGCTTTAGCGCCATGATTAATGGTGGTAACTATTACAAACCAACTATTATCGCCGGTGAAATGGTTGACGGCGCTTTTAAGAAAGTTGATGTTAGTCAGCCGCTACAAGCCGGTGTAGTCACGCAGTCTACCTCTGACCAAATGCGCCAAATGATGCAAACGGCTCGTGCCTCATCTTTCGGCCGTACTGACAAGCAGGGGTATAACATTGGTGGTAAGACGGGTACGTCACAGGTTATTAAACCAACCGGTGGTTACAGTGACAATGAAACTATCGGTACATACCTTGGTTACGGTGGTGCAGAAATTCCGGAGTATGTCATAATGGTGTCAGTATCGGGGGACAACAAAGAGCTCCAAGGTGCACGCGACGCCCTCCCAATTTTTACCGATATTTCAAACTGGATGCTCGATTATTTAAAGATTCAACCAAAAGGATAAACATGCAAATAGTATCAGACGCACTTATTAATGAATTTGTCAGAAGCTTTGTGCTGAGCGTCGGCGCGTTTATTCTCGCCATGTTACTGACACCGGTATATACCTTTGTCGCGTACCGCTACAAGTTTTGGAAGCGCCAACGTACCGAAAGTACTACAGGTGAAGCCTTAAAAGTATTTACAAAGTTGCATGCTGATAAATTTAAACGCAACATTCCAACCATGGCCGGCATTGTATTTGTATTTGCCATTATTGTCATTACGTTATTATTTAACTTTGACCGTGCGGGTACGTGGCTACCGCTCGCAGCCTTAGCCGGTGGTGCGATTGTTGGTTTGATTGACGACATTATTAATATTCGTGGTGGCGGAAAGGGTGTTGCCGGGCTTCGTTCAAGCCTTAAGTTCTTAATGATTACCGCTATCGGGCTTGCGCTCGGCTTGTTCTTCTTCGAGAAGCTTGGAATTAGCGCTGTGCATGTACCATTCGTTGGCCCTTGGGAACTTGGGTGGTTGATTGTTCCTATCTTCGCATTTGTCATCGTTGCCACAGGTAATGCAGTAAACATTAGTGACGGCCTCGACGGCCTTGCCGGTGGGCTAGCGGCAATTGCTTTCGGAAGCTTCGGCGTCATCGCCCTGCTACAGGGGAATGGCATTATGGCTGGTTTCTGTTTCACCGTTGTTGGTGCATTGCTTAGCTACCTTTGGTTTAATATATACCCAGCCCGTTTCTTTATGGGAGACGTGGGAAGCTTCGCACTTGGTACATCGCTGGGCGTCGTGGCAATGCTGACTGATTCAATTTTCATTTTACCAATTATCGGCCTGGTATTTGTTGTCGAAGCTGGCTCAAGCCTTATTCAAATCTTCAGCAAACGAGTATTTAAACGTAAAATCTTTATCTCTGCACCAATCCATCACCACCTTGAAGCAGTTGGCTGGCCTGAAACTAAAGTTACAATGCGCTTTTGGATTATCGGTACCGTTTGTGCATTCGTTGGTATTATGATTGCCCTCGCCGGAGGCAACATTTAGCATGGCTCAGGGGTGGCAACAACGCCGGGCGACTGGTGACCGGGGAGAAGTGGTACGAAAGCACCACCCTGACAGATTAATTATTGTTTTCACTCTTATTCTTATGCTCATCGGTTTGCTGATGATGTACGCCATTGGCCCGCAACGTGCCAACCTTTTGAACTCGGTATTCGGGTATGAATATTCCGATACCTATTTCTTTATTAAACAGTTCATTAGCTTCTTGCTGGCAGGAGCGGCTTTTGCTGTTATGGCCAGGCTGCCGTATGAATGGGTGTTGAAGCACGGAAATAAGGTGTTAATTGCCGGTTTTATAGCATGTATATTACTTGCAATTGCCGGTGCTGCCGGGCTGGGTATCGCCACAGCAACGAACGGTGCAACCCGCTGGTTTAACCTTGGGCCTTTAGGAAGTATCCAACCAGCTGAAATTTTGAAACTCGGGCTGTTACTGTATTTAGCGGTATTCTTAGGCATTCGCCAAAAGCAGGGGATGATTAACGACTTACAGAAGACCCTTATCCCAGTAGGTGTTCTCGCTGGCTTAGCACTGCTTATTGTGATTGTTATTCAAAAAGACCTTGGTACTGGCATCGCAATCACTGCTATCGTTGCTTCGATGCTTTTCGTCGCAGGTATAAGTAAAAAGATTGTCTTTGGACTTATTGGGGTACTACTAGCGGCAGGGTTGATACTCATTGTTACTTCTCCGCACCGTATTGAGCGGGTGGCAACCTATTTCCAAGGTGATAATACCAGCACAAGCGACGATTCCAGCTACCACATCCAACATGCCAAAATTGCCATTGGCTCAGGTGGTTTCTTCGGAGTCGGTATTGGAAAGAGTGTTCAAGCCTCAGGATATCTGCCAGAAGCACTGAACGACTCAATTTTTGCGGTGATGGGGGAAATGTTTGGGTTCGTGGGGCTAGTTGCTATTCTGGGCCTATTTATAGCCCTTCTGATGCGTTTATTGGGTGCAATGGACCATTTGGTTGATATCAGACTCAAGCTTGCTGTAGCCGGTGTTTTCGGTTGGATAGCCTCGCATGTTATTCTTAACATAGCCGCAATGATTGGGATTTTCCCACTCACGGGTATTACATTGCCACTACTGAGTTACGGTGGTACCAGTATGATCTTCGTTACCGCAGCACTTGGCTTTGTTTATCAACTATCACGTTATACTGTGCATCCATCAAGAATTAAGGAGGAAGACCATGAAGATTCTCGCAGTCGGCGGGGGGTCGGGCGGACACGTTACGCCAGTCGTCGCAGTTCTTAAAGAGCTTCGTGCCAAGCAGCCGAAGGTCGAGTTACGCTTTTGGGTTGATAAGAAATTTGCTGCTCAAGCTCGCTCAATTATGTCTTCATTTGACGATAGTATCGCAGTGCAGACAATTACTGCTGGCAAGCTTCGCCGCTACTACCACTTAACGCTTCTTCAGCATTTTTTGTGGCCTTCGTTGATGGTTAAAAACCTTGGGGATGGACTACTTGTATTCGTTGGTTTTATTCAAAGCCTCATTAAGCTGATTCTTTGGCGCCCTGATGTCGTGTTTACTAAGGGTGGTTACGTCTGCTTGCCGGTTGGTATGGCAGCGCGAGTATTAAAAATTCCACTCGTTATTCATGATTCCGATGCCCACCCTGGGCTCACAAATCGCATTCTGGCGCGTTGGGCGACCTCTATTGGAACAGGGGCGCCGCTTGAGTATTACCACTACCCGAAAAGTAAAACCAAATACACCGGCATTCCTATTAATGCCAGCTTTAAGCCTTATACAAAAGCTCAACAATGGGACGCTAAGCGAGAGTGGGGGATTAACCCCGACAAACCCCTTGTTGTCGTGACCGGTGGGGGGTTGGGTGCGCGTCGCTTAAATAACACCGTACTAAGTATTTCAAAGAAATTACAAAAATCTGCCTCTGTTATTTTGCTAAGTGGGGTAGCGCAGTACGAAGAACTTAAAGCGAAACTTCCAAAAAATAACGAGAATTTTCAACTTCACGCATTTACCAGTGAGATGCCCCGCCTTTTGGGTGCAGCCGACGTTGTTATTACAAGGGCAGGTGCAACCACTATCCTCGAGCTGGTCGCACTTTCGAAACCTACTATTTTGGTACCCAACGCTGCCTTAACTGGTGGCCACCAAATTAAAAACGCCACCGTATACGAAAATGCTAAAGCAGCTGTCGTACTAGTTGAAGATGACATGGTGAACCAGCCCGAGACACTCCTTGCGGCTGTAAATGAATTGCTTGATAATCCAAAGGCCACCCAAGCCATGGCTCGGCGTTTTGCGGCTTTCGCCAAACCCGATGCTGCTAAAGACATGGCAAAGATGATTTTAGCTGCACGCAAGTAACGTATCCTCGCTCAGCAATGTTATCAACAGGTTGTAACATTGATTACCTCGGAAATAAAAGCAAGCTTTTACTTCTCTCGTCTCAGCAATGTTATAATTAACATAATCATGATATCTTTCGGCACAAAAAAACCTTCAAAAGACATTCCTCGCCGCCGAAGGGCCGATACTACTACCGTCGAACAACCCCGTTCGAGTACTCAGTACCGTCGTAACCAAACCCTTAGCGGGGTCAGCCGTACTTCAATGGCTGATACACCACGTGGTCAGGCTCATCAATTAACCATTCAACGCCGTAAAGTGGGTGGCATTTTTGCCATTGTTCTTGTAGCGGTTATTTTTTTGGCGATTCTTTTAACCCAGCTTATGGCGCAGGTTAGCGTAACGTCCTCAACCAAGCCGCTAACTACATCGTTTACTGGTGAGAATTATGAAAAAGCAGTGAATAATTACCTTGGCCTTCACCCCGCTGAACGCCTGCGCTTTGCCTTGAATGAAGATGCATTAAGTGTTTACGTTTCAGCCGCCCTACCAGAGGTAGAATCGATTAAAGTAAGTGGCGTAAAAGACATTGTTGATACGGAGTTTACCGTCACTTTCCGACAACCTGTTGCCGGTTGGCAAATTAATGGTAATCAGTTTTATGTTGATGCCTCTGGCGTGGTTTTTGAGACCAATTATTATGACGCCCCAGCGGTACAAATTGTTGATGAAAGCGGTATCAGCCCCGAAGAGGGTACTACTGTTGCCGGTAGCCGCCTACTAGGGTTTTTAGGAAAAGTTGTTGCCCAAGCAGGGGAGAGGGGATACCAGGTCACCCAAGCTATCCTTCCTGCTGGAATGACCCGTGAACTTGATATTCAACTAAAAGATATTTCAACGCGTGTAAAACTTTCAACGGACAGGGGAGCGGGGGAGCAGGTGGAAGATATGAGCCGGTCAATTATTTATTTGAAAAGTAAAAACTTGAACCCGCAGTATATAGATGTTCGTATTAGCGGACGTGCCGCATACAAGTAGGTTTAGTAGGTCGCTAGCAAGCAACCAGCTAGATTGCTAGGCCTGGCGTGGTACTTCCTCCCCCTACCCTTTGTATACTGAATGTTCTATTTTTGTTCTATATTTATATTTGGTAAAAAAACTATATTTTAATATCAAAATGCACAAACGTCAAATATGAGGGTAGTGGAGCAGGAGGGCTAAAGGCGAGTAGTACGAAATCATTTCACGGAAAAAGCAAATAGCGATACAACGTTGTGGATAACTATGCAAATATGACGGTATCGTGACATTAATGACAACATGGCTTTCTTATAGGCTATAAGGACGCAGGCATTACAGTAAGTGTTAATAAGTAACGGTAATCGTATACGTAAAAGTGTAATTGTGAGTAATGTGTAATATCTACCCTTCTAGAGTAGTATATAAGACGTATGAGTAATCATCTTGTTACACCTATATGTGTTGCGTAAAAGATATATTGTGCGACGTTAGACATAAGTACTTTTACAGATACAAATATCGCTTAGTTTCACTACTTCTGCGACACTTAAGCATTTTAATATTTTGCTAGACCCTACTTTCAACGTTAAATCCTTTCTCGGCGCTTGTGCTGTCTAGCAAAATATTTATGGCTACAATATTAACAATTCATAAAATTTATATAGTATGTTCTATTTTTGTTCTACAAATTTAGAACGACCTTTGCCTGGCCTGTTTCCAATCCCCTACAGGGATTTGGACAGGGTAAGGCCCAAGGCGCAGAGCGCCGCAGGGTACTCGAGACCAGTACATTTAAGGGTTATTTTAAGGGGTCAATATGCAAGAAAAAGATAATAAAAAAACCGATAATTCATTAGCTAATCTAATGAATTACATAACTTATCGCCGTAAACGCCAAAAAACGCTCCAAAGAGCATCAAAAAAGGTTTCTGAGTATATACTGTCAAACAATTTCGATTTATACGTTACGATTACTTTTGACCCTCGCAGGTTACGGAACTACAATCCGCAGGCGGCGTTTAGCCGCCTCAATGGTTGGTTTGCTCGCCAAAGGCAGAACTCTCGCGAAGTGGGCAAGGAATTTCGCTACATCACGTTTCCTGAGGTCTACCGCGATAAGTCCATTATCGAGTTTCACGTTCTCATGACCGGGTGGGATTTTAACTTAGTAAGGTCTGGAATTGTTGTCGATGGTACGCTTGCTCTCACGATATCGCACTTCAAATTTGGCTATACGAAGGCACGAAGCCTGCAAGACTACTCGAAACAGCAAATCTTCGAAATGGTGCTCCCCCACCTCGAGAGAAATTCGACAGATTTCTTTAATGGTCGTAGTTACTACCCTTCTCGTAACCTAGAGGTCATAGAAGTTATACATAACGCCGAAACGCGTATGGATGTAGCTACAACACTAGACCCTATTAACGCTTTAGGTGCATATAGCGTAGAAACAATGGAGGCTTTAGGACTCGGAACTGACTACAAACCTGTAAAAGGTCATAAGCGTTTGTTAGACAACTAGTACCGTTAGAATTAGGGGGGAAAGACTTATTCTATTTCTTCAATAATTTCACTTTCTTTTACAACTATTCCATCAACAGTCACATTTGTTTTGACAAGGTATTCCCACTCTTTATTAACATATTCACTTCTGAATATATCACCTTCTGCTATTTGAGTTATTTTACCTGGTCGTGTTCTACCACCCCAGTTAAATTTAACTTTTGTACCGTCAGTGTATTTTGGATTGTTCATTATGCTCTCCTGTTTATGTATTAATTATATTGGGTATTGAATAGTTATGCTAATACTCCCTACCCTCTAAACAAACAGATAAAATGATAAAATAAAAGAATGAGTACTACCCCATTTGCTTGGAATCCTACAACTCTCTATACAGTGAGGTGCGTTATATACTCTAAGAACACATCCAGAAGCTTTCTACGCCCTACCTACGCTAAAGACCCTATTGATGCATGTCTTGAAGCTGATAAACAACTAATAAGCCATTCAGTAAACGAAAAAAGGCTATTCTCTATTTACTCAGTACGTTCAACTAAAGCTTGATTTTATACTCTTATTCCCCTACTCTAAGAATGTAAAAAGAATTATTATGTTCTAAATTTGTACGTATCTCCGATTGTATAAACTATCAACTTTCACATTTAACAGAGGTCACTACTCTGTGTAAAAGTTTAACAGTCATAGTCGATATATTGTGCGACGTTAAGTATATATAATGATTAGGCATTGTAATGCCACTCCACTCATCCAGTTTCTGAAATTATTTTCTCTAAGTTCTCTATTTGTATGTCTACTTGCCTATTTGTGCCTAGCTGGGCTGTATTTGATTACCCATGTATATATATTCACATTTCAATAGATTTTATTATTTTATGTATGTATATAGTTAATGTTCTACTTTTGTTCTATATTATTTCGCGCCTGAAAACAGGTCGTTTTGACCACTCCCCTGGTAGGGCGGTAAAAGAGCTGTAATTAACAGGGGTGTAACAGAGGTGAGTATTACTCAGAAGATATGCTACGAGGGTCGTTTTTATCATCACTGTCGATAAAATTACTCATTTGCGGGTCATTTGGCATAGCTACGAGAAAATAACCGACTTTGACGGGCTCTACGTTACGTTCTGAAACAGGGATAGGGTCATTTACGTGCCACATACCTTCTTTAACCACAGCCTCGAACGGCTTAGAAATCATTGGCGTTAGGTCTTCGTCGAGTAGGATGATATGTACAGCAAGAGCGCCTAATGAGTTGGGATATTGCGGCTCGTCAACGTGCTGAATATGTTCTATTTGTACAGGAAATGCAACGGACGTGTGGTCGGAGGTTCTGTCATTAATTTTCGCGAAGGCTGTGTAAATGGCATGTTCCTGAAGCGCACTATTAGCTACCCGGTTGCGTCGTTGGTCGAAATACAGGGAAGTGCCTTCTGGGAATGATTGTTCATGTGACATGCCAGGAGTATACCCCTACGCAATACTCAACGCAAGGCTGCTTGGCATAAAAGAACCCCACACTCATTGCGGGAGAGCGAAGCTCTTCTACCGCGAGTGCGGGGGTGTTTTTCTGTTGACATTACTTACCGCCGATTACCGAAACAACTATTACGGCAACTACTACCACTCCCGTGAGGGCGAGATAGAAGTACATCGTGGAGCGGTTGTACTTGAGGTAGGCGTACGGGTTGTAGATTACGAGATTTACTTCGGCAAGCTGGTCTTGGTACTCCTGGTCGGGAGTCCCCTCTAGCTCGGCTTGAGCATCGACAATCTCTTGTTCGAGCTGTTTGAATTGCTTACGCGTTTCCTCGATAACCTCGTGGATGATGGTGCACACCACGAAATCACTTTCTTTATGGGTAATGCCGTAGGTTTTTGAAGCCTTTGCATATTCCCTTTTTAGAAATTTGAGGCTGGCTTCAGTCCGGTCGCGTTCAGCGACTTTTTGTTCGAAAAATGCGTCCATCGCTACTCCCCTGCCTTGTTAACTTCGTTGTTTTTCAGAAAGAAGGTATCGACTTTCGTAAATGATGAGTGACCTATCGAGGATGTTGATATGTGCACTGCAGCATCGCTCTTTTTCGGGCTCATGTCGCAACATCGAGAGCGTCTTTCGAAGCTCTTCCCAGACTTGGATATATTCGATGTAGGTAGAGACGTCCCAGTGGCCTGGGTCGAGGTCTTGAATACTCATGGTGCTTCCTTTCGGCCGTGTCACAAGATAGTAAGCAAGTGACCCAAGAAAGTGCTGAGGAATGCGTAAGTGAATAGTCCGAAGAGCAAGCAGTAGCCCGCAATCAGAAACACAGCCGCATGCAGAAGGATAACAAAGCCAATAAAGAAAAATATTTTCCAAAAAGCTTTGATAAAAAACGCTCGAATGGCGTAGAGTACGGAGTACTCTTTAAAGACTACATCAACCATACTGCTGCCACCTCTTCCAAAAGCCCATGAAATCCTGTGTGAGCGGAGTGCCCGGATGTTCTCGAACGAACCTCTCGGCTTCTTTTTGACGATTTTCTTCGTCAGTCATTCGCCGGAAATCAATTTCGTACAAATTAAGGAGCTCATCTTCAGCCGGTGTGCGCATTGGGCACCCCCTTACGGTAGTTTGACGGCTAAATCAGTGAGGCAAATTATAGTATAAAATTGGTAAAAAATCAATAGTGGCCATATTGAGCACGGGCTTCGAAATTGGGTTGGCGCAGGTTGAGTGTGTTAATGATTCCATTGGGGGTAAGGTCGTAGCCCATTACCCTCTCTTGTACGCCGTCGATAATAACGGTAGTCTCAACCGGTTCTGGATAGCCAATGGCATAGGCTAAGTACACGTATACCTCTTTTGCGCCGCGTTCTTTGAGGTAATCGACGGCAATTTTTCGGGCCATGTAGGCACCCGAACGGTCTACTTTTGAGGCATCCTTACCGCTGAACGCACCGCCGCCGAGAGGTACGCGGGGACCATAATTATCAACTGCCAGTTTGCGGCCGGTTAACCCAGCGTCAGCGTCGAAGCCGCCAATGTTCCAATCCCCTGCTGGGTTGGCGTGGATAGTAATTGCATCGGGGGTGGCGACGGCGAGTGGTTCTTGCGTTACCCAGTCGATTATTTCTTGCTTCAGCTCGTCATGTGGGGCGTGTTGGAAACTTGCTACAACGACAGAAATCGCGCCGTCGACGGTAGTGACTTGGGTCTTGCCATCAAATGGCCATTTTTTGTATAAATACTGGTTTAATTTGCGTGCTAGTACGTATTCTAAAGGCAGAAGCTCTGGCGTTTCGTTTGTGGCGTATCCAACCATGATTCCTTGGTCCCCTGCCCCGCCTGTATCAACACCCTGCGCAATTTCGGGGCTTTGGACGGATATTCGCTCAACTAATTCAACATCACCCGCTAGGCGCTTTACGATAGCTGGAATATCAACACTAAGGGCGCTTGAACTGACTTCACCAGTGACGAAAATGGTTCCATGGCCACCGGCGACATCAACGGCGACACGAGCATACGGGTCTTCTCGTAAATGGGCATCTAAAATGGCGTCCGAAATTTGGTCACACAATTTATCGGGATGTTTTGGTGAAACGCTTTCGGCAGTTCTAAAAATAGTTACTTTTGACATAAAAAATACTCCTTTTGTATATCTTTTCGCCCGTCAGAATGAGAAAAGATTAAAGGAGTATGGAAATACTAATTATCTTCCCTGCTTACTGCAGGCTAGAAGGGGCACCTTTTCCATTTAAAAAGATTAAATGGCTGGTTGCCGGCAAGTCATAGAGCTAGTTCTCTCGTTGCACTCTGGATATACGATTTGTTAATTACCCTGTTACTATAGCAAAATTACGCTTCAGGCTCAAGGTCGTCTGTTTTAAGACGTTTAAAGATAATACTTTCGTAGTGGAGAGGAATATATATTTCTGTATCGTTATTTGGTTGCGGTTTTTTCTCACCAGTTTCGTCTTCAAGTAGAAACGTGGGGTCTTTTAGTCGTATTGCGGCTGTCTCTTCAGTGTATTCGGCATTCTCAGATACTTCTTCCTCTGTATCATTATCGCCGTCGAGAACTCGGTCTAAATCCCTATTTGAAGGTGCCTGGATGATATGAATACCGTCATATACTCCGAGTATCTCAGTAAACTGGTCATAATAAAATTCTTGGCCTTTATTAGATATACCAAAGAATTCACCGTTTACGTTGAGAAAGTCGTCAGGACGTAACAAGTTGTATTCTAAAGTGAATTTATTAAGCTGGTCTTCGGCGTGGCCGTTAGCCGAGATAAGCATCGATAGGTTCGAAGCTTCAAGCTGTTCGTCAGACGACACGTTTTCATAATATTCCGAATAAATAATTTCACGAATAGATGAAACATCTTCCCATTCTGGAGGTTTAATACCCTCGGGGTCGCCAAAAACTGCCTCTGTTTCTTCAACGGTTGGGATGTATATATTTACATTTGCAATAGACTGTTGGGCTAATTTTGATGCTCCCGAATGAAATGCTGGGGAAGGTTCGCTTGTAAGTGAGTTGAGTGATGGCTTTAACGCCTCGGTGACAATCATTCTAAAACCCATCATTGCTAATTGTTGGTGTGCTTCGTTTGGTGTTAACCTTTCGACGGCTCTTTGACCGAATATTTCATATAACGGGCTCAACCCGTGTGCTGACAGTGGCTGCGAAAGGTCTTGTTGGATTGATTTTGAAAGTCGGGCCCGCCAAACTTCTTCTGATTCAGCGGCATCAAATGTTAGCATGTCGATGTTCACTTGAAGGTCTTTATATGATTGGGCAAACCCAGTTTTGTAATATTCACCCTTGTCGGTTTCAAGGTAATTTATAAATTCAAGGCCAATAAGTTCACCATGATACGTCGCTTGGACTTCTTCTTCAACATTGTCAAAAGGTTGATTTGCAATACACTGCGCCATAGCCACCATTTGTCGTAATTCGTTTTTTCCTTTTGGGATATTTGCATAGGTCTCTATAATTTCAACTACGTAATCCGTGAGGTCGGTAAATGCATCCATTCTTTGTTGCATATTTTTGGATGCATATTGAATAGATTTCTCGTTACGTTCAATGAAAAATTCGGCGGACATAGGAGGTATTGTACAGGGGTCAAAGGTGGAACTCAAGCATAAATGCAATCATGAGAAAACCCCGCTACCGAGAGGGCGCGGGGCTCTCATCGGGCGGGGTTAATTTTGTTCGTGCGACACTCTGTGGGTGAACACCGAGGTGTAGCTGCAGTCTGCTTTGTACAGGTTCATGTACTCGACGTTGAGCGCCCCAAGAATTCCGAGCAGGCGGTCGATTTCGAACGTTGTGTGGAGTTGGTCGTAGTCGATGCCGGAGGTGCTCTTGCCGAACATCCTCGCATTGGAACGAAGGAATCCGAGAACCTTAGTTATCTCCTTCATCTGAGTCGTGATTGAGTGGTGTTTCAGGATGCTGCCGACAGCTCTCTCCATGTCTTCGGACATTGCTGCCCAGAAAATTGCTTCGATGTCTTCGGCGTGTGTTGCGTCGAAAATGTTTTCGATTTCTCGAAACAATATTGCATCATCGTCATTTGCCAATTGATTCTCTTTTCTCTCGATGAACAACGTAGATAATACTATATCACAATTTGTATAAATGTCATTGAATTGATAGAAAGCTTAAGTGTGATAGATTTTTCGCATACAGCTAAGCTTAAGCGATGCTATAGTTTTTCTATCCTACCAGGCGGCCTTTGATAATTTGCTAATTACCACCGCTATCTCAACCCGAAGAAAGGAACAATATGGAGCGCTCATCCGGCCGTCACACTGTGGCTGACCTGATTAAGAGTGGTGATGTGATACCGAGCGAACCGTCCATCGCGGAAAAATTGGCTTCACGAATCGTGCCAGGGGACGTCGCAGTACTTTTGCCGGCCCGAAACGAGGCGGAGCAAATTAGCTCCACTATCCAGGCTTTGATTTATCAAACGAGGCCACCAAAACGAATAATCGTTATCGTGAACAATTGTACCGATTCAGGGGCGACCGCTCACATGGCACGTGAGTTTCATGGCGTGGAAGTTGTTGAGATGTTCAACAACCCATTCTTAAAAGCTGGTGCGCTCAACGAAGGTATTCGTACTGTCATGGCGAGCCAAACTCTTCCGGAGTTTGTGCTGACCATGGATGCCGATACTACCCCGGACAATGACTTCCTCGAAAACACTGTCAATGTCATGAATAACCGACGCGAAGTTGGTGGCGTTTCGACGGTGTGCGACGGCAAGCAAAACCTGGGCAGTACCCGCTTCGCAAGCCAGCTAGCGGAAGTTCAGCGGCTGGAATATGCCCGTGCGGCGTTTACTCGGATGCGTAAAAACATCCACACTATGTCTGGCGCGGGTAGCTTGCTACGAATGAAAGCTGTGCTAGATGTGGTGGTCTCACGAGGAGTATTGTTTGCCGAAAGGGCCGACAACCTCGTTGAAGATTTTGAGGCGACGCTTGAAGTGAAGCGGATGGGTTGGGTAGTTATTAATAACTACTACTGCCACGTCCACACTGACCTGATGACGACAATCCCCGACCTGATGAAGCAAAGGGTGCGTTGGGTCCATGGGACAATCAATGAACTTCGACGCCGTGGGTGGGCTCCGGAGACCTGGCAGAGCATCTTGACGATGTGGTATGCCTATCTGAGTATTCCGTTTTTCTATCTTTGGTTCGTGCTGATTGGTTTCAACTTGTCGGTCGGCAGCCCGGACATCAAAGACTACTGGTTTTTAGGGTTCGTAATACTCTTTCAAGCCATTAGTGTTTATCGCCTTGGGTGGAAGATGATGCTGGTGGCGGCTTTGCTGCTACCTGAGGTCCTTTTCGCCCTAGTGCGCCATACGTGGGTAATTACGTCGTTGGTGAAATCATACAGCCTGCGACACCACCCACGATCTGTTATTCAGTCAGAACTATCTTGGTAGGAAGGTGCGAAAATGCAGGGAATGGGTGGTGGTGCGTTGACGTTTGGCGGCTTGTTCATGTTGTATGTGAACTTGTCCCCGCTGCTAATTTGGGTCGCAATGTTTCTGGTGGCGCTGGGAATAGTTTTCCTAGTATATGTGTGGAGGCGGCGGCGTCGAGAAGCGCGCGAGGCATACGGTTTGCTCCCAATCGGGCAGCGAATCAAAACATGACTTCGCAACCGGCATGCTCTAGTAAACGAGGTTGACTGTAGGAGGTCTCCCGTTTACTAGGGCATGCTACTTACAATTTATGATAATTCGATGATAGGTTCAGGAAGATAATTAAGGAGGTACATATGAGATATTTAAAGCGAAAATTAATAGTGTTGGCTGGGTTTATGGCCATCAGCGTTGGGGTACTTTTTGGCGCCCATCCGGCATCCGCGGCGCCATCGGCTAATTTACTGCCAAATCCATCGGTCGAAACTTCTTCTGGGTCGCCCGCTGCCCCAACCAGTTGGACAAGTAATAAATGGGGTACGAATACAACATCGTTTATTTATTCAATGACAGGCCGAACGGGCTCAAAAAGCGTGAAAGTACAAACAGCTTCCTATACAAGCGGTGATGCTAAGTGGGCAGCAGTAGGTGTAGCTGTTACTCCGGGAACGCAGTACACCTATAGCGATTACTACATCGCAACCACCGGGACGCGAATTGTTGTTGAGTACGAATCAACTACCGGCGTACTTTCTTATTCGGAGCTTGCTGCCGTCCCAAGTGCATCGGGTTGGACCCAGGTGACCCGATATTTTACCCCACCTGCCGGAACATCCAAGGCTCGTGTATTTCACCTTCTTTCCGCAGCGGGAACATTACAAATCGATGACGCGAGTTTGACATACGAGCTAACAGCTCCGCCGGTAACAACGAACCTTGTACCAAACCCTTCGCTTGAAACGGCGACCGGCTCCCCTACTGCGCCAGTTAGCTGGACCAACAGCAAATGGGGTACGAATACAACAACCTTTAGTTATCCATCTAATGGAAAAACAGGTACAAAAAGCGTTCAAGTTCAAATGACGAGCCGAACCGACGGCGATGCTAAGTGGTCCTTTGACCCAATTAGCGTGCAGGGTAATAAGTTATACGAAATTAGCAACTACTATAAAGCCAACGTGCCAACTCGAACCATTATGGTGACATATGATGCTTCAGATAACCCAACCTACACCGATTTAACGACGTCTGTACCGGTAAGTGCTTCTGCGTGGGCATTTACCACTAAAACGGTCACAACGCCCGCAAGCGCGGTTAAATTAACGGTCTATCACGTACTTGAGGCTGTAGGCACCTTGCAAATTGACGACATGAGCGTGGTGGCGACAACTGCATCGTCAAACCCTATTGCTAACCCTTCGCTTGAAACTGCAGGGACCCCAACAGCTCCAATAAATTGGGTGAATAGTAAATGGGGTTCAAATACTGCCAATTTCCAGTACATTACAAACGATGGCCACTCTGGAACGAAGAGCGCCAAAGTGACGGTTACTAATTATGTAGATGGTGACGCAAAGTGGTACCCGCAACCGTTCAGCTTAACTGCTGGGAACCAATATCGTTATACAGCTTGGTATAAAACTAATACTCGCGCACAGGCCGTGGTAATGTTTACGAAGGCAGACGGTTCGGTTACCTACTTCGGTATGCCGCAGCCCTTCCCTGCCAGCAACGCATCAACTACGTGGCAAAAGTACACTGAAACATTTACGGTGCCAGCGGGTACAGTGAGTGTTTCGCCATTCTTGTTCATTGCATCGAATGGGTTCTTGAGCGTTGATGATGTGAACGTTGAAGCCTATACGCCAACCGGCTTTACTCGCCCACTTGTTACGCTTACCTTCGATGATGGCCATGAAGACAACGCAGCTACTGCCCTGCCGGTTATGAACGCCCGTTCAATTAAATCGACACAGTGTTTTGCAACGCAGTATATTAAAGATAATACAGCAGCCCAGCAAGCAGTTGCGACGTTCCAAAATAGTGGCCATGAAATTTGTTCACACACTATTACTCACCCCTTCCTTACTTCATTAACGGCCACACAGTTAACAACTGAAGTGAAAAACTCGCAAACCTATTTGAAAACATTAACAGGTGCGCCAGTAAAGAACTTTGCTTCGCCTTATGGTGATTACAACCAAGCGGTGAATACCGAGTTGAAAAAGTACTACCGCTCACACCGTACTGTTGATGAAGGTTATAATTCAAAAGATAATTTTGATGCCTATCGAGTACGTGTTCAGAATATGAAGAACACAACAACGCTGGCTGAATATCAGTCTTGGATTGACCAAGCTAAAGCAACGAATACTTGGTTAGTGTTGGTATACCACCGCGTTCCGGTTACCGGTGCAACTGATGTTGAAGAATTCGATACTCCATTCGCGGACTTTACTCCACAAATGGATGCCTTGGTAGCCGGTGGCGTGACGGTAAAAACGTACGACGCTGCCCTGGATGAATTGACAGCTCAGCTTCCGTAGTTGAACTGAAAGCAAATAAAAACCCCGGCTTAAGGCTGGGGTTTTTATCTATTGCCGGTATAGTCGTAAAAAGAAATATCAGCTACTTCGAGGCGCCACCCCGCTTCGTCGGCATCGTTAATAGCCCCAATTGTTTCTTTGTCTTTGCCGCCCATCGCCAAGTTGAGAATAGGATATAATTCGTTCTTATTGCCGAATGGCCAGTCGTTTGGATCGTTCGATTTTTTAATAAACCGGTGATACGGTACGTCGTCAAAAGTTAAATACATGACATCAGGAGTAAGTTCTACCCCATACTTATGGAAGCTGTGGGTGACGTCATTTACAGGGATTACTTCAGTAGAAGAGCCGTTGTAGGTGTGTACGGTGCTGGTGACAAGGTGCGGGTTTTTGCCATAAAATTCTAAGATATCAATTTCACCATTACGCAGGTAGAACTTTTGTTTTTCACGCTCTGCTTTTGTGAAGTTCTTATTAAGCGTATGTACTTCATTGCCAGATAGCAACCAAAAAGCTGGCCAGGTGCCTTCACCGCGCGGCATTTTCATTACGGCCTCAAGCTTCCCGTATTCAAAGCTTAACGAGTTACGGGTATCAATTCTTCCTGAAGTGTATTCAAATGTTTTACCTTCGGGGTCGTCAGGATAACGGTAGTCGCGTTTGTGGGCTTCAATAACCAACCCGATTCCTGGTTCAATTCGGACATTTTCGCGCCAATCTGTATACCCCTGCTCTTCTCTGTTATAACCTGGAACCTTCGCTGAATTTTCATAATGCCAAAGGTTTGTATCTAACGTTGAGCGACCCATCTGCGCAAAGTTTTGTTGCCAATCGGGGGTTTTGCTAAATTCAGCTGAACGTTCATAATTTGGTTTTGGACGTACTACTTCGTACGTAAGCCCACCAGCTAAAGCCGCACCTACAACGAACCCGGCTGTCTTTAAAAAAGTACGGCGGGATACAGCTTGCTCTTCTTCAGGCTGCGGGTCGTTGATTTCCATGCACCTATTATATCATTGTATAAATCAGGCTTTATTCAGAAGCTGCAGGGACGGGTGTTGAGTTTTGACCGTCAGTCGGGTTCGCGCCTGTTGAAGGTTTGCGCTTGCGTGTTCGCTTGCGCTTCTTTTTTACAGGGGCATCACCTTCGCTACCAAAAGCAGCTGCTGGTGCGGGTCCGTCATTGTTTTGGACCACGCTCAGTTGTTGGACGCCTTGAATTGGGTTACGCGGTGCACTTTGTGAGGCGTTCTGAGGCGCTTCGGGGTTTCGGACCGTATTGTTTACGGCTCGTGCGCCAGCATCGATTGGCCACTGCTTAGATTGGCTTTGAGATTGAGGGCGGCCGTTTGAAGTTTGTGGACGGTTGTTATTTTGGCCGCCGCCTCCACCGCCATTGCCTGCTGCTTGCTCGGCCATTTGTGCTTTCACATCTTTACTAATTTCTTCTTCAACTTCAGCACGGTTGCGGCTGTAAAGACGGCGTGTATTTTCAATAATGCGGCCAGTGTTATCAATTTGTTCAGGAGGCAACGTAAGTGTCGTGGCACTGAAGGCTGGAGTCTTCTCGCCGGCAACCACCATGTTCACGATAAAGTGACGGTTGTGCATTTGTAGCAAGTCGCCTGCTTCGAACTGTGGCTCGAATTGTTTAGCAAGTATTGGCGAGTCGTCTGCAGAAACACGGAAAGATATCATTGTACCAACGTTACCGAAGACGGCGTCGCGAACGGTGTCGGTCATCTGTGAAATATACTGGTTGGCAACGGTAAGGTTGAGGGCGTACTTACGAGCCTCAGACAGAATGGTTGCAAATGAATCGGTGGCGAAGTTTTGGAATTCGTCTACGTATAGGTAGAACGGACGACGATCAGCAATGTTTGGAATGTCACTACGGCTCATGGCAGCGAGCTGAATTTTAGTAACGAGGAAAGCACCGAGAATTGCCGCGTTATCTTCACCAATGAGACCTTTTGAAAGGTTAACAATAAGGATCTTTCCTTCATCCATAATTTCACGAATGTTAAAGGTAGATTTTGGTTGGCCGATAATGTTACGAATAGTTGGGTTGGCTGTAAAAGCACCTACCTTGTTGAGTACTGGCGCAATAGCTTCGGCTTGGAACTTATCGTTCCAGCTGGCAAATTCGACGTTCCAGAATTGTAGTACGACGGTGTCAGTACAGTACGACAAAGTTTCTTTACGGAATTTCTTGTCGGTAAGCATGCGAGTAATATCAAGCATGGTGGTAGTTGGACGGTCTAGAAGCGCAAGAATAGTATAGCGAAGAATATATTCCAAACGCGGTCCCCAGCTATCACCAAACATACGTTTAAGAACACCAATAACTTCCGAGCTAATGTTGCTCTTTTGTTCTGGGTTGGAAACTTCCAGGGGGTTAAACCCAAGCGGGTATGCAGTATCGGCTGGGTTGAAGTACACAACGTCTTGCATACGGCTGCCAGGGATAAAGCGCATGTTGTCCACGGCGAAGTCACCGTGCGGGTCGATGATGGCGTAGCCGTGGCCGTGGAAAATATCACTTAAGGCAAACAGTTCAAGCAAACCAGATTTACCAGCACCGGTTTGTCCAATAATGTAGACATGGCGCGAACGGTCTTGGCGAAGCATACCAAACTGGTGGTTAATGCCGCGGAAGTTTGTTAAGCCAAAGGCGCTAATGTTCTCATCGATTGCAGAATCGCCAGTAATAATAGGAAGTTTCGCTGGTGGTTCAGCGGTTTTAGAAGTAGCCCAAACGATGTTTGGGGTTTCCACGCTGGTGTGTGGCAAGTGGTATACACTCGCAAGCTCTTCGATATTAAGAATATAACTGCCACTACCAAAGGTACGTTGACGGTATACCGCTAAATCTTCTTTTTTAAAGCTAGCGTTGCTTGATTTAAAGCCGTTTAAGTTAGTACTGTTGAACTGTTTAAAGGTACCAACAATCGCCTGCATTTGTTGGCGGGCGTTTACGGTACTATCGCCTAGGTAAGCAATACGAATTTTTACTTCGTAACCAAGTTTAGTCGCTTTTTTCTCAGCTTCAGCAATACGTGTTTTGTCACGGTCGCTGAGCTCTTTGATAGTAACAGTGCCACCGGCGCCAGCTTCAGGTGGTTTCCAGAGTGCTTCGAGCATTTGCGGTACCCAAGTAAAGCCCAATTTTAATGAGCTGCTTTTGCCGTCACGTACACCCTTTACCCATTTGCTGGTTTGCTTGTGCCAATCATCGGCAGTTGGACGGGCAAGAATTTGCACCCAAATTTCTTCACCAGTCGCTTCTAGTTTAGCGAGGGTTCCGGTAATACCCGCCAGCGGGTCAACTTCGAAACTCTGGAACGATTTAATAGGTAAAAAATCAGTTTCGGAAAGTGTAATGTCGGTTGAATACACAATACTGTGCTCGCCTTCGTGGGCCGTGTAATCTTCATCGGCTGCCCGAATTTGCACGGTTGGGTATTGTGAGTAAATTTGGCCTTCTACGAAACTACGAAGGTTTTTCGGCACCCACACATAAAAACGAATTTGTCCGTTAACGGAAGCAAACTCAAAACTAAGGTGTTCTTGCACTCCCCCGTTTTCTTTTAGCTCGTCTTTGTCACGTAAAATACCGTGAAGGCTGGCAAACATTTGCTCGGCCGCTAGCTCGCTTTTATCGTTTGTTTTAGGAATTTCAAGAATTAAAAGAACGCCATCCATATTGGCAATAACTTCGGCTTTTTTGTAATTTTTCCAGGTTAAATAAGCCAATACTAAGACAATTGGTAGCCAAACGTACCATTGAAGTAAAAATGTGAAAAATAAGCCAATGAATTCCATAGTTGTTTCTATTCTCGCACCTCTGAAGTTTTAAGGCAACATGAGCGTTTTGATATGTATTTATTATAGCACATTTTATGTAAAATATCAATATTAAAAGAGCCCGCCACCGACGAGCGATGCGTGTACCAATTAAGGTAACGGGCTCTTTCGATGACGGGCTTTATTTCACTGACTCGTGCTACTTACTTGCGAAGGCGCGAAGCTTTCGCTGGTTGACCCAGTAGTAAGTAGCAAATCCGATAAAGAACAGCAGCGTGATGATGCTGGCTCCACCGGAAAGGTACGCAAACGTTCCACTCATCATGTACTTGTATAGAGCGATGGAATCGTCGACGCTTTCTCGAGTGTCGAGAGCATTCTGCGAAGTCCACGCCATGACGAGGGTGAACGCTACGAGCATGGCGAACACGATTGCTGTCGGGACGAAGGTTGATTTCGCCCAGGCAATATTTCCTTGTACTTCGCTGACTTTTTGCATGAGACTCCTTGGTTAGCTGGTTGCGAACGAGGCTTTCTTTCGAGTGTGCGTAGTCGTACGCACAAGATGAAATAGAAGAGCATATAAATATACGCTGCTGTATCTCACCTAGTGCGAGTGAATGTGAATGTACCCCTAAAAACAAAATTTTAAGAAGTGTATATATTATAGCATAAATACTTTAAAAAAGCAACAAAAGAGGCCCCTTAGGACCTCTTTTGTGAATAGAATTTTGTAACTAAACTTCTTCAGCTAAAATATAAGTAGCTTTCGCAACTCGCTTGAACTGTACCTTGCTTTGAAGGTTAAGAAGAATTGTTGTTTCCTTAACTTGGCGGCTTTTTAATACACGCTTGACGATTTCGTCACGGTGAAGTGGCTCTTTTGCATCTTTCAATACGCTCGAAATGATGTCGCTAACAGTACCCTTGCTGTAACCCCAGTTGTCGAGGGCATAAATACCACGGCCGATAAGTACAAAGCGCTTGTCTTTGATAAGTTCGTTGTGGATAGCTTGAGTTGTCACGTCTTTACGTTTGAAAGTACTACCTTTGATTGACTTAGCAATCTCAGAGAAGTGCATAGGTTTTTTGTTGTCCGCTAAGATAACGTAAATTTTGTCACGAATGTTCTTAGGGTTAACAGTTGGCCATTTCGTAAGACCCCATGAGTCTTTAAGGTGTGCAAGTTGCTTGCTAATACTTGCAAGTGCGCTTACTTGTGAAGGGTGCTCATAGTTAAGTTTGTCGAAAAGTTGGTCGACGCTTTGTGGTTCTTTTGCTTCTTTAACAGTTGCAACGATTTCATCAACGCGAGCTTTAAGTTTCTTTTCGTCGCCGTAATCAGCGATAGCAACAGCTTGGAAGTAGTTGTCGTTTTCATCAAGTGTTGTAAGGCCAGGAGCCAAAGTAGCGATAAATGCAACGTGTGCACGTTCTTGTTGGTTAGTTGCTTTGCCATAAATTTTATCAGCAAGGTCTTGAGTACGGGCAGCGCGGCCGTTTTCGCTTAATGTACGGATGAAGAGTTTCTCTAGTTGAGAAACGGCATCTGTTTTACCGTCTTCAGCAGCGATTTTAAGGCGGATAAGAATAGCCTTTTCAAGTTGACGGACGCGTTCGCGGGTAATGCCAAGGAGTTCGCCAATTTGCTCAAGTGTTTCACGGCGGTCGTAAAGTCCAAAACGGCGTGTAATAATTTCACGTTCGCGTTCTTGGTCGATGAGAGCAATAACGTCGCTAACCCCAGTTTTGAGATCGATTTGTTTAGTTTCAATTGCAGTATCGGTCATGTATTCTCTATCTTTCTTTCCACCACACCACAGGTTATTAAAATCTATTAAGTATTAAATATCATTATAGAAGATTATATGAATAATGTCAAATACTTTATATATTAATTCAATTATAGCATAAATTCGACAGTGCATGTACATAGTGTTATGGGACTTTTAGTTATCCACAGTATGTGGTGTGGTAAGTAAGCATAAGCGGCACCCTACACCTTACTTCCTGTTATTTTAGGACATGAAAAAGCCCCTGTTGCAGGGGACGCGGAGTCTGCTTTCGCAGCGTTCACGCGTCCCCTACTCTAGGGGCTTGGTTGTTCATGTTTCAGTTGCATCGACGGGCTTTTTTAGCCTTTTACGGATAACTCGGGTTGTCGGATGACGACATGCTTTCTTTGTCCCACTCTTCCTCGACGTCCATCTGACCGGAGCGAAGAAGATTGTAGTATTCCTGGAGTGTTGAATCGAAAGGCATGGTTGCCTTTTTGCCTTTACGCCATTCAATACGGGCCCAATGTCCGAGCCCGTACGTAAGTGCGATGTAAAGCATGCTCCACCAGAGGTCCAGCGACAGCATGGCGGAAAAGGCTTTTAGGCCAAGTGCTATCGTTGCAACGACCAGTGCCCAGAAGTACACCTGCATCACTCGGTGTTGCGTAATACTGTCGGCCTTACTTTTGAAAGACCGAATCGTTCGAGAAATAAGGATTCCTGCGAACATAGCGAATGCCACGAAAAGCAGGACGGCCCCCATTGCCTCGAGGAGCAGTGCGGAAATAGTCATCTTTGTCTACTTTCTTTGTAAGTATGGCAGCTAGGTAACCCTAGCGGAATTGGTTTTAGCGACGATGTGCAATACGAAAGGTGGTAATGGCCACGATAGCAAACCCTGCGGTGCTTAAAGTGAATACTGCAGTGCTTAGCGAATTAGATTCACCGAAAGCCACCATCAACCGAAGGATACAGGCGACAAAGAGAAGCGAGAAGCAACTACCAACGAATTGAAGAAATCGTTTCGCCGATAGGTACACTTCTGCTTTTGTTATTTTTACTATGAATAGTATCAACAACACGGCGCCAAAACTGAATGCGATGAACGCAAGCGTATCACCGATATTGTTGAGCAACTGAATTGTGAAGGTATTCAACTTTACGTCCTTTTTAATGGAGTACAACGGCTAGAGTGTCGAGCCGAGAAGAATATGTAAATTATAAAATTAAAGTGTTAAAAAGTCAATTAATAATGTCGTTTGGGTATTTTTTTAGGGGCGCCCTAGACTCAAGAAGAATCTTTGGGCGCCCCTTGGTTTAGTTATCTCTTGCCGGCTACGGAATGAATTTCCTTTTGCTCGGAGCGTTCCTGTGATGCCGTACGCGCACTTGCGATGAGGAAAACCAGCGCGGAGCCGCTTCCGATTGCGAAAAGCATAACTTTCCATCCTGTGGGCGAGCCGTAATCCAGCATTAATGATACGAGTACCGCTAGACATACGACAAGTCCGAACACTGATGTCAGGGTGGACGTTCTGAAGCTCGGACGCTTGCCGTGCGAAAGCCGCACCGATGCCATGATGAACGTGGCAGGCGGTAAAGCGAGCGCGGATATCACAAGCGCCTTCAGGAGGACGCCGAACATGAGTGACAGCAGAAGCCATACCTCTGCTGGAGGTTCTGTTAAATAGTCGTTCATTCTTTTGCCTTCTTCTTTCGTCGATGGGAGAATAACTTTATGAATTTATCACCTCTTTAACCAAATTGGCTACGCAGGTCTAAAACTCCAACAATAGCAAGGACATTTTTCGTCCGCTTTGTAGTGAATGAAAAACTATGTATATTATACTATAAAATAAAGTATTTGTCTAGCATAAGGCTGGAAGTTTATTTTGCGGCAGGTGTTCGCGTTGCTTTAACTGTCTTTGGCTTTGCAGCTTTTTTCGCTGGTGCCTTCTTTTTTGCGGCTGTTTTCTTAGCAAATCGGCCTTTTGTTTTCGCAGCTGGTGCATCGGCAATCATTTGCTTGGCTTGTTCGTGAGTAATTTCTTCAGGCTTTTGGTCTTTAGGAATTTTGGCATTCTTTTTGCCGTCAGTAATGTATGGGCCGTAGCGACCGTTGAGTACTTTAACGCCATCACCAAAGTCGGAGATGTTTTTAGCAGCTTCTGTAATAAGTTTTTCGTTATACAGTTCGATAGCTTGTTCGAGCGTAATATCGTGCGGGTCGATAGGTTTAATGCTGACAAAAAGTTTATCAACTTGAATGTATGGACCGAAGCGACCAATGTTGGCTTTAATAACTAGGCCGTCCTTCGTCTCCCCTACTATGCGAGGAAGTTGGAAGGCTTTTAGTGCTTCTTCAAGAGTGACTGTTTCAATGCGAGCACCCTTTGGCATAGGGGCGAAGGTTGGCTTTTCTTCGCTTTCAGTATCGCCAAGTTGTAGCATAGGGCCAAAGCGACCAAAGCGGGCGTAAATCATTTTGCCACTCTTAGGGTCGGTACCAATAGGTGTTGATTGTGCCACCTTTGAACGGTCGATGTCGCCAGCACCTTCCACGAGTTTGTGGAAAGGTTTGTAGAACTTATCAAGCATAACGTTGCGAGCTAGTGCGCCAGCGGCAATTTGGTCGAAGTCTTGTTCAACTTCAGCGGTAAAGCCAAAGTTCACAATTTGTTCGAAGTGTTCAGTTAAGAAATCGCTCATCATCATACCGATAGACGTTGGCACAAGCTTGCCACGGTCAGCACCGGTTTTTTCTTTAACAACGTCGCGGACGACGTCGTCGCCAGGTTTTACACCCAAGGTAATAACATCCCGCTCGTCACCTTCGCCTTCGCCCTTTTCGACGTAGTCACGAACCTGGATAGTATTAATAATAGTTGCGTAAGTTGATGGACGGCCGATGCCAAGCTCTTCAAGCTTTTTAACAAGTGAACCTTCAGTAAAGCGCGCTGGTGGGCGGGCAAAGGTTTGACGGGCGTCCGCGTGTTCAAGTTGCAGCGTGTCGCCGGTAGACATTGCAGGAAGAATATCTGGGTCTTTTTTGCTAGCACCGTACACTTTTAAGAAACCAGGGAAGATAATAACCTCACCCTTTGCTTCGAAAGTTTTTTCAGAAGTACTGATGTTAATGGTAATAACTGTCTTTTCTAGTTTCGCTGGGGCCATTTGGCTAGCTAAGGTACGGCGACGGATAAGGTCGTAGAGCTTTTGGTCGTATTCATTTGAGCTTCCGCGTTCAGCGGCCATGTCAGTTGGACGAATGGCTTCGTGGGCTTCTTGAGCGCTTGAAGATTTGGTTTTGAATTGGCGAACTTGCGAATATTCTGGGCCGAATGCGCTGGTGATATAGCTTGAGGCTGCAGCGATTGCTTGGCCACTTAAAGTATTCGAGTCAGTACGCATGTAGGTAATTTTACCTTCTTGGTACAGCTTTTGAGCGCTGCTCATAGTTGCCCGAGCACCAAAGCCGAGTTTGCTGTTAGCTTCTTGTTGCAAGGTGCTAGTTGTAAATGGTGCACCAGGGTTACGGGTACCAGGGCTAGTGGTGACATCAGACACGCTAAAGGTAGCGTTCTTTAAAGAATCGAGGAATATTTGGGCTTCTTCTTCGGTTTTAAACTTTTGAGGTAGTTCGGCTTTCACTAATTCGCCACTTTGGATAAATTCAGCAGTTACCTTAAAAGTGAATGAACCTTCGAAGCCTTGGATTTCGCGTTCGCGTTCTACGAGTAAACGAACTGCAGGAGATTGCACGCGCCCAGCAGATTTACCGCCAGGAACTTTTTGCCAGATAACCGGGCTAAGCTCGAAACCTACAAGGCGGTCCAGAATTTGGCGAGCTTGTTGGGCTTGCACGAGTTCCATGTCGACAGTGCGAGGAGACTTAATAGCCTCTTCGATAGCGGTTTTCGTAATTTCGTGAAAAACAATACGTTTGGTCTTAGTTGGGTCGAGGCCAAGAACTTCGCAAAGGTGCCAAGCAATAGCTTCACCTTCGCGGTCTTCATCGGTTGCAAGCCAAATCTCGCTTGCAGTTTTGGCTGCGCGCTTGAGTTCAGTAATAGTTTTCTTCTTTTCGACATCAATTTCGTACGTAGTATTGAAATCATTTGCAACATCAATAGGCGGTGTGCCGTCTTTAGTTTTTTTGGCAATAGAGCGTATATGACCAACACTTGATAGTACGGTAAAGTCACTACCGAGGTATTTCTCGATTGTTTTAGCTTTTGCTGGGGACTCTACGATAACTAAATTCTTGCTCATATATATTCTATTGTACGTTTCTATTCTTACATTTTTATGTGATGAATCGTTTATTAGCTAAACACAAGGCCTGACTTTATACAAATTACTATCATTTGTAAAGCTTTTGAAAATGAAGAGCCAGCCCTTTTCAGGACTGGCTTACTTCAAACCGAACTAGATGTAGTGATAAAAATCAGGAATTCTGTAATTCCCTACCGCTTTTTGAACGAGTACTTCCAGGACATATCGCATCGTTTCGAGGTCTCCCGATATTTCATTAGGAGCAATCGGCAACAATGTGATGGTTCTCGGGTTCCAAAGTCCAAATCGCGGTTTTGTGCCTTCAATCTCACTTTCCGCGAAAACGATAAGTGAGTATTCTTTGTTACGAACAGGTGCCACGTAAAATACATGTATGTAATACCCGTGCACCCTTCTAAGGAGGAGTGAGTGCCTCATATCAGGTGCTAACGTAGCAGTGATAGGAAGATCAACTTCGCCAGACTGAAAGTATGCTTTTACACGAGTTGCTTGTCGCATAGCTGTTAGGCTTCTAGGATGATTTAAGATTTTTTGAAGAGACGCCGCCGCCTCCTCAACGGATTGCGGGGTGGCGCTCATAAAAATTCCCTTCGGACGGTTTGAAGTTCTCGCGGAGCTTCATCGGATAAATTCGACAACTCTCTACGCTGACCATGTTATACCATTAATGTGCATAATTGTAAATATAATGGCAAGTTTAAAGGCCGCCACGGTAGTGTGGCGGCCTGAGCGGACTTTCGGTTAGGTGTTGCGGTAGCGCAACAAGAAGGCGTCGGCGGCGTCTAGAAACATCTTGCGGCCACCAGGTAGCTTGGCCAGCACCTCTTCGGCGCTGTCTTCGTGCATCTTGAATCTGTAGATGGTGCCGGGCGCATCTCGTGTCGCCCATAGCCCCAGCCAGTAGCTCATGATGTTGAATACGTCTGTGCTGGTGCCGTGAACCCTGTGCAGGATGATGGCGAACCGGAGGTTGTCGCTGCCGAGTTCCCTCTCTACGACCTTAAAAGCTTCGAGGAAGGATTCGTGCAGAACCGTCAGGTTCCGCTCGTTGATAGTCCTCTCGCCTCGCAGCACAAGGCCTGCAACCATTCCGACCCCGAAGTCGAGCTTGTCTAATGTGCTTCTTTCACCACTCATGAAAATTCCAATCTGTTGATGTACGAAAGTCCTGTGGTGATTATACAATATAACCTTAAATAGTCCACTGATTGCCACCAAGGGCTCGCACTGTTCCGTTGAGCTCCATCATTGTCATAGCTTCCATAAAATCGCTGGCACTTGCTTCAGATTTAGACAACAATTCATCCCCGCTTCGTATCCCCTGCTGAATTAACTCAATAATCTTCGATTCTAATGGAGTATTTCCAAACACAAACTTTCGCTGCCCTGCTACTAAGTGCGGAGCGATGACATTCAATACATCATCCGCCGTTAACGCTACGTGCGCCCCTTGCTGTAATAACCTATTTGGCCCCGCTGACAACAAACTAGTAATAGGTCCAGGAACCGCAAATACCTCTTTATTCTGTTCCAGAGCGTGCGCAACGGTCGAAAAGGTGCCACTGTGGTCTGCGGCTTCGGTAACAATGACGGCGTCGGCTAGGCCGCTGACAATTCGATTACGGGCTAAGAAGTTGGATTTGAATGCCTCAGCCCCCATTTCATACTCAGTGATAAGCGCGCCATTCTCGGTAATGCGCTCAGCTAGTCCACGATTTTCAGCTGGATAAATACTGTGTAAACCTTGGGCTAAAACGGCAACGGTAACGCCACCTGCATCCAGTGTTGCAGTGTGCGCAATAGTATCGATGCCGGCGGCTAACCCGCTGACTACGACTACCCCGTTTCGGGCTAAATCGGTCGCTAATGTCTGGGTCACTTCTCGGCCGTATGGGGTTGGACGGCGCGTGCCAATTATGGCAACGACGGGTGGCCGAGAAATTGGTAAATTTCCTTTTATATATAAATTTTCTGGTATTTTCGTGAGCTGTAACAGGGGTGATAAAAAGCTTTCGCTTACTATACTTTCTCTATTGATATTAATGATTTTCATGTTTACCCTCAAGTAACTATTGACACAAAGTCAACTAAGTGCTATACTTCGAAGCGATTGATACAGCAATAGCTCGTGTCAAGCACC
>Ga0247817_10000304_pt1 | contig 29562 bp, 29 predicted proteins | sample UWRJL212509R1_FD_178010 | JGI IMG/M metagenome (GOLD analysis project Ga0247817, IMG submission 178010) | Plant litter microbial communities from Arlington Agricultural Research Station in Wisconsin, United States - UWRJ-L212-509R-1 | ecosystem: Environmental > Terrestrial > Plant litter >...
CTGGAGACCTGGCGGCAGTCGCAGGTCGACCAGGCGCAGTTCGCGGTCGGTGCCCCGGCCCGTGCGTTGGGTGACGACCCCGATGTTGCGGCCGGCGCGGTCGGCGACCCCCAGCCCGTCATCCGTCGCTCGGGATACGTCGGCTACTACAGCGGCCCCGGAGCTCCCACCCCCGAGGGTGCACGTGCTCAGGCGCTCGGAGTCTCGGAGGGTGCCGCCGACCTCGCCACTCGCGGGCGACTGGGCGACGAAGGGGGCCGTTCGATCGCGGCACTGGAACCGGGACCGCCACCATCGACCGGCATCGATCTCGGAGACGGGACGACCGTCACGGGCACGGTGCTCGCGCGGTCCACCAAGCCGCAGCCGGGCGTTTCCGTCGCCGTCACGCTCGTGACCGAAGACGACCACGGCGCGCTCTGGTCGAGCGAGGTTGCGAGCCTGCCCGTCGATGGCGAGGAGCACGCGCTCGAATGGGCCATTCGGGCGGGCAGCAGCCGCATCGTCGCGATACAGACGAACTTCGGGCCCACCGACCCCGCAGCCGACCCGCAGTACACCCCCGAGACCGCTGCGACAGTACTTCTCAAGGACCTCGCGACGAACCAACCACTCACCGTTCCGGAGGCAGGTTGGGCTCCCGCGAACGCGGATGCCGGAGTCGCCAATGAGACGGGCTGGCAGATCGGGCTCTGGGCGGCAGTGCCGATGTCGGTGCAAGAAGTGCCCTACGCTTTCGCCCTCGTCGGGTGGACGCCCGATGCCCCCGTCTCGGCTGTGCTCACCGAGCCTCTCGCCGAGGAGATCGGTGCGACGCCGGGCGCGGTTCTCGCGATCTACACCGGCGGTGCCGAGATTCGGATCTACGTCGCGGCGGTTGTGCCGCGCGTACCCGGAACCGCGAGTACTGATGACCTCACCAGTGCTGGGGGCAGCTCGACTGAGGCCAGTGCCGTGATCATCGACCAGACCCTGTTTGCCCGAGCTCTTGTGGAGCAGATCGGCGGTCCGATATCGCCCGATGAGTGGTGGGTGGATCTGGCCCCTGGCTCGGGTGCCGCCTACGAGGTCGCGCACGAGGGCGCGCGCACCGCCGAGGCGTTCGCAACAGACCTGCAGGAGGCCCCGCTGCGCGTCGGCACTCAGGCGGCCCTCTGGCTCGCCATCCTCGCCGGCGCGGTGCTCGCGAGCATTGGCTTCGCCGCGCACAGCATCGCGACCCTGCGCGCCCGCCGCCTCGAGCTCGCGCAGCTGCGAGCGCTCGGCTTCTCGCGCGGCCGTCTGGTTGGACTCCTCGCCGTCGAGTCGCTCATCATGAGCGGACTCGGCACAATTTTTGGTGTCGCGGTGGGCCTGCTCCTCGTGTGGCTCGTCGGGCCGCTCGTGGCTGTCTCGCCCGGCGGGGCGCCCACGATCCCCGCCGTCGAGGTGCACGTGCCCTGGACGGCCGTGCTCGCGCTGATCGCCCTGATCGTCGTCGTGTTGGGACTCATCGTCGTGATCGTGTCGCGAGTGCAGCGGTTCGTCGAACCTGCCGCCCTGCTGCGTGAGGGGAGTGCGTGATGATCCGCTCGTTATTCGCCGCCAGCGGCCTTCTCGTGCGCCGTCGCCTGCGCCGAGACGTTGCCCTGCTCCTGGTGTGGACTCTGCTGCTGTCGTTCGCGTCGGTGCTCGCCATCGCGATTCCTCGCGCCCTCGTCGACACCACCGACGAGGCCGCCCGACAGGCAATCGATCGACTGACCGCGGAGAGCGACATCCTGCTCACCGGCACCGTCGGTCTCGTTCCGCAGGGCGCGGCCAGCGCGAATCAGATCGTCAAGCTCGCGGCGTCCGCGCCGGGCGACCTTCCACCGGCACTCAATGCGCTCACCTCGACTGCGAGCGCATCAGTTCTCACACCGCGAATGGATGTCGCAACGACCGACGGCAGCAGGCTCGCCGTGCAGGTGGCGATGTTGACCGACGAGCAGGCGGGCCAGTTCCGCGTGCAGGGGCGGATGCCGCGTGACAACCCCGACGCGGTCGAGGTGGTGATGTCCGAGCCGTCAGCCGAGGCGGCGAACCTCGAGATCGGCAGCACGTTCGGCATGGGTTACGGGGTCGCCAAGCTCCAGGTGCTCGTGGTCGGGCTCATCGTGCCCAACGACCCGGCGAGTCTCGACGTCGAGCCGTGCCTTCCGGTGTGGTGCGACCTCCCGCACCTGTGGCAACCCGACGAGCTCGTCTCCGAGCAGTTGGAGCGAACTCCCTCGATCACCGTGCTCGCGAAGCCGGCAGACGTCGACCGCGTCGCCGACCTGACCATCGAGCCGACCGACGCCATCGTGCGAATCCGCCCGCACGGGGATAACGCCACGAGCGCGATCCTGACCCAGGCGATCTTCGAAGCCAAGGGCCTCCAGTCGATAGCGGCCGAACTGACCGCGGGAACCCCGGTGGCTATCGCGATTCGCACCCGGTTTGCCGACTCGTTCGACAGTCTGGAGGCCGAGACCCGCGCCGCCGTCGCGCAGATCTCCCTCGCGGTGTCTGGCCTGCTCGGCGTTGCCGCGACGGTGCTCGTGCTGCTCTCGAGACTGTTGATCGGCCGACGCCAAGCTGAGCTGAGGCTCGAGCGGGCGCGCGGGGCATCCATTCCTTCGGTGATTCTGCGTTCTCTGATCGAGTCGCTTCTCGTCACTGTCGTCGGGGTGGGTTTCGGTCTCGCGCTGGCAAGCGAACTCGTGCCCGGCGGCGTTGTCGATCTCGCTCCGGTGATCGCGATCGCCGTCGTGGCGCTCGTCGCTGCGCCCGTGCAGGCGGCGCTCGCGGCCCGCTCGGGCACGCGTCGCCAGCCCGCGAACCGCAGCGACCGTGCCGACATCGCCAGCCGTGCGAAGATCCGGCGCCTGGTTGTGGAGGGCGCCATTCTCGTGGTGGCCGCCGCGGCCCTGTACGCACTGCGATCGCGGGGTGTCTCGAGCGGCCGAATCGACGGGGTCGACCCGCTGGTCGTTGTTGCGCCGCTCCTCTTCGCACTCGTCGTGACCCTCGTGCTCATCAGGGTGAACCCCTTCGTCATGCGCCTGCTCGCGCGGGTCGGTGGACGATCGCGCGGCGCCGTCGGCGTACTGGGAGCAGCGCAGGCGGGGCGCTCGCTCCCGGTACTCCCGGTGCTCGCCCTCACTCTTGCCTTCGCCCTCGCCCTGAGCGGCGGCCTCCTCCTCGACACAGTGCGGTCGGGCCAGCTGGATGCCTCGTGGCAGCGGGTCGGCGCTGACGTGCGGGTGTCGGGTGAGGTCACCGAGGAGCAGGTCGCCGAGGTCGCGGCAGCCCCGGGTGTCAGTTCGGCCGGATCCTTCGTCTCCACGGGAGGCATCGAGATCGCCGGGGCCGGCACCTTCATCATCGCCACCGTCGTCGCGGTCGACCAGGGCTACGCAGACGTGGTCACCGCACTCCCCGATGACCCCGGCGTGGGAACGACGGCCGAACGCTCCGCGCTGTACGACCTGGGCGACGCCGACCGGATTCCCATCGTCGTCAGCAGTGCGCTCCTCCCGCGCCTCACCGGCAACGACCTCACCCTGCGATACGAGGGCTCGAACGTGCCCGTTGAGATCGTCGGCGTTGAAGACGCCGGTCCGCGCGGCTACGTGAGCGGCCCCTTCGTCTACATCGACCGCACGGCGCTCGCCGAGCGGGCCACCGAGCCGGTGCAGGCGACGACCCTGCTCGTCATGGGTGACGGAGCGGCTGCGGCAGTGAAGCCCCTCGATCTGCCGACGCTCGACCGCGAGGCCTGGCTCGCCGACCGTCAGGGCCTCGCCCTCGTCGGCGGCGTGACGACCATCATGGGCTGGGCAAGTGCCGCTGTCGCACTGCTGTCACTCGTCGCACTCATCGCGACGGTGCTGGCGACATCGCGAGGACGCGGCCGCACGCTGTCGCTCCTGCGCACCCTCGGTATGCGTGCGAAGTTCGGGTGGTGGCTTGCCCTCGCCGAACTCGGGCCGGTCGTGGGTGCCGCCCTCGTCGCCGGAGCCCTCGCGGGCATCGGGATCGTCGCCACCATCGGGCCCGCCCTCGGGCTCCGGGTTCTCGCGGGTGGTGTGGACGACCCACGACTGCGCATCGACCCGGTGATCGTCGCGGCTGTCGCGGGCGGCGCGATACTTCTGCTGGCAATTGCCGTGGTCGTCGAGATGATCGCGCATCGACGCGACAGACTGAGTGAAGTTCTACGAGTAGGAGAGACGGTATGAGTGAATACGGTGCGGATGCCCTCATCGTGTGCGACAACGTCGTGCGCATCTACCAGGTCGAAGACATCGAGGTGCAGGCGCTGCAGGGGCTCGATCTCCTCGTCGAACGCGGCGAGATGATCGCCATCGTCGGCGCATCCGGCTCGGGCAAGTCGACGCTGCTCAATGTGCTCTCCGGGCTGGATGTCCCCACCGCCGGCCGCGCGCGGGTCGGAGACTGGGACCTGCTGCGCATGACCGCGGCCGACCGTCTCGCCTACCGCCGCTCCGTCGTCGGATTCATCTGGCAGCAGACGGCGCGCAACCTCCTGCCGTACCTGAGCGCGGCGGAGAACGTCGCGCTCCCTATGGCGTTTGCCGGGGTGCGATCGGCCACGCGCAAGCGCCGCTCACTCGAACTGCTCGACGCGATGGGCATCGCCGCCAAGTCAGAGCGCCGCCCCGGCGAGCTCTCGGGTGGTGAACAGCAGCGCGTCGCGATTGCGACATCCCTCGCCAACCGACCGCAGGTGCTTTTCGCCGACGAACCGACCGGCGAGCTCGACACCGCGACCGGCGAAGAGGTCTTCGCCGCTCTGCGCTCCGCCAACACGAACCTCGGCACGACGGTCGTGATCGTGACCCACGATTCCGAGGTCTCCAGCCAGGTGCAGCGCACTGTCGCCATTCGTGACGGCCGAACCTCGTCGGAGGTCGTGCGGCACACCGAGGTCGACGAGTTCGGTGCATCCACTGTCATCGCGAAGGAGTACGCCGTGCTCGACCGGGCCGGCCGCATGCAGTTGCCGTCGGACTTTCGCGCGAGCCTCGGACTGCGGAACCGCGTGCGCCTCGAGCTCGAGCAGGACCACATCGGTGTCTGGCCCGACGCGTCGCCAGAGAAGAATTCAGAAAAGAAGGACTCAGCGAAGAAGGGTTCAGACAAGTGACCGACGCCATGGTGACCGTGCAGAACGTCAGCCGCATCTACCCCTCGGCGGGCGGTGACGTTCACGCCCTGCGCGACGTCTCGTTCAGCGTCGCGCGCGGCACGATCGTCGCGCTCGTCGGTCGCAGCGGCTCGGGCAAGACCACGCTTCTCAACTGCCTCGGCGGGCTGGATGCACCGAGCTCCGGCACCATCGTCGTCAACAACATCGACGTCACCACGTTGAGTGAGGCGGGGCGCACCGACCTGCGCTCCACCGAGCTCGCTTTCGTCTTCCAGAGTTTTGGCCTCCTGCCGATGCTATCCGCCACCGAGAATGTCGGGCTGCCGCTGCGCCTGCGCAAAGCGCCGAGTGCCGAGCGGGAGGAACGCGTCGCCCACCTCCTCGACCTGGTCGGGCTGAGCGGCCACGCCCAGCAGCGCCCTGCAGAGCTCTCTGGCGGGCAGCAGCAGCGCGTCGCGATCGCCCGGGCGCTCGCCAACTCCCCGCGACTCCTCATCGCCGACGAGCCGACCGGTCAGCTCGATGCCGAGACCGGTGCGACGATCATGGCCCTGCTGCAGCAGGTCGTGCGTAGCGAGGGAATGACGGCGATCATCTCCACCCATGATCCCTCTCTTCAGGCGATGGCCGACTCGGTGCTGCACCTCGCCGACGGGGTGATCACCCCGAGCTAGTCCTTCTCGGTCGCGTTCGACACTGCCTCGATGGCCTCGGCCGTCGTCGTCTTGCCCTGCTCGATGAGCGAGTCGTCGTCGGTCACGATGCCGACCGTCTCGACGAAACGGCCCTGCAGCGCTTGGGCGACCTCGGCGACGCTCGGCTTCACGTCGGGCTCGTCGGCGACCTCCTCGACGACGTTGAGCTCGTTGTCATCGTCGTACTCGAGGTCGTTGCGCGCGTGGGCGACGCACAAGCGCGCTACTTCCTCAGCGTGGGCGTACATGACAGAGTGCGCGGCTCCCGGGATCTCCCATAACTGCGACACCGGCAGCAGCTCACCGACCCGCTCCAGCCATTCGCGGGGTGCGACGTAGTCGAACTCCCCGCGGATCACGAGGGTGCGGGCCCGGATGAGCGGCAGGCGGCGCTCGATCTCGAAACTCATCATCTGGGGCAGCACGCGCGAGAACCACTTGAACCCGCAGAACAGGTAGGCGCCGATCGCGAGCAGTTTGACGGTGAAGGGCTCGTGCCAGCTCGACTGGAGAAAGCGTCGCGCCTGCTCGAGCACGCGGCGCTGGTCGGGCATGACGACCGGCCCGATCAGCACCAGGGTCGAGATCTCGGGGCGGCGCGACAGGAGGTCGCTCACGACCTGGCTTCCCATCGAGTGACCGACCACGATCGGGTCGTCAGGCTTTAGCTCATCGATCACGCGACCGACGAGGTCGGCGTACTGCGTGATCGACAGCGTGTTGTTGGGGTGCGGCACTCCGCCGAATCCCGGCAGGTCGAGCGCGTGCACCGGCCCGAACTCGTTGAGGTGCGGAGCAAGTTTCTCGAAGTAGGTGGATGAGACGCCAATGCCCGGCACGAGCACGAACGGCCTCGTGCCACCCGTGCCGACAGTGTTGACGCGCACGTACATGTCACCGTCGGTCACTCTGGTGACAGTGACATCCGTCTTCGTGCGCCTCGTGCGTGCAGCCTACGGGCGGGGCGGCATGCGGCGGACTGTGCCCGACCTCTCCGCGATCCAGGCGAGCGCCGACGGCCGCAGCCCGAACCAGGCGGCGGCCATGATGACGAGCGACAGGGCGAAGAGGATGGCGCCGAGCCATCCATCCCCGCTGTTCGCTGCGTACATGTGGTTGAGGTTGCGTAGGGCGCCGGTCGCGAGCACGAGAAACACGTGCACGATCGTGAACCCGATGAACCAGAAGAACACCGCCACGTGCACGGTGACTGCGGCCTTGCGCGGAATGACCCGGTCGAGCGGCTTGAGGCGCGCGGCGAAACCGGGTGCGATGCGCAGGCCGGTGAGCAGCGCGAGCGGGCCTGCGATGAAGACGGTGATGAAGTAGGTGATGAGCTGCAGGCTGTTGTAGTTGACCCAGCCGTTGTCGGTCGGCCAGTACAGCGAGACGTACTGGATTCCGGCCGAGATCGCGTTCGGAATGACGTCGGGGCTGAGCGGCACGAGGCGCATCCACTGGCCGGTCGTGAACAGCAGCACGTAGAACACGAGACCGTTGAGCACCCACAGGGCATCGACGCTCAAGTGCAGCCAGGTCGGCAGGCCGATGCGCACGGGCGCGCCTTTGGTCTTCAGGCCTTTCGTGTTGTCGCGGGTCCAGAACGCGTCGGGGCGCTGCTTCGATCTCAACTGCCACGCGGTGCGGAACACGAACAACAGAAAGAAGGAGTTGAGAAAGTGGCTCCAGTTGTTCCACGCCGGAATGCCGACGGGCGCGTTGTCGGGCAGCGGTGTCGTGCCCGGGTAGTCCGTCATGAACGACTGGATCTCGGGCAGCGTGCGCAGCCACTGGGCGACGAGCACGGCGGCGACCGCGAGCACCACGAGCGCCGGAACCACCCACACCAGCGGGAACCACTTCGACCGAGGGGTGCGAACGTCGGTCATGCAGCCAATTCTAGGGGTGGGTCACCGTGTGTTTGGCGGGGCTCGTCACCTCCCGTAGGCCGGGCGGGTCACCTCCCGTTAGGTGGCCCGGGGTTGCCGAGCCCGCGCAGGTAGTTCTGGTGCCCCGCGGCGCTCGCTGCCCGCAGGGTGCGAAAGTAGCCGACCAGTCGTCTGTCGCTGGATGCAGCAGCCCACGTCACCACCCGGTAGCCCCTCTCGCCGCGAATCGTGAGCAGCGCGATGATCGCGTACCGCACGTCGGTGGGGGTGATCATGTGCCACAACCCCGGTTCCAGCTCCACCGTCGCCATGATCGGATGCCACCCGCTGTCGTCTCGCGCGCGTGCCCGCCGCGCGGCATCCACTCCGTCTTGCACCTGGTGCCGCATCGGCCCGCTCCCTCCCTGTTGTGTGGAGCAGCCGGCCCTGCACTGCCGATTGTAGGAGGAGGCCACTGTCATCGGTAACGCCGGGATCGTCCCGTCAGACAAGCTCGCGATACACGGACCGACGCCGGGATCGAGAACTCGGGCGAGGTCCTAGTTGTCTCCATTTGACAGCCCGGGGTCTAGCCGCAATGCCGCGGTGTCCCTGCTGGGCGGTGCGCCGAATTCGCGACGGTACTCGCGGCTGAACTGGGAAGGGCTTTCATAACCGACCGCGTAGGCAGTCGCGGCCACGTCGCCGGGGCGGGCCAGCAGTTGCAGGCGCGCCTCCTGCAGGCGGATGCTCTTCTGGTACTGGATCGGACTCATCGCGGTGACCCCGTGGAAGGCCCGGTGAAACGCCGAGGGGCTCATTCTGGCGAGTTGTGCCAATTCTTCGACGCGAAGCGACTCAGCAAAGTGTTCGCGAATCCACCGCACGACGTGCCGAACACGGCTCACGCTGCTGTCGGCGAGGCCCAACTGGCGTACTGTCGCGCCCTGCTCGCCGGACATGATCAACCAGAGGATCTCCCGCTCGATCAGGGGAGCCAGAACGGGAATGTCGCGGGGGCTGTCCAGCAAGCGGAGCATCCGCGTCACCGCGTCCAGCAGTCTCTCCGAAGCGTGCCCCACGGCGATAGCCGAGGGCGAGCTCTCCCCGCGCGCGGGGCGCATGAATTCGGCGGCAGCGGCGTTCAGCATCAGCTCGGCTATGACCTCCGCCCTGAGCTCGAGCCCAAAACCGAGAGCCGGGGCTTGCGGTGTTGCGTCGGTGAACTGACCGGAGACCGGCAGGTCCACCGACGCGATCAAGTACTGGCCGGGTCCATAATCATGGATGGTCCCGCCGACCAAGAGGCGCTTGGTTCCCTGGGCCACCACGGCGAGAATCGTGCCGGTGGTGGACTCGTCGGGAGAGCCGTCGTCGGTCATGCGCGACACCACCACCCCCGGTATCGCCGAAGGCGTGATGCCGGGTTGTGCGTGCCGATCAACGAGATCGCGGAACTCCTGCAGTGACATAGCTAGAGTCAACCAGCGGTGCTCTGCCCGTGCACCCGGTTCTGCCATTTCAGGCAGGATTGGGCAAGAACTCGCCATCAATGCCATAACACCTCACGCGCGTCGGGCAGTTGTCTGGAGTCATGACGAAACAGACACCTTCAGTAGTAGTGGTCACCGGCGCGAGCGGTGGCATCGGGCAGGGCGCAGCACTGGAGATCGCCAAGCGTGGCGTCGGCGTAGTTGCCACTTACCATTCCAATCCTGAGGGTGCGGAGCGAACCGTCGACGAAATCCGAAGAGAGGGAGGAGCGGCCATAGCGCTGCAGTTGGACCTCGGGCGAAGTGAGACCTTCCCCGTTTTCACACGGCAACTGGCCAGCGCCCTGGAGCACGAGTGGCACACTCGCACCCTCGCCGGGTTGGTCAACAACGCCGGCTTCGGGGGCGGCCGCACTTTTGAGGACATGACCGAAGACGCCTTCGACCAGTACTACCGGGTGCTTCTGCGTGGTCCGTACTTTCTCACCCAGGCGCTGCTGCCGTTGATGTCGAACGGCGGATCCATCGTCAACGTGTCCAGCAGCTCGGTGCGCGCCGGCGACACTACGGAGGGCTACTCGGGGTATGCAGCGATGAAGTCCGGGCTGACCACCGCGACCCGCTACCTGGCCAAAGAATTGGGCGGTCGCGGCATCAGGGTGAACTCGATAGCACCCGGACCGACGCGCACCGGGCTCGGGGGCGGCGGGCTCCAGAAGTATCCCGAGATTGCCGAGAGCCTCGCTGCGAAGACAGTTCTCGGTCGAATCGGCGAGCCCGCGGATGTCGGCAGGGTCATCGCCTTCCTGCTTTCCGACGACGGTGCCTGGATCACCGGCGAAGACATCCAGGTCTCCGGCGGGTACGCCCTGTGACGGCCCGGGCAACACGCTTCGGCACGGTGGTGCTCACCGGCGCGACGAGCGGCATCGGGCAAGCCACCGCCCGTAGGCTCGCGGCCGAGACTAGTGTCCTCGTCCTGCTCGGGCCGGAGGACGAGCTCTCCGTCGACCCTGCGCTCAACCAGACCCGCAGCGCCGGCTCGGCGATTGTGCACTACGTATCCGCCGACTTCGCGCACCTCCACGAGGTGGTTAGGGCCGCCCGCGAGATCCGGGCGCTGGTGGGGCAGATCGACCTGCTGATCAACGACGCGGGTGTGCCGGGGGCTCCCGAGCGCATGGTGACCAGCGACGGTTTCGAGCGAACACTTCAGGTCAATGCGCTAGCGCCGGCCCTCTTCACCCGGCTACTGGTGCCCTCGCTCGCGGATGGCGCGCGGATCGTGAACGTGGGATCGGCCGCGCACCACCTCGGGCACTTCGACTTCGCCGACATCGACGTCGCGAACGATTACACATCCGTGATGGCGTACGCCAGCGCAAAACTCGCCATGGTGACCTGGTCATCCCTACTCGCCGAAGAGCTGGGGCCCCTCGCCGTAGAGGTCGTTGCCCTATGCCCGGGCCTCAACGCGACCGCGCTCAGCGCGGCGATGGCGGGCAGCGTCGGCGGCCCGCCGGCCATCGGTGCGGAGCGAGTGCTCCACGCGGCAATAGCGACGGTGGCATCCGGTTCCTACCTGGAGAACGACCGGGCCGTGAGCCCCAGCAGGGAAGTACTCGAGCCCGACAATCGCGCTCGGCTGGCAGAGCTCTACTGGGAACGCCTTTCGCCCTTCACCACGGGCGGGGAGGCAGCGCGATGAGCCACAAGAAGGGCGCCCTGGGCCCCGTGCGGGCTGTGGCCAGTCGTGAGGGCGACCGGGTGACCACCCTCGAGCTGTTCTTCGACCTCGCCTTCGTCTTCGCGTTCACCCAGCTGAGCCGCCTCATGGCGCAGGATCACGACGCCGTCGGTGTCATGCAGGCGCTCGTCATCCTCGCGCTGCTGTGGTGGGCATGGACTTCCTACGGCTGGCTCTCCAACATTGCCCATGCGGATCAGGGCGTGGTGCGTGTCGCGATGGTCATCGGGATGACGGCGATATTCGTTGCGGGCCTTGTCGTATTGGAGGCCTACGACGATCTACCAGGCGGCTTATTCGGGCCTATGGTCTTCGTCGGGGCTTACCTAGTCGCCCGCGTCACCCACGCCATAATTTTTGTATTGCTGTCTGAGCCGCGCTATCGGCGCCGCACACTCGTCACTGTCGTCCTTTCTGTCATCCCGTCCGGTTCGTTGCTGACCACTGGCGCGCTCCTGGGCGCACCATGGCAGATCTGGTGCACGCTCGCCGCGGTGGCGATCGAGCCGATCGTCTCCTGGCGCACCAGCGTCGGCGTCCAGTGGCCCGTGCGCTCGACAGTCCATTTCACCGAGCGGCACGGCCTCATCGTCATACTCGCCCTGGGTGAGTCAATCCTTGGCATCGGAACTGGGGTCGCGACCGAGCCGATCAGTCTCGCGATACTGGTCGGCGTGGTGCTCGCAGTACTCATTTGCGTGGGACTCTGGTGGGCGTACTTCACGAGACTTGCCGGCGCGGCCGAGCAGGCGCTGACCGCCCTTTCACCCGCCCAGCGAGGCCATGCGGCAACGGGCGCCTATACCTACCTGCACCTGATGTTGGTCGGTGGAATCGTGCTTGCTGCGCTCGGCCTTGAAGTCGCCATGGCGCACATCGACGACGCCGAAGCCTTTGGACTATTCGGGGCAGTCGCTCTTTGTGGTGGAGTTGCCTGCTACCTGGCTGGTGCGGCGTTCTTCGCGAGGCGCTTGTTGGGCCGCTGGAATCTGTTGCGTGTCGGTTGCGCGGTCGTTCTGCTCCTGCTCGTGCCGGCGATTTCACTCGTCACGCCGGTGATCGCCATCGCGATTGTCGCCGGGCTCCTCCTGGTCCTCTTCGGCACAGAACGAGCCCGCCGGCACTAAGAGGGGCGGATTCTGGTGAATCCGCCCCTCGGTCTTTGGTGGTGCTTAGGTAGTTGCAGTATGTGTAGAAAGCAGCCGCGTGAGCCACTCGGTTCGTGTCTCACGCGCTGCCGCCGACAAGCGTGCCTGCGGAAAGAGTGCGTCGAACCCGTGAAAGCCTCCGGCCCAGACGTGCAACTCCGCCTGGCCGCCCGCGGCCCAGATGGCGGTCGCATAGGCGACGTCCTCGTCTCGGAAGACCTCGGCGGTGCCGGCGTCGACGTAGGTCGTCGGGAGGCCTGAAAGGTCCTCCGCGAGAGCGGGGGATGAATAGATCGACGGGCCAGAGCGGTCCGGCCCGAGCAGAGAGTTCCACGCGAACTCGTTGGTCTCACGCGGCCACGTGCCTGAGCCGGTGTACTGCTGGCTCGACGTGGTGGAGTTGCGGTGGTCGAGCATCGGACAGATCAGCACCTGAGCGAACAGTGGAACGGTGCCCCGATCGCGGGCCAGCAGCGCGACGCCAGCGGCAATCCCACCACCGGCACTAGTGCCAGCCACAATGATGCGCGCGGGGTCGATTCCCAATTCGGCCGAGTTCTCGGCGATCCACCGCAATCCATTGTGAGCGTCCTCCACCGGGGTGGTGCCGGTGAACTCGGGAGCCAGACGGTACTCCACGGTTACCACGACCGCGCCGAGCTGCTGGAGCCACTCAAGCGGGATATCGATCTGCGAGAAGCGATCGCCCATGATCATCCCGCCGCCGTGCAGCCATAGTACGCAGGGTGCGTTGGCGCCAACGGGACTGGGCGCAAAAATCGTCAGTGCAATCTCGCTGCCGTCATCAGTGGGGATGGTGAGTTCGCGGCGGCTTGCTGTGAGTCCCTCGAGCAACGGTTCGACCGGAGCGGTCGAGTACGGTCGTACCTGCTCGAGCATGTCGACGGAGGTTACTGGAGAGAGCGAGAAGGTGGACAACAACCCGGCCAGCTCTGCGTCCATTGCGGGAGCGCCGCTCATGCGAACGCCGGCTTTCCGACCACCGGAATGTAGTCCGTGTAGGTCGACTCCTCGGCCAGCAGATCGGTGAACTGCGCAACGATGGCCTGCGCCGCAGGGCCAGCGAAGACCCGGTGATGATCTTCCTCGTTCGTCCATCCCTCGGTGATGTGAGCGACATCGGGGTCTGAGGTCGAGCGACTCACCTGATACACGATGCAATATTCCGTCGAGGCGGGGTTGCCCTCCTTCAGGCCGGAGGCGAGCAGCTCGATGAGCTGATCTCCCATGCCCGGTTTTGCTCTCATGGTTGCATTGAAACCGTAGTTAATTGTCATACTTTCATACAGCCATGGGAGCCCCGAGACTCTTAGCCCGATCCCGGCTGAAGGTTGCATGATCCTGCCAGACCTTCCGGTGCTGCCCATCCGCGAAACAGCAATATGGATATCGATAGCCTCGGCATATGTACGAGTTCGCCCCGCTGCACACGCCTCGTCTTACCCTGCGATCGTTCACGCCCAACGACGTCGATGACGTGCTCGCGTGGATGAGCGACCCCGACACCGTGCGCTACATGCCCTTCGAGCCGCGCTCCCGTGCTGTCGTCGAGACGACCCTCGTGCGGTTCGCCGCGGGCACGACCCTGGCCGCCGACGGCGACTCCCTCGACCTCGCGATCGAGCTGGAGGAGCGCGTTATCGGCACCATCCACTTCACCCTCGAGAGTGTTGACAACTCGAACGCCGAGATCGGCTGGGCACTCGCTCCGGGTTTTCAGGGGCACGGCTATGCGGCCGAAGCCGCGTCGGCAATGCTCGACGTCGCCTTCGGCCAACTCGCGCTGCACCGGGTGTTCGCTCTGCTCGACCCGCGCAACGAGGCATCCATTGGGCTGTGTTCGAGGCTCGGGATGCGCCCAGAGGCGCACTTCGTCGAGAACGTGATCTTCAAGGGCGAGAGGTCGGATACCGCGATCTACGCGCTGCTCGCACGGGAGTGGATGCAGCGCGGTTCGCACACCGCCCAGACGCTGGTATAGTTTTCAGGTTGGCTTCGGCAGGTAACTGCACGAAACCACGGATGCGCCCGTAGCTCAGCGGATAGAGCAATTGACTACGGATCAATAGGCCGGGGGTTCAAATCCCTCCGGGCGCACCACATAAATGCTGGTCAGACTCATATTGTCGAAGCTGTATTCGGAAAAACCCTACAAATATCCCACGCCTTTGAGCGTGCGCGGAGGGCAACCGTTCCGCGTCAAATCGGTTTCGCCTGTGCCTGCTTGTAGTCAGCCGGATGTCGAGTCCGCGGAGGCGCACATCGCCTCAGTGGCCTTCGGAGGGTACGGATTCAGTGGCTGCCCAGCTGGCGAGAACGCGGAGCCGTTCCGCGGTGGGGGAGCCGGGTTCAGCGGTATAGATCATGAGAACTGTGCCGGGGTCGGCGGTGATTGCAAGCTCTTCATAGGCGAGGGTGAGTTCGCCAACGAGCGGGTGGTTGAACCGCTTGGTTCCGGTGCCGTGGGTGCGGACATCATGAGCGCCCCAGAGTTGCCGGAAGGTGTCGCTTCGGGTGGACAGTTCCCCGACGAGGTCGTGGAGTCCTTTGTCATTGGGATCGCGGCCGGCCTCGGTTCGCATGATGCCGACGCACATTTCGGCGAAGAGGCCCCAGTCGGGGTAGAAATCGCGAGATGCAGCGTCGAGGAATTGGAACCGGGCGAGGTTCGGAGTTCGTCCCCCGTCCCCGATGAGCGGAGAGTAGAAAGCGCGACCAAGTTCGTTGGTGGCGAGTAGATCCTGGTGCTGGTTTCGAACGAAGGCTATTCCGTCAGTGATGGACGATAAAGCCCAGTGAAGGCTCGGTCGGATGACCGTGTTCTTGCTCGATCGGCGGCGGGGACGTCCGGAGAGAGGGATGCCGTCGGCGGCACGGGCGAGATCGAAGAGGTGGGTGCGTTCGGTCTCGTCGAGTTGCAGGGCGCGGGCAATGGCGTCGAGGACCGATGACGAGGCCCCAGAAATCGCTCCGCGTTCCAGCTTGGCGTAATACTCGACGCTAACCCCGGCGAGAGTGGCCACTTCGTTGCGTCGCAACCCCGGCACCCGTCTGTTCGGCCCCGCCGGGAGGCCGGCCTGGTCCGGGGTTACCTTCGCGCGGCGAGTCATGAGAAACTCGCGCACCTCGGCTCGGTTGTTCATATCCATATCCCGACCATACGGCGCGGAACTCCGAGGTGGGGTGCTCTGCCGGTACACCCCTTGATAGAGACTGCCTCGAGTGCCGAGGTCGGCGTTGACTGGATCACGTCAACAACCGAAGGAGTACCCATCATGCGTGGTGTCATCATGTACGCGCCCGGCGACGTCCGGGTCGAGGAGCGCGAGCAACCGACCATCATCGATCCGACCGATGCGATCATCCGGCTGACGGCGACCTGCATCTGCGGGTCGGACCTCTGGCCGTACCGCGGCATCGAGAAGCCTGATCACACGCCCATGGGCCACGAGTATGCGGGTGTCGTCGAAGAGATCGGCGCTGGTGTCAGGAACGTGGCCGTCGGTGACTTCGTCGTCGGATCATTCGTCGCATCCGACAACACCTGCGAGATCTGCCAAGCCGGATACCAGTCGCGCTGCATTCACAACGTGATGATGGGAGCCATGGGCACCCAAGCGGAGTTCGCCCGCATCCCGCTGGCCGACGGCACGCTCGTGGCAACGCCCGGGCAGCCGGACGCGGACCTCATCCCCTCGCTACTCGCTGCTTCCGACGTGCTTGGCACCGGTTGGTTCGCAGCAGTTGCCGCCGAGGCAGGACCAGGCAAGACAATCGCCGTCGTTGGCGACGGCGCTGTCGGTCTCTCGGCGATTCTCGCTGCCAAGCAGCTCGGCACGGAGCGCATCATTGCCTTCAGCCGCCATCCGGAACGCCAGGCATTGGCCCGCGAGTTCGGAGCCACGGACATCGTCGAAGAGCGAGGCGACGAAGGCGTGGCAAAAGTCAAAGAGCTAACCGGCGGATACGGAGCCCACGGCGTCGTGGAGGCGGTCGGTACCCAGGAGTCAATGTGGCAGGCCATCAACGCCGCCCGTCCCGGTGGCTACGTGGGTTATGTCGGTGTCGGTCACGAGGTGGAGCTGAACGGTCTCGAGTTGTTCTTCACCGGTGTGCACCTGCACGGCGGACCCGCCCCGGTGCGTCGCTTCCTTCCCGAACTGATCCAGCTGATCTGGGATCGGAAGATCGACCCGGGCAAGGTATTTGACCTCACCCTGCCGCTCGAGGACGCCGCCGAGGGATACAAGGCGATGGACGAACGCCGCGCCACCAAAGTGCTCCTCACCTTCTAGCCGCGCTGTCTTAGGCGCCGAAACGAAAGAAGACAACTCATGACTGATCAATCTCTTCAGGTCGGCGGCGGCAGGGCCCTGTTCGGGGATTTCGCGCCCAAACTTGCAGAGCTCACTGACGACGTGCTCTTCGCCGACGTCTGGAACCGTCCCGAACTTTCCGCCCGCGACCGCAGCCTGGTCACCGTCGCCGTTCTTGCAGCGGGCGGCCACGCCGCGCAGCTCGGTTATCACCTCGGCCGCGCCGTCGAGAACGGCGTCACGCAGGCCGAGCTGGTCGAAGCGATCACCCATGTCACGTTCTATGCGGGCTGGCCAAATGGGATGTCGGCGATGGGCGTTGCCAAAGAACTCTTCACCGAACAGAACGAAGAAGACGCATGAACATCGAACCCACCATCCCTACCTCGAAGAACCCACCCGCCCAGTTCGCCGGCGACGTGTGGCTCGACCCGATCGCGATGCCTCACGAGCCAGGACAAACCATGGTCGTGGCCACCGTGCGGTTCGCCCCGGGTGCCCGCACAGCCTGGCACTCCCACGAGCACGGTCAATACCTGCGAGTCACCCAAGGTATTGGTCGATTCGGCACCCGCGACGGGTCGATCGTCGAGGTGCACCCCGGCCAGACGCTATACACCCCTCCCGGTGAGGAGCACTGGCACGCGGCCGCGCCAGGCGTATTTATGGAACACATCGCCATGCTCCAGAACGGCGACGACCCTGCGACGACCACCAGGTGGGCCGAGCACATCACTGACGCGCAGTACGACGGCCGCTAACCGACCAGCCCGACACGATATTCATCCCCGAAAGAACATCCATGGAAATCACTGCGCCGGCGCCGGCGTCGGTCGCCGACCCGACAACCAACCGGTTGCCGGTAGTGACATTGATCATGCTCGCCGTCATCGGTTTCGTCCTCGTAGCAATGGAGACCATGCCGGCAGGACTCCTCCCGGTGATCGCTGGAGGTATGGGCACCAGTGAAGGGACCGTCGGACTGTTCGTCAGTGCCTACGCCCTGGGAACCGTGATCGTCACCATCCCGGCGATCAGCCTCACTCGGGGCATGCGACGCAAGCCGCTGCTGCTGGTGACCCTTCTCGGCCTCATACTTGCCAACACGGTCACCGCGATTTCCAGCGACGTGGCTCTGTCGCTTGCATCCCGGTTCGTGGCCGGAGCGTTCTCCGGGGTGATCTGGGGGATGCTTGCCGCTTACGGCCGCAAGATCAGCCCGCAACGTCGGGCGGGCCTTGCCCTTTCGATTGTGTCGACCGGCGCGCCTGTCGGGTTCGCCCTTGGCACCCCGCTCGGGTCGTGGCTCGGAACCGCATTCGACTGGCGGTGGGCCTTCACGGGCCTCACCCTGGTCGCCCTCATCGCTGGCCTCGTGCTCGCCGTCATCGCCCCGAACAGCAGTGGGCAGGGCGGTCGGACGCGGCTTCCGGTGGCGCGGGTATTCCGGATCCCCGGAATCGCGGTCATCCTCGCCGTGATTTTCACGTGGATGCTCGCACACAATACGATCTACACCTACATCGCCCCCTACCTGCGGGCCGCTGGCGGAGACCTCTCCGTCGACATCCAACTCTTCATCTTCGGAGTCTCCTCCGTCGCGGGGATTGTGCTCACTGGAGCGCTCCTAGATCGCTGCCCGCGACCGCTGCTCCACGGGAGCGTCGTCCTGTTCATTGCAGCAGCGGCGATCCTGCTCATCGGACACAGCTCGACACCGGCCGTCATCGCCGCCACGACCATGTGGGGAATCGCCTTCGGCGGTGCATCCGCACAACTTCAGGCAGCTCTCACCACCACAGGCGGGGACGATTCAGATGTCGCTAACTCGTTCCTGCCAGTGGCGTTCAACATCGCGATCTTCCTCGCCGGGATACTCGGAGCCGTCCTCCTCACCAGAGCCGACGGACTGATACTCCCGGTCGTGATGATCGTCTTCGGCCTGTTCGCCCTCGTACTTACCTTCTACGGGCGTCGTACCGCGTTCCGAGCCAGCCTCTGACTGAACGTTTCCATGACAAGTCTGTGGTCCTCGCGTCCCAGGGACCCATGCACAACAAGATAGGAGAACCAGCATGACCACTTCGCACCGCGCTGCGCTGCGAGCCAGCGCAACAGTTTCCGCCGTCATCCTGGCGACGCTTGTATTGGCTGGCTGCGCCCCCACCTCCATGGATACCCCGACGACCGCACCAGGAACACCATCGAATAAAGCAACTGATACGGAGGATCCTGTCTTGTCGAGCACACCGATCGTTCTCGTGATAGCGGGCCGCGAGATCCCAGGCGCGCTTGACGACAATCCCACGTCGGCCTCCCTGATCGCGCAGCTTCCCGTCACGCTGGAGTTCCGAGATTATGGCGGGCAGGAGAAGATTGCCGAGCTCCCAGCAGCCCTTGATCTCGCAGGAGCGCCCGAACGAAGCGGCGCGGAGCCGCTCAGCATTGGCTACTACTCCCCGGATCAAGCTCTCGTTCTCTACTACGAGCAGGTCGGAGCGTCTCCCGGGATCGTCCCGCTCGGTTCATTCGACGACCTTGAAGCCATCAAAAACCAGTCGGCGGACTTTTCCATGGTTATCCGCCTTGCCGGATGACGGACCCTTCGCGCCGCCACGAGGCGTCGTCTGCTACGTACCGAAAGACCGTGGTCTCCCGACATGCGTAGCCTTACGGAGCTGGTGGCTCGTGCCGTTGCCAAAGTGCAGGACGGCCCGGTACTCACTAAAACGCCCTATCGCCCAGGTCGGTAGGGGCTCGATGTGATCAATCAGCATTCATTCGCGCTGGATTCTGAGCGGTATCCGCACTATGCGCGGCCAAGCATGTGGCGCAGCTCTACGCTGCGACGTGTATGAGCTGGGCGAACCTGACGCCGCCACGATCCACCATCCGGCTTCTATGGATCCCGGCGAGTCCCCCGAACACACTTGCCTGGCCACTGCCTCGGCGTTGATTGGGCAGAAGCGTCACGCTAACTAGATCCGGGCGCACTAGCGAAAAGCCCCGTGATCTGCATGATTACGGGGCTTTTTTCATGTCAGGACGTCGCCGTCTCGATCATCGCGACCACGTGTGGCGTGCTCCAGCGCAGCAGCTCGTCAGAGGGTGGAACTTCGAGGTCCTCTCCCCAAATCGCAACGGCCGCTCCCTCCATCGGAGCATCGAGCAGTGCGCCGGAGTCCCCATCCCAGGCCCGCAGTGACCAGTTCTCGCGGAGATCGGCGACGGTGTACTCGCTGTACGCCGCGTCGAGGTCAGTCGGCACTTCGTAGAGGTAATACGAGTTGTAGTTGAGCAGCTCGATCCCCGCCTCGTGCAGGTCGCTGGCGCTCGCCCGTCGCTCTCGGCGTTCGAGGCTCTCAGCCTCATCTTCGGTGTCGCCGTCGAAGCTCCAGTACGTGACGTGGATGCGACTGTCCAGGCGGTCGACCGCAGCCCGGTCGATGCCATCGTTCCAGGCCCACACCTCACGATCGCCGAGCGTGGCCGCCATCACGTTCATCCACTCGACGCGGTCATTCGCGGACACGTCACCGCCCCATTCGTCCCCACCGATGTGCACGGCTTCGCTCGAAGGAAAGGTTCGCGTCACCTCCGCGAGGAGCTCGGCTGCGAGTGCGTGACTCTCAGGCACGGACGTATCGAGCTCACTCTCACCCGATCGAACACGATCAACCCACTCCGTGCCATGACGCGCCTCGAGCAGGGCAAAGGCGGCAGCCATGTGGCCGGGAGTGTCGATCTCCGGCACGATGGCGATGTCTCGCTGCGCCGCGTAGTCGGAGATCTCTTGCGCCTGTGTGGCGCTCAGAAAAGAACGACCCGTCACTCGACTCGTGTAGACGCCGTTGTCGAGATCAGCATTCGCGAGGGTCTGGCCTAGAACCTCGCTCTCGATGCCCACGTTCTGATCGTCGGTGAGGTGCAGGTGGAGAAAGCTGCCACCGTTATCGGCGAGGACGTCGATGTATCCCTCGATCAGTTCGATCGGGTAGTAGGCGCGAGCGATGTCGAGCATCACCCCGGTTTCGGCACGTTCGCGGGTCGCGTCGTCGTGTTCGGTCGACCCGCAGCCGCCGGCCGAAACGACGATGAGGGAAGCGACAACGAGGCAAACAAGCGCTCGCGTCACGGAGGCGACAGTCTGCACAGCACCACGCTATGCCATGGGAAAGGTGGGGCCGCCCTCGCCCCGATGGGCGAGGGCGGAGGCTCAGCTTGCCTTGAGGGCGTCCCGCAGTGAGACCCGCGAACCCATGCGCAGCAGCGAGTTCGTGTAGATCTTGCTCGCGACGAGCACGACGCCGAGCGTGGCGACGACGAGCAGCGCGAGCGAGATGAGCGGCTCCCACCACTCGGCCTCGCCGAAGAACAAACGCACCGGCATCGCCACGGGGGCGCTGAACGGGATGTACGACAGGATCGTCATCACCGCAGGGTTCTCGCCGAAGAACACGACACCGAAGTACGGGATCATGACGAGCATCATCGCGGGAGTCATCACGGCACCCGTGTCTTCCTGCCTCGACACGAGCGCGGCGCCTGCGGCGAAGACGCTCGCCACCAGCACGAACCCGAAGATGAAGAACACGACGAACCAGATCAGGGGAGCCGACAGCAGGTCGAGCAGCTCACCCTGCCCGGTGATCGCAAGCCCCAGGGCGGCAGCGGCGGCCATCGCAGCGGCTGTGCCGACACCGATCACCGAGTTACCGAGTATCTTGCCGGCGAGCAGCGCCCGAGCGGGAACCGCGGCGAGCAGGATCTCGACGATGCGCGACTGCTTCTCCTGAACCGTGTTTTGCATGATGGTCGCGCCAGAACCGAGCACCGCGAGCATGAATACCAGGCCGAACGCTAGGCCGATGATGATGCGCAGACCTGTCGGGGTCTCTGATGCATCCAGCAACACGACCTCGGGGCTCACCGACAGCGCCGCGACGAGTCCGTCGGGCGCCTCCTCGAGCGCGACGAGGGCAAAGCCGACCGCGCTGTCATCGGGAACGAGCGCCGCAGCGACATCCCCCGATCGAACGAGCTCTTCGGCTTCGCTGCGATCGGCCACCTCGGTGACTTCGAGCACCTCGGAGCTCGTGACAGTGTCGGGCGCTGACCCGACGACGGCGATCGGTGTCGTCTCGGTGCGTCCGCCCAGAACGCTCGAGAGGATGATCCCGCCGATCACCAGGGCGAGTGTGATCGCCGTGGAGATGATGAAGGCTTTTGCGCGCACCTGCGAGAGGATCTCGCGCTCGGCCACGAGCAGCGTCGCGCCCCAGGTGCCCAGTCGCTCGGTCTTTACGGTGTTGGTGCTCATCAGGCTGCCGCCCCTTCGTTGTCGCGCTGCTCATCGGCGGCCGATGCGTCGACCACGATGTCTCTGAAGATCTCGCCGAGCGTCGGCCGCACCGGTCGAAAGCTCAGCACCGAGCCGCGCTCGACCGCGGAACGCAGCACTGCGTCGGCCGCGTCGGGCTCGGCGTCGAAGAGCGCCGTCGTTCCGGCGAGCTCCGCGACCTCCACTCCTGGGATGCCGCGCACCCAGCCCGCGTCGCCGCTGATCTCGAGCGCCCAGCGCTTGCCGGAGTACTCCTCGCGGAGCGTCTCGCGCTCGCCGGCCGCGCGAACCCGGCCGTTGGCGATGATCACGAGGTCGTCGCACAGGCGCTCGACAACCTCGAGCTGGTGCGAGGAGAACAGCACGGGCACGCCACGAGCCGCGTGCTCGGCGATGACCGCGACGACCTCGTCGACGGCGAGAGGGTCGAGTCCGGAGAACGGCTCATCCATGATCAGCACGTCGGGGTCATGCACGAGTGCCGCGGCCACCTGTACGCGCTGCTGGTTTCCGAGCGAGAGGGATTCGAGCTTGTCGCGGCGGCGTTCGATCAGGCCGAGACGTTCGAGCAGGTCATCCGCCCGCTGGGTCGCCGTCGTCTTGTCGATGCCGTGCAGGCGGGCCAGGTAGGCGAGCTGCTCGCCGATCTCCATCTTCGGGTAGAGCCCGCGCTCCTCGGGCATGTAGCCGAAACCGTGCAGCGCGCTCTCGCCGACCGGCGCGCCATCGAGCAGCACGTCGCCGGAGTCGGGGCTGAGCACCCCCAGGATCATCCGCATCGTCGTTGTCTTGCCGGCACCGTTGCCGCCGACGAAACCGGTGAGGCGGCCGCGCCCCACGTCGAAGCTGACATCGTCGACGACGAGCCGGTTGCCGAAGCTCCGGCTGAGATTTCTCACGCTGAGCATGTGACCTCCTGGATCAGATGGTTGATACCTCAACGCTACGAACCCGTGGGCGGCCGCGCCTCCCCCGAGAGACGGAACCGCGACACTCCGCCACGCGGCGGACGGGATCAGACGACGAGGCCCGACCGGTAGGCGAACGCCACAGCCTGCACGCGGTCGCGAACGCCCAGCTTCATGAGCACGTTCGACACGTGCGTCTTGACCGTCGCGCGCCCCACGGTGAGAGCCTCGGCGATCTCGTCGTTCGAGAGCCCCTCCGCCATGAGCCGCAGCACCTCGACCTCACGCTCGGTCAGCTGCTCGGGGATCACGCCGCGCGGGTGAGCTGGCGCCTCTGCGCGATCCCGGGCGACCGCCCTGCGAATGACAGCGCGGGTCATCTCGGGCGCGAGCAGGGCCTCTCCCGCCGCAATCGCCCGCACTCCGTCGACCAGGTTCTCGGGCCGCGCGTTCTTGAGCAGAAAGCCGCTCGCGCCCGCATCCAGCGCCGCGAGCAGGTAGTCCTCGCGCTCGAACGTGGTCAGCATGAGCACCTGGGCTGTCACCGCGGGATCTCCGACGAGCTGACGGGTGGCTTCGAGCCCACCCATGCCGGGCATCTCGACATCCATGCAGACCACATCGGGGCGAGTGCGCCGTACGACGTCGAGCGCCTCTTCGCCGCTGGATGCCTGGCCCACCACCTCGAGATCGGGTTGCGCCGACAGTATGGTGCTGATGCCCTGCCGCATGAGGGCGTGGTCATCGACCAGCACGACGCGCACGTGCGTCATGCGCGAACACCCGCCGTGACAGTGGCGCGGATGACCCAGCCGGAGTCGGTGCGCGGCCCAGCCTCCAGGGTGCCGCCGAGTGTGGCTATGCGCTCACGCATGCCGAGCAGACCGAGGCCCGCGCCGCGTTGTTTCGGGCCGGGCCGACCGAGACCGTCATCGGTAATCTCCAGCTCGACGCCACCGTCGGCGTAGCGCAGGTGCACGCGAGTGCGGGTGCCCGGCCCCGCGTGCTTGAGCACGTTGGTGAGTGACTCCTGGGCGATTCGATACAGGTTCAGTCCGACGAGGGATGGCACGGCGAACGGCTCACCGACTTGCTCGAGTGAGACGCGCAGGCCGGCGGTTCGCGCATCCTCCACGAGTGTCGGCAGCAGTTCGAGCCCCAGGGATGCAGTCACCGGCGGGGCCGCGGCCTCCTCGTCGCGCAGCGTACCGAGCAGTTGGTAAAGCTCGCTCACCGCCGCGCGCGACGACGACTCGAGCGCTTCGAGTTGCTCACGGGCCTGCCCGGGGTCGCTGTCGAGCACTGCGCGCGCCGCGGCGGCCTGCACTCCCATGAGTGAAACGTGGTGGGCGACCGCGTCGTGCAGCTCGCGCGCGATGCGCAGCCGCTCGATCGTGATCGCGTGCCGGGCGGCCTTCGCCTGCTCGTGCTCGAGTTGACGGGTGCGGAACTCGGTCAGGGCGCGCTGGCGGATCGACGACCAGGCGTGCTCGCCGAACCACCACGCACCAGCGAAGTAGAGAACATTCACCAGCACCTGCTGCAGCATGTAGGCCGCGATCGGGGTCAGCGCGCCAATGCCCGGCCCCTCGAAGTCGAGGTCCATCGTGCTCGCTCGAAAGAAGCTGATGAGCAGCCACACGCCCATGACGGTGACGAGTACGCCCCGCGCTACGTTCGCGCGGGTCCGGTTACGTTCCCATGCGCCGACACTGTAGATCGCCATGAACAGGGCGATGTTGCTCACCGTGACTTCGGGCACCTGGAGCTCGCCGATGAGCACAAAGGCGACACCCAGAATCGCGAGCACGGGCACGGGCGCTACCCGCCGAAACGCGAGGGGGAGCGTCGTGAGGGCCAGGATTCCAGCGCTCAGCGCGAGATCGGCGGGCTCCGGCCACAGGCCCATCGCGCGGCTCAACACGAGCGAGAGGATGCTGGCACCGAAGAGTGCGGCCGCCGTCGCGGCATCCACCTTGCGCTGGGGTCGGGTTACGGCCGGGCGCTGCCAGTCGCGGGACTCCGGATCTGCGCTCACCCGGCCAACCTACACAATGGTGCTCGGCGCCACCTCCGTCTGGAGGGGGAGGTGGCGCCGAACCCGCGCGGATCCCTCACTCAGATCGACTCGGCGCTCAGTGCGATGCCGAAGCCGGCACCATTGCGCGCCAGACCCATGAGGACGATGCTCGCCCACTCGATCGCGTAGGTCGTCTCAAGGCCGCCGGCGTCACGCGCCCGCATTCCCAGGCTGTCTACGAACGCGCCGAAAAGCGCTCTCGACTCGGCGTCGCCGCCAGCGAAGAACACGTCCACGGGCTTATCCGCGTCGATGACTCCCTGGAACAGTCCGTTGAACGCCTTGATGACGCGGGCGCTGTCGGGGGCGACGGCGGCGATCTGCTGGGCGATCGAGTTGCCCTCGGTCGTCACGACCCCGCTTCCGTCGGCGTTGAACGGGTTGGTTATGTCGACGAGGATCTTGCCCGCCAGCGCATCACCGAACTGCGCAACGACGTCTACCGCGTCGGCGAACAAGATCGCCACGATGACGATGTCACCGGCTGGCCGAGCGCCGAAGCTGCCAACGGTGGTTCCGTGGCCGATCTGGTCGGCGAGTGCCTGAGCTTTGCCGGTGTTGCGGCTGATGATCTCGACAGTGTGGCCGTGCGCGGCGGATCGTGCGCCGAGTGCGGCGGCCATGTTGCCTGCGCCAATGATGCTGATGGTGGTCATGGTGTTCTCCTTCTAATTGAGTCCGGATCGGGCGCCGATATGAGGCACCCCTCCGCTTAGCTCACTAGAACCGGAGGCCAGCCTCAGTTATTCCGGAGGCCTGCCTCAGTGTGCGAGTAGATTTGATTGCATGGTCATGAATGAGGTCGAGCGCGCGCAGGTACCTCGGCGCCGGGATGCACGAGCGAGCCACCAGCGACTCATCGCTGCCGCGCAGCAGGAGTTCGCCTCCAGGGGAGTGGATGCCTCGCTCGAGCGGATCGCGCGGGACGCCGGCGTCTCCATTGGCACGCTCTATCGGCACTTTCCGACCCGGCTCGACCTGCTCATGGCCGCCTTTCAGAATCGACTCGAGGAGTTTCTCGAGGGCGCCGACCGAGCGATGACGATCGACGACCCGTGGGACTCTTTCGTCTCCTACCTCGAGAACCTGTTCACCGTGCAGGCGGGGGACCGCGGCTTCAACGACTTTCTCTCCCGCCGGTTTCCAGGCAATGCAGAGACGGAGCGCATCCACGATCAGATGTGTCTGCAGATCGAGACAGTGCTCGGCAGGGCGCAGGAGTCCGGACAAGCTCGACCCGACATCGCCCTCGCCGACGTCGTCAACCTCATCTGGTCCAACGGCCGGATCATGGATGCCACGAGCGCCACTGCGCCCAACGCCTGGCGTCGGCACCTCCACCTCATGCTCGACGCATATCGGGCGGAGCGGGCGCATCCGATCGCCGAGCCGCCGATGAGCGAGAAGCAGCTGTATGACGCGATGGTGCACCTGAGCCAGTCGCGCTAGGTGGCGCTCGCCGCAATCGTCTTCTTCATCACCGTCTTGCTCTTGCCGATGTGACGCTCGAAGGTGAAGCCCGCCTTCTCGAACATCGCGCGAGTGCCGTTGTGCAGAAAGGATGACGAGGTGCGCTTGCCGGGCTCGAGCTCGTTCGGAAACGACACGACCTCGCCGCCGCCCTCGCGCGCGATGAGCTGCAGCGCACCCTCGAGAGCCTCGTAGGCGACACCGGACCGCCGGTGGTCGCGGTCGACGAAGAAGCAGGTGATGCGCCACGGGCCGGGGTTCTCCTCGGCCGCGTCGTACTGCTTGCGGTGGTAGATGTTGGGCAGCTCTTCGGGGCTGCCGAACTGGCACCACGCGATAGCTGCATCGCCGTCGAAGACGAGGGCGGCGTGGGCCACTCCCTCGTGAATCAGGCGCTCCTTGAACTCCACTCGGGAGTGCTCGCTCTTGACCGTCTCGGCGGTGTCGCCGTGAAAGTAGGAGCAGTAGCATCCACCCCACACGCCGTTGTGCTTGTCGGCGAGAGCTTGCCAGGCCGGAAAGGTGTCGGCGGTGAGTGCCTTGATCACGTGGGTGTCAGCCATGCGCCCATCTTGCGCCCGCCCTGCCCGAATGCGCAACGGCTATAAGGGCAACAGCTCGAAATCGGTGCGCCCCACGATGACGCCGTTCACCTGCAACTCGATCGCGTGGGCGCCGGGGTAATAGCGTCGCGTGGTGATGGCGCGAAACGAGTGTTCTCGAGCGCGAACAAGGCTCTCGCCCGGAGCAAGCGTCGCCGTCGTCAGCTTGAACGTCTTGCTCGTCTGTGAGCCGTTCGCTCTGCTGTGGTGCACGACGTAGTCGATCGCGAGTTGTGCAGCGGTGGTGCCGTCGTTGGTCACGGCGATGGTGAATCGCGCAGTTCCGCCGAAGGGGACACTGGATGACTCGAGCGTCGGCCCAACCGCAGTGACGGAGTCGAGAGCGCCGTAGCCGAGTAGAGCGAGCGCTGCAGCATCCCCTCGCTTGATGAGAGTGCGGAGGGCGTGGGTGACGAGCCGCAGGGTGTTGTCGTCGGGGTCGGCGAGCCAGGCTCTCGCGGTTTCGACGACGATCGCGGGTTGCTGGCGACTGAGGTCGTTGAGGTGGTTGGCGACCGAGCGCCGCACGTACTCGCTGGAATCCCGGTAGAGCGCGGTGATGATCGGAAGCGTCGCGCGCGGCTGCGCGAGGAGCCCCTGCACCCGGATGGACCAGGGCAAGAAGGCGCGGGTTCCCTCCGAGGCAAGACGCCGCACGTGCTCGTCGTCGGATGTCGTCCAGGTCTGGATCACAGCGAGGGCGCGCTCGAGGTTGTGGTCGAGGAGTCCGCGGATCGCGAACTCGGAGGTGAGTCGGGGAGTGAGCGCGGCGAGAACCCCGAGCGCATCGTCGAAGGATGCATCGGTGTTCTCCCGAATAGCCTTGAGGGCGATGGCGCTCGTGACCGGCCAGATGAGCCAGCCGCTGAACATCGGTGCGCCGGCCTGCGCACGACCGATGACGGCGGCGAATGACGCGTAGTCGCCGGGGAGGTCGTCGAGGAGTGCATCCCTGAGCAGGTCGCTGCGCTCGCGCAGCGACAGCGGGTCGAGCTTCGTAGCCGCTGCTCGCAGGTTCGTGAGGTCACTACCGGGCGCGGCCTCGGCGATGGCAGCGAGAAGCGCGAGGGCCGTGCGTTGTCCGATGAGTTCGTCGGCGAAGGGCATGGGTGACTTTCTGTGTCGAGTGGCAGGGCGCGCTGTGGTCAACGTTGGCTCAAGGGCTGGTCATACCCGCAAAACTGGAATCCTCGGTCCGCCGGTGCCACAATTCTGTCGTGGCCACGGGCGTTGTGAACATCGTCGAGGGACCCCGCGTCGAGACGTGGGGCCAGCAGGCGACTCTGGGCATTCGCGAGACAGTGCCATTTCGCACGATGCTGTCGAACCGCGACCGGCTGCTCGCCGAGCTTCTCGAATGGATGCAGCAACACGATGTCGAGGCCACGGGCCCGTTCTTCCTCCGCCTGCACGTCGTCGACATGGCCGGGATGATGGACATCGAGGTCGGGGTCGTGTCTGACGCCGTGTCATCCACTGATCGCGTGAAGAGTGGCACCCTGCCCGCGGGCCGCTACGCGCTGCTCGACTATCGCGCGACCTCGATGCCCGCGAACCGGATGATCCGGGAATGGGTGACCGCGCAGGGGCTCGAGCTCGATTCCCGTGACACCCCGGCCGGTGAGGCGTTTGCGGCGCGGTGCGAGATCTATGTCACCGACCCGCGCACCGAGCGCCTGAAGACGAAGTGGGTTGTGCGGCTCGCGTTCTTGCTGCGCTAGCTCTTCACCGGCAGGTGCGGGTACTCCGCGGAGCGCCCCTGGAAGGTCAGGATCGCCTCGTTGCGAATCTCGCCGCCCTCGATCTCGATGGCCCGGCGGATGGTCTCCGAGGATGCCCACGACGTCGGCCCCTCCATTGCGACGCGAAGGAACGGCAGCAGCGCTTCACTGATCTCCCACGTGGTCGAGTTCCAGAGCAGCGACGGGCTGTGGTCGACCGCGTAGTAATTGGTGGAGTCGCCCACCGTGAACATCGGGTCGGCGAAGGTCGTCGGGCGAGCCCAGCTGAATCCCATGCCCTCGTCGACCGACACGTCGACGATGAGGCTGCCGGGGCGAAAAGCGTCGAGGTCGTCGAGGGTCAGGTAGGTGAGCGGCGCGTTCGGATCCTGCAGGGTGCAGTTCACGACGATGTCGTTCGCGGCGAGGTAGGGGGCGAGGTGCACGGGGCCGTCATCCGTATTGACGATGCTCTCGTAGGGGGCTTCGTCGTTGTGCTCGAACTGGATGATGTCGACCGAGGGGATCGGGGAGCCGACCGCCGCGACCTCCCGGTTGGTGAGAACGCGCACATCGTGGATGCCGTGCGCGTTCAGCGCGGTGACCGCGCCTCTCGCGGTGGCGCCGAATCCGATCACGATGGCGCTCAGGCGGCGGCCGTAGTCACCCGTCGACCCGCACAGCTGCAGGGCGTGGAGCACCGAGCAGTAGCCGGCGAGCTCGTTGTTCTTGTGAAAGACGTGCAGCCCGAAACCGCCGTCGGACTGCCAGTGGTTCATGGCCTCCCACGCGATCAGGGTGAGCTTCTTGTCGATGGCGAGCTGGGTAATCTCGCGGTCCTGCACGCAGTGCGGCCATCCCCAGAGCGTCTGCCCGTCGCGCAGGTCGGCGAGGTCGGAGGCCTGCGGTTTCGGCAACAGCACGACATCCGCCAGGTCGATGATCTCTTCGCGGGATGCCACGGCACCGACCA
>Ga0247817_10000306_pt1 | contig 29503 bp, 28 predicted proteins | sample UWRJL212509R1_FD_178010 | JGI IMG/M metagenome (GOLD analysis project Ga0247817, IMG submission 178010) | Plant litter microbial communities from Arlington Agricultural Research Station in Wisconsin, United States - UWRJ-L212-509R-1 | ecosystem: Environmental > Terrestrial > Plant litter >...
TGCCTGGACGTTCGCGATGATCACCGTGACCCAGCTCGGCGGCATCATCCAGAACAACGTCGCCACACTCGCCTCCGGCGCGGGCGCGTCGGTCTCGGTGCTGCGTTATGCGTGGCTCATCTTCATGCTGCCGCACTCGATCGCCGCGGTCTCGATTGCCACCGCCTACTTCACCCGCATGAGCGCGAGTGCCCGCGATGGCCGAATGGATGCAGTGCGCTCCGACCTCTCCGCATCGCTGCGGTCGATCGGGCTCGTTCTGGTGTTCTCCACGGTCGGACTCATCGTGCTCGCGATACCGTTCAGCCGCCTGTTCAGCGACAACCTCACAGCGACCCTGCAGATGGCGCCCGTGCTCGCGGTCTATCTGCTCGGTCTCATCCAGTTCAGTGTGCTGTTCGTGCTGCAGCGCACGTTCTACGCGCTCGAAGACACCCGCACGCCGTTTCTCTACACGGTGCTGCAGACCGTGCTCTTCATCGTCGGCGCCCTCGCTGTCTCACTCTGGCCGGTGTCGATCATCGGCATCGGCATCGCCGGGGTCACGTCGCTCGCCGGCACCGTGCAACTCGTCGTCGCGGCCGTACTGCTGCGCCGTCGCCTCGGCTCCCTCGATGCGCGACGCGTCACTCGCCAGTACGGCGTCTTTGTGCTCGCAACCCTGCCTGCGGCCCTCGTCGGTGCGGGAGTCCTCTGGCTGCTCGGCGGATTCGTCACCGACACCAAGCTCACCGCCGCCGTCACGATGGGTGTCGTCGGCGCCGTCATGGGGTTCGTTTACCTGGGCATCCTGTTCGCCGTGAAGAACCCGGAACTACGCGCGATCATCGGCCCGGTGCTCGCGCGGCTGAGGCGTTCACGCTAGTCGCGGCGTGGTATCCCGTCGCTGAAGCTGAGTGCTCCGAACTACCGGAATAGGCAGCACTTAGTATGTGTTGTACCGACCAGTAGAGACTTCTGAGGAGATGTTCCACGTGCGTCAGATCATCATTATCGGCTCCGGCCCTGCTGGTTACACGGCAGCGATCTATGCTGCGCGCGCCAACCTCGCACCGTTGCTCATCGCGAGTTCGGTCGAAGCGGGCGGCGAGCTCATGAAGACGACCGAGGTCGACAACTACCCCGGGTTCCCCGAGGGAATCCAGGGCCCCGAGCTCATGATGAACATGCAGAAGCAGGCAGAGCGCTTCGGCACCGAGATCGTTCTCGACGATGTCGTGAAGCTCGAGCTCGAAGGCGAAGTCAAGCGCGTGACGCTCGGCAATGGCGACGTGCACGAGGCTCTCGCCGTGATCTTCGCGACCGGTTCCGCCTACCGCAAGCTCGGACTCGAAGACGAAGAGCGCATGAGCGGGCAGGGAGTCTCGTGGTGTGCCACGTGCGATGGCTTCTTCTTCCGCCAGAAGACGATTGCCGTCGTCGGTGGAGGCGACTCCGCGATGGAAGAGGCAACCTTCCTCACCAAGTTCGCCGACAAGGTCTACCTGATCCACCGCAAAGACAGTTTCCGCGCCTCCAAGGTCATGCAGGAGCGCGCCTTCAACGACCCGAAGATCGAGATCCTGTGGAACAAGCAGGTCGCGCACATCTACGGCGACCAGCTGGTCACCGGCATCGGCATCGTCGACACGGTGGATGGCACGGAGTCGACAATCGACCTCAGTGGCCTGTTCATCGCGATCGGTGCTGACCCGCGCACGCACCTCGTACACGGACAGCTCGACCTGACCTCGGAGGGAACCATCGCCGTCGACGGCCGTTCCTCCCGTACCAACATCACCGGCGTTTTCGCCGCGGGTGACGTCATCGACCCGACCTACCGCCAGGCGGTCACCGCCGCCGGGTCCGGAACAGTCGCAGCCCTCGACGCGGAGCACTACCTCGCGTCACTCCCCAAGGAACTCGTCGCATCGGCCACCCAGGTAGCCGAACCCGCGACCGTTTAGTAATCACCCCATTGAGTTAGGAACACGACAATGTCAGCAGCACCCGACGTCACCGACGCCACCTTCGAAGACCTCGTCATCAACTCGGAAGACACGATCATGGTCGACTTCTGGGCTGAGTGGTGCGGCCCGTGTCGCGCGGTCTCCCCGATCCTCGACGCGATTGCCTCTGAGCACTCCGACAAGATCAAGATCGTCAAGCTCAACGTCGACGACAACCCGCAGATCGCCATGAAGTACCAGATCACCTCCATCCCCGCGATGAAGGTCTTCAAGGGCGGCGAGGTCGTCAAGACCATCATCGGTGCAAAGCCGAAGCCCGCAATCGAAGCAGATCTCGCCGAGTTCCTCGCCTAACGGCGGGGTCCGCTGCAGTTCTCGGAAGCCCCGCTCGCATGTCGAGCGGGGCTTTTCCGCGTTTTCTGCCTCTATTCTTGAAACTTCGAACGAACTTGGACGACTCATGACCGCACAGGGCAACAACCTCGACCCGTGGTACCACCACTACGCCGACCGCACGGCAAACCTCAGCGCCTCCGAGGTCCGAGCCCTGTTCGCCGTCGCCTCGCGTCCCGAGGTCGTGTCGCTCGCCGGCGGCATGCCGTTCGTCTCCGCCCTTCCGCAGGAGCGCATCAACGACACCCTCGACCGTGTCATGCGCGAGCGCGGCCCTGTCGCCCTCCAGTACGGCTCCGGCCAGGGCGACCCGCGGCTCCGTGAGCAGATCCTCGAGGTCATGGCGCTCGAGGGCATCCGCGGCAGTGCCGACGACGTCGTGGTCACGACCGGTTCGCAGCACGCCCTCGAACTCATCACCAAGCTCTTCATCAATCCCGGCGACGTCGTCATCGCCGAGGGACCGAGCTACGTCACGGCCATGGTCGTGTTCCGCTCCTTCCAGGCCGAGATCGCCCACGCCGACATGGACGAGCACGGGCTCATCCCTGAAGCCCTGCGCCAGAAGATCGCCGCGCTCAAGGCCGACGGCAAGCGCATCAAGTTCCTCTACACGATCCCCACGTTCTCCAACCCCGCCGGCGTGACCCTCACCTGGGAACGCCGACTCGAGATTCTGGAGATCTGCCGCGCCAACGACATCCTCGTGCTCGAAGACAACCCCTACGGCCTGCTCTACTTCGACGCACCGCCGCCGCACGCTTTGCGATCGCTGGATGAAGACGGGGTCGTCTACCTCGGAACCTTCTCAAAGACGCTCGCCCCTGGCTTCAGGGTGGGCTGGGCTCTCGCGCCCCACGCCATTCGAGAGAAACTCATTCTCGCCAACGAGGCTGCGGTGCTCTCGCCCTCGTCGTTCAGCCAGCTCGTGATCTCCGACTACCTCGCGACGACCGACTGGAAGGGCCAGATCGACACCTTCCGCGGCGTGTACCGCGACCGGCGGGACGCCATGCTTCAGGCCCTCGACGACTACCTGCCCGACCTCTCGTGGACCATCCCGAACGGCGGCTTCTACGTCTGGCTCACCCTGCCCGACCGGCTCGACAGCAAGGCGATGCTCCCGCGCGCCGTCACCGAGCTCGTCGCCTACACCCCGGGCACCGCTTTTTATGCTGATGGGAGCGGTAAAAACAAGATTCGTCTGTCGTTCTGCTACCCGACGCCCGACTTCATTCGCGAGGGCATCCGGCGGCTCACCAAGGTCGTCAATGGCGAGCTCGAACTGCTCGACACCTTCGCGGGCACCGGGGCACTCGACGTCGTGCGCCAGGACCTCAAGTACACCAGCCCACCCCCGAACATCAACTAGGGAACCCCATGACCGACACGACACCCCGCACGATTGTCGTCCTGGCCGGTGGCCTCTCGCACGAACGCGACGTCTCGCTGCGCTCCGGTCGCCGGGTCTCCGAGAGCCTCTCCCAGCACGGCCTTTCGGTGATCACGCGCGATCCGGATGCCACGCTCCTCGATGTTCTCCGTGAAACCGACCCCGACGTCATCTGGCCGGCACTTCACGGCGCGAGCGGAGAGGATGGCGCGCTCCGCGGCCTCCTCGACTATCTCGGCATCCCCTACGTCGGCTCGAGCGCCGACGCCACCCGCCTCGCCTGGGACAAACCGACCGCCAAGGTTATCGTGGCCCGCGCCGGCGTACCGACGCCGCGCTCGATCACCCTCCCGCGCGACACCTTCCGCGAACTGGGCGCCTCGGCGGTGCTCGACGTCATCACGGCCGAACTCACCGGCCCCGTCGTCGTCAAGCCCTCACAGGGCGGCTCAGCACAGGGAGTGTCCATCGTTGACAGCCACGAGGAACTCCCGCGCGCGATGGTCAACGCCTACACCTACTACGACGTGGCCCTCATCGAGGAAAAGATCGTCGGCACCGAGATCGCCGTGAGCATCATCGACACCGGTGACGGCCCCGTCGCCCTGCCCGCGATCGAGATCGAACCAATCTCGGGCGTCTACAGCTTCGAGGCCCACTACACGGCGGGGGAGACCCGGTTCTACGCCCCGGCCCGCATCGAACCGGATGTCGCTGCCCGCGCCGCCGAAGTGGCCATCGCCGCGCACCAGGCTCTCGGGTTGCGGCACATCTCCCGGGTCGACCTCATCGTGGACGCCGCGGGCACCCCGTGGTTTCTTGAGGCGAGCGTCATGCCCGGGCTCACCGAGACCTCGCTCTTCCCGCTCGCTCTCGAGGCGGCTGGACACGACGTGGGCTGGGTGTACTCCGCCCTCGCCGACGCCGCGGTGGCCGACCAGAAGTAACGCGGCTCCCACAGAAAAGCGCCGAGCGCAACGACCCCTAAGGTCGCACGCCCGGCGCTTTTCAATGCACTGCTAGTTGAAGCCGGGTTCGCCCAGCTCGCCGAGAATGCGGTTGAGGTCGCCGACTGTCGCGAAGTCGATGACGATGGTGCCCTTGCTCGCTCCGAGGCTCACCCTGACGCGGGTGTTGAGGCGGTCGCCGAGACGCTCGGCGATCTCGTCGAGCTGGCCCTGGCGTCCACCGGCAGACGGCTTTGCCTTCGTGGGCTTCTTGGGGGAGACCTGGCCGGCGGCCGCTTCGGCAGCGCGCACCGAGAGGTCCTCGTTCACGATCTTGGTGGCGAGCGTCTCCATGGCGGCGGGCTCGACGACCGAGAGGATGGCACGAGCGTGTCCCGCACTCAGTACACCGGCAGCGACCCTGGTCTGGATGCTCGAGGGCAAGCGCAGCAAGCGCAGGGTGTTGGTGATCTGCGGGCGCGAACGACCGATGCGGGTCGCAAGCTCGTCCTGCGTGATCCCGAAGTCGGCGAGGAGCTGCTGGTAGGCCGAGGCCTCTTCCAGCGGGTTGAGGTTCGCGCGGTGCAGGTTCTCGAGGAGGGCATCCCGCAGCATGTCCTCGTCAGCGGTGTTCTTGATGACCGCGGGGATGGTCGCGAGGCCGAGCTGCTTGGTGGCGCGCAGGCGGCGCTCACCCATGATGAGTTCGTACTGGGGGCCGTCGGCCGTGGCTCCCGCGAGCGGACGCACCACGATCGGCTGAAGCACGCCGATCTCCCGGATCGAGACGACGAGCTCGGCGAGCTCCTCCTCGCGGAACTCGGTGCGCGGCTGCGAGGCGTTCGGCACGATGTCGTCGGGGGACAGGTTGGCCAGGCGTGCGCCGGGAACGGCGACGAGCTGTGTGTCGTCCGACTCGGAGCGATCCGCCGGGGCGCCCGGGAAGAAGACGTCGACGGGACGCTCTGAATCGTCAGCTGTCGGAATCAGTGCGCCGATACCACGGCCGAGGCCGGTTCTCTTTGGAGCAGCCATCAGGACGGCGCCCCCCTTCGTGCGATTTCAGCGGCAGCCTCGAGGTACGAGAGCGAGCCGGGGGAGGTGGGGTCGTAGGAGATGACGCTCTGGCCGTAGCTCGGAGCCTCGGAGATGCGCACGGAGCGCGGGATGAGCGTGTCGAGGGCTTCCTTGGGGAAGTGCTGACGGACCTCGTCAGCGACCTGGTTGGCCAGATTGGTGCGCGAGTCATACATCGTGAGCAGGATCGTCGAGACCGACAGGCGTGGGTTGAGGTGCTTCTCGATGAGCTTGATGTTGTTGAGCAGCTGGCTCAGTCCCTCGAGTGCGTAGTACTCGCACTGGATCGGGATGAGCACTTCCTGCGCGGCGACGAAGGCATTGATGGTCAGGAGGCCGAGCGACGGAGGGCAGTCGATGAAGACGTAGTGGAACTCCTCGTCCGCCTCGCCGATGAAACGCTCGAGCGCCGTGCGCAGGCGCTGCTCGCGAGCCACGAGCGAGACGAGCTCGATCTCTGCGCCGGCGAGGTGGATCGTGGCGGGCACACAGTACAGGCCGTCGAACTCCGGGCTCTTCTGCACGACCTGGGACATCGGCTCGTCGTTGATGATGACGTCGTAGACGCTGATCGTGTCGGCACGGTGTTCGACACCGAGCGCCGTGGACGCGTTGCCCTGCGGGTCGAGGTCGATCACGAGCACGTTGGCGCCAGCACGGGCGAGGGCTGCGGCAAGGTTCACGGTCGTCGTGGTCTTGCCGACGCCACCCTTCTGGTTCGCCACGGTGAATACGCGGGCCTTCGTAGGCAAGGGAAGCGCCTCTGCCTCGATGGCGTTGCGGCGCCGGGTGATCTCCGCGAGCTCGCGAGCGAGGGGAGTGGAGTCGTCGAACGCGGCACCCAGTCCCTCGGGGGCCGGGATCTCCTCGGCCTTCTCGGATTCGGCTACGCGGTCGGCGTCAGCAACGGGCTCAGCGTCGGCAACAGGCTCGACCTGAGCCCCGGGCTCGGAATCGGCGGGCGATTCGACCTGCTCGTCCTCGACCACCGACGCGACCTCTTCGGCCTCGGCGAAATCGCTCTCGGGATGTTTCACGTGAAACCTTCTCTGTCTGTGGGTCCGACTACAGCCGGAGATGGGGGTCGATCACAGCGTGATCGCCGGGCGCTCACGCTCCACGAAACAAGTCCACGGAGCGGCGCAAATAATCAGTCCACTGTAGCCCGAAACACTCGAGTGACCTCGGGGACTATCCCCTCACCCAGAACGAGGATCTCGATGTCGTACAGGTGGGCTTTACGAATCACCTTGGCTGCGGCATCCAGCTCTTCAGTAACGCGCGAGCCCTTCATGAAGAGGAGTTCGCCGGCGGAGCGCACGAGCGGCACAGTCAGGGGGATGAGCTTGCTCAGCGAGCTGACAGCACGAGCGGTGACTTGGTCGAGGGGAGCGTCGAGGCGCGTCTCCTCCGCACGGGCGCGGATGACGGTGACGTTGTCGAGCCCGAGCTCCGCGGCCTCGCTCACCAGCCAGTCGACCCGGCGCTCCATCGGCTCGATGAGCACCATGTGCACGTCGGGGCGGGCGATAGCAAGGACGAGGCCGGGAAGGCCCGCGCCGCTGCCGATGTCGCCGACTCGTCCTGGCTTGAGCAGCGGAGCGACCAGCGCGCAGTTGAGAATGTGGCGCGACCACAGGCGGGGGAGTTCGAGCGGACCGATCAGTCCCAGCTCGTCACCCCTCAGCCCGAGGTCGGCGGTGAACTGTCGCGCGACGTCGATGCGGTCGCCGAAGAGCGGCGCCGCGGTCGGCGGCTCTAGTTCAATGGATGTGTCGCTCAATGTTTCACGTGAAACTATGCGCGCGTGATGACGGTGTGACGGTCCCGGCCTTCGCCTTCGGACTCCGACACGAAGCCGCGCTCGCTCACGACATCGTGCACAAGCTTGCGCTCGTACGAGGACATAGCGGGAAGGGCCGCCGACGCTGCGCCGCCATCGATGCGCTCGATCGCCTTGTCCACGAGGATCGTGAGTTCGGCAACGCGGGCTTCGCGCGATCCGCCGACGTCGAGGATCAAGCGGGAGAAGCCACCGGTCTTCGTCTGCACGGCGATGCGGGTGAGCTCCTGGAGAGCGTTGACGGTGTCCGGCTTCGAGAGGAGACGCAGGTTGGTGTCCTCGCTCGAGTTGACCGAGACGTAGGCACGGCCACCACGGGTGTCGATCTCGATGTCGCCATCGAGGTCGGTGATGTCGAGCAGCTCCTCGATGTAGTCGGCCGCGATCTCGCCCTCTTCTTCGAGCTGCGTGACGGTGGGAGCCTCCGTCGCCTCTTCCGCGATGGCGACTGCCTCGTCGGTAGCGATGGTGGTCTCGGTTTCGGTTACTTCAGTCACTTCTTGTTTCCACTCTTCTTGGCGCGGTTCTTGCTGACGGGCTGTGCGCGCTGGACCTTCTTGGGCTCTTCGATCACGGGCGTCTCATCGACGTTCTCCGGGATTCCCTTGCGCTGGCGGGCACGGGCGAGGCGGGCCTCGCGGGCTGCAGCCGCTTCACTGCCGGGGGTCGGCATGTTACGGATGACGAGGAACTGCTGCACCATCGTCCAGGCGTTGGAGGTGAGCCAGTAGAACATGACACCGAGCGGGAACGCGAAGCCCGAGAACGCGAAGACGAGGGGGAGCAGGTACAACAGCATCCGCTGCTGCTTGAACATCGGGCTCTCCTTCATCTCCTTCGACTGGTTCTTCGACATGATCTGAAGCTGCGTAATGAACTGCGACGCGGTCATGAGCACGACCATGACGGCGGCGATGACGATGACCCAGACGTTGCCGTCTGCGGTCGAGATCGCAAGGTGCAGGGGAGCGACGTCGAACAGCGAGGCATCACCGAACGACTTGGAGAGCTCGTCGTTGAGCAGGCCGACGCCCGCGGTCTCGATGCCGTTCGCGACGTTGTTCGCGTGGTTCTGTGCGTGGCTGAGAACGCTGAAGAGGCTGAAGAAGATCGGCATCTGGATCAGCAGCGGGAGGCACGAGGCGAGCGGGTTGGTCCCCGTCTTCTTGTACATCTCCATGGTCTCGCGCGACATGGCCTCGCGAGAGAACTGATCCTTCTTGCCCTTGTACTTGTCCTGGATCTTCTTGAGCTGCGGGGCGACTTCCATCATCCGGCGCTGGCTGCGGATCTGGCGGACGAAGATCGGGATGAGCGCTGCGCGGATGACGAGCACGAGCCCGACAATCGACAGCACCCAGGTGAGTCCGGCGTCAGGGTCGAGACCGATGTTCGACAGAACTGTGTGGAACGCGACGAGGATCGCCTCGACCACCCATTTGATCGGCCAGAGAATCGTGCCTAAAAAGTCCATTCGGGGTCAGCCCTTTCCGTGGCCACTTGCTGTAACAAAACCAAATCGAGTCGTGGGATGCCGGTGCGGCTCACGCTCGGGAACATCGTCGACACCGCCGGCCGCCCACGGGTGACAGCGGGCAATGCGCTTGGAGCCCATCCAGATGCCACGGAACACGCCGTACTGCTGGATGGCCTCGAGCGTGTACGCCGAGCACGAGGGGTAGTACCGGCAGACGTCGCCGTAGAGGGGGGAGATCACTGCGCGGTAGACGCGGAGGATCACGACGCACGCGTTGCGCGGGGCGAGCAGCAGGAACGAGAGCACGGGCTTCATCGTCGGGTCACGCTCCTGTGGACTGCGTCGGAAATCTCAGTGTGGAGAGTAGTCCACTCCAGCTCAGCGGAGCCTGGCAGTGGACGCACCACGATGTCGGCACCGGTCGCGGCATCCGTCAGCAGCTCTCGGCCGATGGAACGAAGGCGGCGGCGAATCCGGTTGCGAACGACAGAGCCGCCGACACTCTTCGCGACGATGAACCCGAAACGGGTGGGTGACGAATCACCCGTGCGCGAAAAGTAGACGACGGCATGGGGGGTCGTAAGGCGCCGGCCTGAGCGAACGACGGACTTGAAGTCCGTGCCGCTCAGCACCCGGTTCGCCTTAGCGAGCACGGTGGAACCCGCGAGCGGCACTGGATACCAGTGCTGCACCTGCAGGCACAGCGCGTGCTCGCACCTGCGGACTACGCGGAGAGTTCGGTGCGGCCCTTGCGGCGACGAGCACCCAGGATCGCACGACCCGCACGCGTACGCATGCGAAGACGGAAGCCGTGCACCTTGGCGCGACGACGGTTGTTCGGCTGGAAAGTTCTCTTGCTCATAGTGATACTCCAAGACCCAGCTTTGAGGGCCGGAAAAGAAAGGATGCCCGAGGGCAGAAGTCAACTGATTAAAACTACGGCGTTAATCCACTCCGGTCAAACTCCACGAAGTGCACAAGTAATTATCCACATCTGGATAACTGGGGGTTGGCAACCCTGGCCTGTGAAGAACTAAGGTGAAGGCCACCCGTTCTTACCAGCGGAGGATTGGTTTCTTTCGCTTTTCAGAAGTTATCGCACTAGTGGATAACTCTGTTAGTAAGTCTTTTGGTAAGAGTTTTATTTAATGGAAGGCCCATGGCAGACACCGCTGATTCAACGCCGGAAATCTGGCAGTCGGTGCTCGCCCGCCTCACGTCTGACGAGCGCATCACCCCGCAACTGCACGGTTTCATCAGTCTCGTCGAACCGCGCGGCATCATGGCCGGCACCCTCTACCTCGAGGTTCCCAACGAGCTGACCCGCGGCATGCTCGAGCAGCGCATCCGCCTTCCCCTCCTCAACGCGATCGCCGGACTCAGCGAAGAGCAGGAGGTCACCAACTTCGCCATCGTCGTGAACCCCGACATCCAGGCCGACACGCTCGAGCAGCCGAACACACTGAGTGAGCCCTCGTATATCGAGCCGACTCCGATGTCCGCCGCGATTGAGAACACGAATCCTCCGGTCAATCGTCGGGCCGACTCGCGACTGAACCCCAAGTACAACTTCGACAACTTCGTCATCGGTGCATCCAATCGCTTCGCTCACGCGGCAGCGGTCGCTGTGGCCGAGGCGCCCGCGAAGGCCTACAACCCGCTCTTCATCTACGGTGACTCGGGTCTCGGTAAGACCCACCTTCTGCACGCGATCGGTCACTATGCCGAGAGCCTCTATCCAGGCATCCGCGTTCGGTATGTATCGAGCGAAGAGTTCACCAACGACTTCATCAACTCGATCGCCAACAATCGCTCGAGTGTCTTTCAGTCGCGCTACCGCGAGATCGACATCCTGCTCATTGACGACATCCAGTTTCTGCAGGGCAAGGATTCGACGCAGGAGGCCTTCTTCCACACCTTCAATACGCTGCACGATCACAACAAGCAGGTAGTGATCACGAGCGACCTGCCACCCAAGCTCCTCATCGGTTTCGAAGACCGCATGCGCTCACGGTTCGAGTGGGGCCTCATCACCGATGTGCAGGCACCCGATCTCGAGACCCGCATTGCGATCCTCCGAAAGAAGGCGCAGAGCGAGAAGCTCCAGGTGGAGAACGAGATCCTCGAATACATGGCATCGAAGGTGTCGTCCAACATCCGCGAGCTCGAGGGAACCCTCATTCGCGTCACCGCCTTCGCGAGCCTCAACCGCCAGCCGGTCGACCTCGCTCTCGTGCAGACGGTACTCAAGGACCTCATCACCCTCGACGACGACAACGTCATCGCGCCGACCGACATCATCAATCACACCGCTGCCTACTTTAAGCTCACGGTCGACGACCTGTACGGTTCATCCCGTTCACAGGCAGTCGCGACCGCGAGGCAGATCGCGATGTACCTGTGCCGCGAGATGACCAACCTCTCGCTGCCCAAGATCGGCCAGCTGTTCGGCAACCGCGACCACACGACAGTGATGTACGCGAACAAGAAGATCACCGAACTCATGAAGGAACGCCGCTCGATCTACAACCAGGTCACCGAGCTGACGAGCCGCATCAAGCAGAATCACCGCCTCAGCAAGGGCTGATCCATGAGTTTGCACATTAAGTGCACAGGTTGTGGATAACTAGTCCGACTCGCCGCTCGTGCTGTTGACGAAAAACGAGCAACTGTGGAAACTCGCTCGAGCGGTTGTGACCCAGGTATGCAGTCCACAGGAGTTCCACCACAGGCTCTCTACAACTCACACCGTTGTAGTTCCGTTTCGCTGAGCGGGGTCCACAGAGTTACTCACAGTTCCCACAGCGGTTAAGAGTGTTGTTCTTCTTTAATCTCTTCTGTGATTTCGAGGGATAACCTTGGGAAAAGGCCCGACACGCCTGTGCCAGTATTAACCGGCCAGGCACCATCCACCATCGACAGGGGAAACTCGTGAAGTTCCAGGTCAATCGCGACGTCTTCAGTGAAGCGGTCTCGTTCGCCGTGAAGTTGCTTCCCCAGCGCACCACCCTGCCGATCCTCAGCGGAATCCTGATCGAGACAACCGATGCCGGGCTCACCCTGTCGTCGTTCGACTACGAGGTCTCGGCCCAGACCGAGATTGCCGCACAGGTGGATGAACCCGGAAAGGTGCTCGTCTCCGGGCGCCTCCTCGCGGACATCGCCTCGCGCCTGCCGAACGCGCCGGTCACGTTCGCCACCGAAGAGGGCCGCATCTCGGTCACGTGTGGTTCGGCCAACTTCACCCTCCTGAGCATGCCGGTCGAGGAGTACCCCACTCTTCCCCAGGTCTCCGAGCAGTCCGGTGTTCTTCCCGCCGAGCTCTTCGCTGCCGCAGTCTCCCAGGTCGCCGTCGCTGCCTCGCGCGACGATGTCACCCCGGTCATCACCGGTGTGCAGCTCGAGATCTCTGAGAACAGCCTCTCGCTTATCGCAACTGACCGTTACCGCGTCGCAGTGCGTGAGATCGAGTGGACCGGTGGCGAGTCGAGCAAGGAAGGCGTCACCGCGTTGGTCCCGGCGCGCACCCTCACCGAGATCGGCAAGACCTTCGGTCACTCCGGTTCGATCTCCGTTGCCATCACGAGCACCGACGAGCGCGAGCTCATCGCCTTCCAGGCCGACAAGAAGACTGTCACCTCCCTGCTCATCAAGGGAAACTTCCCTCCGGTCAAGCGCCTCTTCCCCGAGGTCGTCGACAACTACGCGGTCATCAACACGGGCGAGCTCATCGAAGCCGTTCGCCGCGTGTCCCTCGTGCTCGAGCGCGAGGCAGCGCTCCGCTTCTCCTTCTCGATCGACGGACTCACCCTCGAGGCCATCGGATCCGAACAGGCCCAGGCATCCGAGACCATCGATGCATTCCTTACCGGCACAGACACGGTTGTCTCGCTCAAGCCGGCGTTCCTCCTCGACGGCCTCGGTGCTGTTCACTCCGAATTCGTGCGCATCTCGTTCACGAAGACGGATAACCCGAACAAGCCGGGTCCCGTGCTCATCACGAGCCAGGCGTCGAAGGACCAGCCGGGTGCTGACAACTACAAGTACCTGCTGCAGCCGAACCTGCTCCTTCGCTAGGTTTCGGCTTCACCCACACAACTCCAACGCACTAAGGAATCACCATGCACATCGGGCTTATCGGACTCGGCAAGATGGGCAACAACATGCGTGCCCGCCTGCGCGCGAACGACATCGAGGTCACGGGCTACGACCCCAACCCTGAAGTATCGGATGTCGCGAGCCTCGCCGATCTCGCAGCTGCACTGCCGGCACCCCGCATCGTCTGGGTCATGGTTCCCTCCGGGGAGATCACCACCGGTGTGATCACGGATCTCGCCGGTGTACTCGCCGAGGGCGACCTCGTCATCGAGGGCGGCAACTCGCGCTTCACCGAGGACTTCAAGCACTCCGCTCTCCTCGCCGAGAAGGGCATCAACTACGTTGACGCTGGCGTCTCGGGCGGAATCTGGGGACTCGAGAACGGATACGGCCTCATGGTCGGCGGCAACGCGGCCGACGTCGAGCGTGCGCTTCCGGTATTCGACGCACTGCGCCCCGAGGGTCCGCGCGCCGAAGGCTTCGTGCACGCGGGAGAGATCGGCGCGGGTCACTACGCGAAGATGGTGCACAACGGCATCGAGTACGCACTCATGCAGGCGTGGGCCGAGGGTTACGAGCTCCTCAACACCCGCAAGGACATCATCAAGGATGTCACCGGCACCTTCGAAGCCTGGCAGCGCGGCACGGTCGTGCGGTCCTGGCTCCTCGAGCTGCTCGTCAAGGCGCTCAAGGAAGACCCGAAGTTCGAAGACATCGAGGGCTACGTCGAGGATTCCGGCGAGGGCCGCTGGACCGTCGAAGAAGCACTCAACAACGCCGTGCCGGTTCCGACCATCTCGGCGTCCATCTTCGCCCGCTTCGTTTCACGCCAGGATGACTCGCCCTCGATGAAGGCCGTCGCTGCACTGCGCAAGCAATTTGGTGGACACGCCGTTCGCAAGAGCTAGGCGCGTCTCGTGTACGTCACCCACCTCGCCCTCACGGACTTTCGTAATTACGAAACCGTCGAGGTGCCGATGGTGCGTGGCGCCAACATCTTCGTCGGCAGCAATGGCCAGGGCAAGACCAACCTGGTCGAGGCACTCGGTTATCTGAGCACGCTCGGGTCGCACCGGGTCTCGAGCGATCACGCGATGATCCGGGCCGGGCAGGATTCCGCGATCGTGCGGGCCCGGCTTGAGCACGACGATCGCCAGGTGCTCGCGGAGGTGCAGCTCAATCGCACCTCCGCGAACCGGGCCCAGGTCAACCGTTCCCCGATCAAGACCCGTGAGCTGCCGCGGTATTTCGCGAGCGTGCTGTTTGCCCCCGAGGATCTGGCGCTCGTGCGTGGAGAGCCCTCCGGCCGCCGCCGCTTCATGGATGAACTGCTCGTGCAGCGTTCCCCGCGCATGTCGGGTGTGATGACCGACTACGAGCGCGTGCTCAAGCAACGTAACACCCTGCTCAAGTCGGCCCGCTCGTCGGGACTCAAGGAGAACCAGCTCAGCACCCTCGAGATCTGGGACGAGCGACTCATCGCCCTCGGCGCGGAGATCATCGAGGCGCGAAGCGCGCTCGTCGCCGAACTTTTGCCCGAGGTCGCGAGGGCGTACTCGGCGATCGCGGGGGAGGAGCACTCGGCATCGCTCTCCACCTACCTCAGCATCCTCTCGTCGGGTGCCGATGACGACGCGATCGACGACGCGGCCACGCGCGGCGGTGTGATCTCGGCCGCTGACGCGGCAGCGAATTACAAAAATGCGCTCGCGCGGCTACGCCGCGCGGAACTCGACCGCGGCCTGACTCTCGCGGGGCCACACCGTGACGACCTCGTACTCACGCTCAACGGGCTCCCCGCGCGGGGGTACGCGAGCCACGGGGAATCCTGGTCGTTCGCGCTCTCGCTCAAGCTGGCCTCGGCCGAAATACTGCGCCGGGAGAGCGCGCTGGGCGACCCCGTGCTCATCCTCGACGATGTCTTTGCGGAGCTCGACGAAGCGCGCAGGGCACGACTCGCGAACGCGGTCGGTGGATTCGAACAGGTGCTCATCACCGCGGCCGTGCTCGACGACGTTCCGGAGGCCCTCGCCGGCCACATCGTAAAGATCAAGGCCGGCCGGGTTGTGGAGGAGGAGTCGTGACCGACTCGAACGGCCCCGAGAAGGAGGAGACCGACGAGGCGCGCGCGGTCTACGCTCGGTTCCGCCGCGTCTTCGGCCAGCCCGGTGCCACGTCGCGGGATTCCCGCCGACGCAACACCGTAGAGAAGGGTGCATCCATCCCCTTCGGAAAGGGGCGGGACGCCGTAGGTCTCGGCGATGTCATCGACGGCCTCGCCAAGGGCATGGGCTGGACCTCGCCGCTCGCGCAGTCAGAACTCTTGCTGGCCTGGGCCGATATTGCTGGCGCCGACACCGCAGAGCACTCGACGCCGATCTCGGTCGAGAACGGTGTGCTCACGGTGCAGTGCGACTCGACAGCATGGGCCACCCAATTGCGCCTCATGCGCACGACCATCACGACGCACATCGCCACACGCTACCCCGACGCGCAGATCGAATCGATCAGGTTTGAAGGGCCGAACGCCCCGTCGTGGAAACGCGGCCCCAGATCAATTCCAGGCCGGGGTCCGCGCGACACTTACGGCTAGCAGGCCAAATCTGGCCACCCCAGCACGAAAGCGCCCCAGATCGGCGTATATCCCCTCTGAGGGGGTGGACTTTGGTAGACTGGTAGTTGGCCGTCGAACGCGTCCCGACACGGGACCACACCTTCGAATGGCGGAGTGAACTACGCGTCAGGAGCACAATTTCAGATGTCATCAAATCCTACTGAGGACACCCCGGAAGACGCGAAGGTAACTCCCTCGCCGACAGCACTTCACCAGGGCGAATCGGACGACAACTACGGTGCCGACCAGATTCAGATCCTCGAGGGTCTCGAAGCTGTGCGCAAGCGCCCGGGTATGTACATCGGTTCCACCGGCCCCCGCGGACTCCACCACCTCGTCTACGAAGTGGTCGACAACTCGGTCGACGAGGCACTCGCCGGCTACTGCGACACGATCGACGTCTGGATCCGCAAAGACGGCTCGCTCCGCACGCGCGACAACGGCCGTGGCATCCCGGTCGACCTCAACAAGCAGGAGAACAAGTCGACGGTCGAGGTCGTCATGACGATCCTGCACGCCGGCGGCAAGTTCGGTGGCGGTGGATACTCCGTATCCGGCGGTCTGCACGGCGTCGGCATCTCCGTGGTCAACGCGCTGTCGAGCAAGGTGGACACCGAGGTCCGCCGCCAGGGACACGTCTGGCGCATGAGTTTCAACAACGGCGTGCCGGTCGCTCCGCTCGAAAAGGGCGAAGAGACCACCGAGACCGGTACCCAGCAGACCTTCTGGCCGAGCGCCGAGACCTTCGAGACCGTCGAGTTCGACTACGAGACGCTGCGCGCACGTTTTCAGCAGATGGCGTTCCTCAACAAGGGCCTGCGCATCACCGTCACCGACGAGCGCGGTGAAGAGGATGTCGTCGAGAGCTACATGTACGAGAAGGGTCTCGCCGACTACGTCGAGTACCTCAACTCCGCGAAGAAGGCGGAGGTCATCCACCCCGACATCATCGCCTTCGAGTCGGAGGACACCGACCGCAAGATCTCGCTCGAGGTCGCCATGCAGTGGACGAACGCCTACACCGAGAGCGTCCACACCTACGCGAACACGATCAACACGCACGAGGGTGGAACCCACGAAGAGGGTTTCCGCGCCGCGCTCACGACCCTCGTCAACCGGTACGCCCGCGAGAAGAACATCATCAAGGAGAAGGATGAGAACCTCTCCGGCGATGACGTGCGCGAAGGCCTGACCGCGGTCATCTCGGTCAAGCTCGCAGAACCGCAGTTCGAGGGCCAGACCAAGACCAAGCTCGGCAACACCGAGGCGAAGGCATTCGTACAGCGCGTCGCCGGCCAGCAGCTCGGCGACTGGTTCGACCGCAACCCCACGCAGGCGCGCGACGTGATCCGCAAGGCGATCCAGGCATCGCAGGCACGCATCGCCGCGCGCAAGGCGCGCGAGTCAACGCGTCGCAAGGGACTCCTCGAATCCGGTGGAATGCCCGGAAAGCTGCGCGACTGCTCGAGCAAGGACCCGGCGCTCAGCGAGATCTTCCTCGTCGAGGGTGACTCGGCAGGCGGCTCCGCAGTGCAGGGCCGCAACCCGGAGTTCCAGGCGATCCTGCCGCTGCGCGGCAAGATCCTCAACGTCGAGAAGGCGCGCCTCGACCGTGCGCTCGCGAACAACGAAGTGCAGGCGATGATCACCGCGTTCGGCGCGGGTGTCGGCGAAGACTTCGACCCCGATCGTGCGAGGTACCACAAGATCGTGCTTATGGCCGATGCAGACGTCGACGGCCAGCACATCACGACGCTCATCCTCACCCTGCTGTTCCGCTACATGCGCCCGCTCATCGACCACGGCTACGTGTATCTCGCACAGCCTCCGCTGTACCGGATCAAGTGGTCGAACGCCGAGCACCAGTTCGTCTACAGCGACCGTGAGCGCGACGTCGTTATGGCCGACGGGATCGCCGCAGGCAAGCGAATCCCGAAGGACAACGGCATCCAGCGATACAAGGGTCTCGGCGAGATGGATTACACCGAGCTCTGGGAGACCACGATGGACCCGGCCACCCGCACCCTCCTCCAGGTCACCCTGGATGACGCGGCCGCCGCCGACGAGATCTTCTCGACACTCATGGGCGAAGACGTTGAGTCGCGCCGAAACTTCATCCAGCGGAACGCCAAAGACGTTCGCTTCCTGGACATCTAAGGACACCCCATGGCTGATGTAACAGAACCAGAAGAGCCCGCCTCGACCGAGCCGACTTTCGAGAACGCCGTCGTCGACACACGTCACGACAAGGTCGACCAGGTCGATCTCCAGCTCGAGATGCAGCGCTCCTACCTCGACTACGCGATGAGCGTCATCGTCGGTCGCGCCCTCCCCGAAGTGCGTGACGGCCTCAAGCCCGTGCACCGCCGCGTGATCTACGGCATGTACGACGGCGGATACCGTCCCGACAAGGGATTCAACAAGTGCACCCGCATCGTCGGTGACGTCATGGGGCAGTTCCACCCGCACGGTGACTCCTCGATCTACGACGCCCTCGTGCGCCTCGTTCAGCCGTGGAGCCTGCGCTACCCGCTCGCGCTCGGCCAGGGCAACTTCGGCTCCGCCGGAAACGACGGCGCCGCCGCCATGCGATACACCGAGACCAAGATGGCCCCGCTCGCCATGGAGATGGTCCGGGACATCGACGAGGAGACAGTCGACTTCGTCGACAACTACGACGGCAAGACGCAGGAGCCGTTCATCCTCCCCGCGCGTTTTCCTAACCTGCTCGTCAACGGTTCTGTCGGAATCGCTGTCGGTATGGCCACCAACATCCCGCCGCACAACCTGCGCGAAGTCGCCGCGGGAGCCCTCTGGGCGCTTGCGAACCCCGACGCACCGCGCGAAGAGCTGCTCGAAGCGCTCATCCAGCGCATCAAGGGACCGGACTTTCCGACCGGCGCCCAGATCCTCGGAATGAAGGGGATCCAGGACACCTACCGCACCGGTCGTGGTTCGATCACGATGCGAGCCGTCGTGAGCGTCGAAGAGTTGCAGGGTCGCACCTGCCTCGTCGTCACCGAGCTCCCGTACCAGGTCAACCCCGACAACCTCGCGCTCAAGATCGCCGAGCTCGTCAAGGAGGGTCGCGTCGGCGGCATCGCTGACATTCGGGATGAGACGTCCGGCCGCACCGGCCAGCGCCTCGTCATCGTGCTCAAGCGTGATGCCGTCGCGAAGGTCGTGCTCAACAACCTCTACAAGCACACGCCGCTGCAGGACAACTTCGGCGCGAACATGCTCGCGATCGTCGACGGGATTCCGCGCACCCTCCCGCTCGACGGATTCATCACGCACTGGATCGACCACCAGATCGAGGTCATCATCCGCCGCACGCAGTTCCGACTGCGCAAGGCAGAAGAGCGCAACCACATCCTGCGCGGATACCTCAAGGCTCTCGACGCGATCGACGAGGTCATCCGTGTCATCCGCGCCTCGCAGTCGACCGAAGACGCGCGTGAAGCACTCATGGTGCTGCTCGACGTCGACGAGCTGCAGGCCCGTGCGATTCTCGACCTCCAGTTGCGTCGCCTCGCAGCGCTCGAGCGCCAGTCCATCCAGGACGAGCACGACAAGCTCGAAGCCCTCATCGCGGAGTACAAGATCATCATCGCGACGCCGGCAGAGCAGCGCCGCATCGTGACCGAGGAACTCACCGAGATCGTCGACAAGTTCGGCGACGACCGCCGCACCGAGATCATGTACGGCTTCGACGGCGACATGAGCGTAGAAGACCTCATCCCCGAAGAAGAGATGGTGCTCACGGTCACGCGCGGCGGGTACATCAAGCGCACCCGCAGCGATAACTACCGCAGCCAGCACCGCGGCGGCAAGGGTGTCAAGGGCGCCCAGTTGCGGGCGGATGACGTCGTCGAGCACTTCTTCGTCACGACAACGCACCACTGGCTCCTGTTCTTCACGAACACCGGTCGGGTCTATCGCGCGAAGGCGTACGAAGTGCAGGAGGCCGGTCGCGACGCGAAGGGCCAGCACGTCGCCAACCTCCTCGCGCTGCAGCCGGGCGAGGAGATCGCGCAGATCCTCGACATCCGTGACTACGCGGTGGCGAAGTACCTCGTGCTCGCCACGCGCGGCGGCCTCGTCAAGAAGACGGCGCTCACCGAGTACGACACGAACCGTACGGGCGGAATCATCGCCATCAACCTGCGCGAAGAAGACGAGCTCGTCTCGGCGATGCTCGTGGACGAAGGCCAGGACGTACTCCTCGTCTCCCGCAAGGGCATGTCGATCAAGTTCACCGCCTCCGACTCGGCGCTGCGACCCATGGGCCGCTCGACTTCCGGTGTGAAGGGCATGGACTTCCGTGCCGGCGACCAGTTGCTCAGTGCATCCGTCGTCTCCGATGCCGGATACGTCTTCGTGGTCACCGAGGGTGGCTTCGCCAAGCGCACCGCCGCCGACCAGTACCGCGTGCAGAACCGTGGCGGTCTCGGCATCAAGGTCGCCAAGCTGCAGGAGGCCCGCGGCGACCTCGCCGGTGCCCTGATCGTCGGAGACGACGACGAGGTGCTTGTGGTTCTTGCCAGCGGCAAGGTGGTACGGTCTAGCGTGGCCGAGGTTCCTGCCAAGGGACGCGACACCATGGGCGTTGTATTTGCCCGCTTCGCCGAGGATGACAAGATCATCGCCCTCGCCAAGAACAGCGAGCGGAATCTAGAGAGTCAGGACGACGAAACCGAGTCGGAAGAAACATCCGCCGGAATCGAAACCCCTGGAGAGGACGAATCAGTAAATGAGTAGCGTCGCCGAAAAGCTGCAGCGCAAGTCGCAGCGGCCAGTAGCAACCAAGCAGGTCAGGCTCAAGCTCGTATACATCGACTTCTGGTCGACAGTGAAGTTGTCGTTCCTCGTCGCCGTGTCGCTGGGCGTCGTGCTCGTCGTCGCTACGGTGCTCGTGTACCTCGTGCTGCAGTCCACCGGAGTCTTCGACGACATCGACGGCCTGCTCAGCGACATCCTCAGTGGCCAGGGCTTCACCATCGCTGGTGACCTGCCGCTCATCACCGTCGCGTTCTTCTCGATCATCGTCGCCGTCGTCAACGTCATCGTGGGCACGGCACTCGGCGCGATCGCGAGCATGCTGTACAACCTGAGCGTGAGAATCACTGGCGGACTCCTCGTCGGATTCACCAACAACTAGCCCGATTCGTCAAAGCTGCGCAGGTGCGATACTCTCGTATCTGCCCAACGGGGGTATAGCTCAGGCGGTTAGAGCGCTTCGCTGATAACGAAGAGGTCCGTGGTTCAAGTCCACGTACCCCCACAGAAGTCCCAACTTCTATACAAATGGGGCCTTAGCTCAATTGGTAGAGCGCCTGCTTTGCAAGCAGGAGGTCAGGGGTTCGATTCCCCTAGGCTCCACAGTTTTTATGGCTCCGCCTTCGGCGGACGCGTATGAAACAGCACCACCACAGTCAGGCTCGCGCAGGCGGGCCTTTTGTGTTTAAGTCACGGGTGGGCGCTGAGGATGTTTGACATACTATTTCAGACGTACTATGTTCAAGCCATCACACATCGATGGGAAACAGAGAACCGATGATCAGCGCAGACGCCATCCGCGGGTACGTGGACGTCCTCGTCCTGTCGCTGCTACGCACCGGCCCTTCGTACGCCTACGAGCTCGCGCAGCGGATCACCGCGATCAGCGGCGACGAGTACGCGATCAAGCAGACGACGCTCTACTCCGCCGTGAAACGACTTGAGGCGAGCGAGCTCGTCACCTCTTCCGCGGGAGTCTCGCCCTCGGGCAAGCCGCGTACCTACTACCGCATCTCCGACGCGGGACTCGCGCACTTCGACCTCAAGGTCGAGGAATGGCGCAGCACCAAGTCGGTCGTCGACCGATTCATCACAGAAGCCACCGAAGGAGCTACCCCGTGAACGTCATCATCGCCTACCTCGACAGCATGTTCAGCGCGTATCCCCAGACCCCGAGGCTCCTCGAGGCCAAGGCGGAGCTGCAGGGAATGATGGAAGACGCGTACACGAGCTTCATCGCCGAAGGTCACTCGGAGAACGAGGCGGTCGGCCGGGTTATCCGGGACTTCGGCAACCTCGAGGAGGTCGCGCCGGTCCTCGGCATCACGACCGACCTCACTCCCGACACCTCACCCGCGTCGCCGCGCCAGGCTCCCGCCGCCGCGGCACCCCAGCACCCGCCCGTCACTCTCGACGAAGCGCGCAGCTACGCCGATGCGCAGGAGCGCGTGCGATTCCGAGTGGCCGGGGCCATTGCGCTCTTCGTTCTCGCTCCGGCGGCCGTCGTCTCGCTTCCCGTCGCAGCGCGAAACGGGTTGCTGCCCATTACCGACGAGGCCGGCGTCTTCATCGGCATCCTGTTCCTCCTCGTGCTGGCCGCGGTCGGAGTGATGCTGCTGATCTCGACATCGCGCGAGACGGCGCCCTTCACCTACCTCACCGAGAGCCGCTTCTCACCGAACCCGGTCGTTACGAGCTGGGCGGAGTCGCTCGCCGAGCAGCACGATCGTGCTCGCATTCGCGCGCTGCAGATCGCTATCGCGTTGTGGATCCTCGCGCCGCTCCCACTCATAGCCTTCGCGCTCCTCCTCGCCGACTCACCGCTGGGTGACTTCTGGGTGATCATCGGTGTCGTCCTCGTGCTCGCACTCGTGGCGACCGGGCTTGCGGTGCTGCTTCCGCAGACCTGGGCGCAAACCGTGGCCGAGAACCTCGGCCGAGGCACCGGTCGCCGCGGTTCCGTCGACGATGCGATCGAGGATGACCGCAGCATCGTCAGCGTCATCGCGGCGTTCTACTGGCCGCTGCTCACGGCGATCTTTCTCGCGTGGAGCTTTATCGGCAACGCCTGGGGATCCTCATGGATCATCTGGCCCGTAGGTGCAGTGCTCTTCGGCGCCATCGCCGCGGGCGGATCGGCCGTGGAGAGTTACCGCCGAGCGCGGCAGCATCCACTTTCCTGACCCGTCGGCTTAAACGAAAAAAGCCCGCCGAAGCGGGCCATTTCGTGAAGTGAACCAGAAAGCCGATTAGGCCTGGGGCGTCTCGACGTCAGCCTGGTCAACGGGAAGGGCTTCTTCGTCGTCGATCCAGAGGTCGTCGTCGGCACGCAGCGTCTGCCAGGCGGCGTAGGCGATACCGGCAACAGCAACGACGCCGATTCCGATCAGGATGTACTTGCCGGGACCCGAGCTCTTGGGCTGCACGAGACCGACCTTGGTGCCCGCCTTGTTCGCGGCCTTCGAGACCTTGCCGACAACGTCGCGCACCTGGTCGCTCTTGGCGGCTTCGATCACGGCGAGAGCAGTGCCGAGAGCGGATGTCACTGCCGGGAACACATCGTCGACGAACTTGTCGCGCGTGTGGGTCGCGGCGTTGCGGGTGGCGCTGAGGCCACTGGCTACCGCCGGTCGAACGCGGTCCTCGTAGGTGTCCTTGACGCGGGGAGCTACCTCTTCGCGTGTGAAGTGCGCCGCCTGACGGCTCGCATCACGGACGACGCGGGAGGCGTGCTCGAGCACGTCCTTCTGGTCCTGAACGAGATCTTCGGCCTGACGCTTGAGTTTCGTAAACTCGCGCTGGCGCTTTCTTGACAGTCCCATGTGACAACCTCCATGTGATGGGCGGCGAACAGGAACAATCCTGCCACGAGCCACCACTCAAAGTGACGAAGCTGGGAACCAGATGAGTGCAAGCCGAGTGAACTCCCGGCCAGCGCGGCCCGCGCCATGCAAGAATTGTCGCTATGTCTGCTCACACTGCTGTCGCCACCATCACCACCAACCTCGGAGTCATCAAGGTCAACCTCCTCGGTAACCACGCTCCGAAGACTGTCGCCAACTTCGTCGGTCTCGCGACCGGTTCGCGCGAGTGGACCCACCCCGCCACCGGCAAGGTCTCGAACGACCCGCTGTACAACGGCGTGATCTTCCACCGCATCATCAAGGACTTCATGCTTCAGGCCGGCGACCCGCTGGGCCAGGGTGTGGGCGGACCGGGATACGAGTTCGACGACGAGATCCACCCCGAGCTCACCTTCGCTGAGCCCTACGTACTCGCGATGGCCAACGCCGGCGTTCGCGGGGGCAAGGGAACCAACGGTTCGCAGTTCTTCATCACGACGGTGCCCACCCCGTGGCTCCAGGCCAAGCACTCGATCTTCGGTCTCGTCGAAGACGAGGAGTCGCGCCGCGTCGTCGACGCTATCGAGGCTGTTCCGACCGACGGTCGCGACAAGCCCCTCAGTGACGTCGTCATTGAGAGCGTCACAGTAGAAGAGCTGTAGAGCCACCCTGTGGCCGAGGCCGCCGACGATTCCGACAACTTCTGCTACCGGCATCCCAGCCGCCAGAGTTTCGTTCTGTGCCAGCGGTGCGGGCGGACCATCTGCGCTGAGTGCCAGACTCAGGCGTCTGTCGGAGTGCACTGCCCGGAGTGCGTGAGGGAGGCGCGCCAGCGTGCCCCCAAGCGCAAGCCGGCGATCGTGACGGCCTTTCGTCCCTCAAGCAACAAACCGGTAGTGACGTACTCGATTATCGCGCTGTGCGTGCTGGTCTACGTCGCCCAGTTCGTCAGCGGCGGTCTCGTCTACCAGTTGCTCGCGTACGCACCCGAGCTCACTGCCATCCAGCCGTGGCGCATGATCACTGCGGCCTTCGTGCATTCGCCGTTCGCTCTCGCGCGACCGACGAGCCTGCTGCACATCGCGTTCAACATGTACTCGTTGTTCATCTTCGGGCCGATCCTCGAGCACCTGCTCGGGCGCGCACGTTTTCTCGCCCTCTACCTGATCTCGGCGTTCGGCGGATCGGTGGCGGTGTTGCTGCTCATGTCCAACGTCGTCGTGGTCGGAGCGTCGGGAGCGATCTTCGGACTGCTCGGCGCGTTCTTCATCATTCAGCGCAGGCTCGGCGGCAACAACGTGCAGTTGCTCGTGGTGATCGGGATCAACCTCGTGCTGGGGTTCCTGATTCCGAACGTCGCCTGGCAGGCGCATCTCGGCGGCCTCATTGCCGGCGGCGCCGTGGCGTTCGTCTATTTGCAGACGCGTCGCCCGAACCAGCTGCGTTGGCAGATCGGACTCGTCGGAGCGATCGTTGCGGCTCTCGCGGCAGTGACGATCGTGGCGGCCGGCTAGCTCAGAACGCTGCCGGAGAGAAAGTTCTCCACAGGTCTATACACAGTGGGGATAATTACACCCGTGTAAGTAGCTGTTTACCCGCAGTTAAGAATTAGCGCCAGCGGGTGGTCATGAGGAAGCCGACGAACATGATGCCGAAGCCGACGACGATGTTGAGGGCGCCCCAGTCCGCAACGGGCAGCTGCTGGTCGCTCACGTAGTACACGATGATCCAGATGAGTCCGATGAGCATGAAGCCGAACATGATCGGCTTGAACCAGATCGGGTTGGGTCCGGGCTCTCCGGCCACGCGGGCAGGGCGGTCAGATTTCGTGCGTTCGCTACGGGCCATGCCCAGAATCCTAGCCTTAATCGGCTGATTGCATGCCCGGTACCGGGGGAGCTGCACGGGCGAGCGCCGTAGAATCTACCCATGGCTGCCCCCGAAGAACCCACCGCTCCGGTGGCGCGCCGCGGTGACCATCGGCGGCAGTGGCGTCTCGCGCGCACGGTGCTGGGCGAACTGCTCATCACGGCGGCTGTGCTCATCCTCCTCTTTCAGGGATGGAAGATCTGGTACAACGACATCGTCTACGGGGCCTCGCAGACCGCTGCGGCGGTAGAGCTCTCGGATGAGTGGGCAGATGACCTCCCGGAGGAGCCGGCCGAGCCCGCGCCGCCCGGTGAGAAGGCCGAGCCCGTGCTCACCCCGACTCCCGAAGACGGCGTGCGCTTCTCCACGATCATGATCCCCAGCCTGGGCGACGACTACCGCAAGATCGTTGCGGAAGGCGTCGGCCACAACGTGCTCAACAACCCACGCCTCGGTATCGGCCACTATCCAACGACCCAGCTGCCCGGGGAGCTCGGCAACATCGTGCTCGCCTCGCACCGCACGGCCTACGGCGGAGCGTTTCACAACATCCACCAGTTGAAGGTCGGCGACAGCGTCTACATCGAGACCAAGGCCGGCTGGTACAAGTACATCTACCGCAACACCGTCTACGTGCTCGCGACGCAGGTCGAGGTGCTCGACCCGGTTCCCCAGGAGCCCGGTGTCGAGGCGACCGACAGCCTGCTCACGCTCACGACGTGCAACCCGTTTCTCTCGACCGCCGAGCGCATCATCGTCTACAACGCGTTCGACGAGTTCTTCCCGCGGGCGGGCGGTCCGCCTGAGGAGATCGCCGCTGCAGTGAAGGGAACCCCCTGATGTACGGCTGGCTCTGGCGCACACTTCCCCGACCGATCTGGGCGAAGCTCCTCATCAGCGCGGTGATTGTCACCATCGTGCTCGTGGTTCTCGTATTCTGGGTGTTTCCGCCGATCGATGATTTTCTAACCAACGAGGAAGTGACGTTCTAGCCATGACACGAGTACTCGTCGTCGACAACTACGACAGCTTCGTCTACACGCTCAACGGTTACCTGTTGCAGCTCGGTGCAGAGACGACCGTGGTGCGCAACGATGCATTCTCGGTGGATGAAGCGGCCGACGTCATCGCGAGCTACGACGCCGTGCTCCTCTCGCCGGGTCCTGGCACCCCCGCCGACGCGGGCGTCTCGATCCCGATCGTCACCGCCGCCATCGCGTCCGGACAACCACTGCTCGGTGTGTGCCTCGGGCACCAGGCCATCGCCGAGGCAATGGGTGCTGTCGTGACGCACGCCGACGAGCTCATGCACGGCAAGACGAGCCTCATCGATCACGACGGCAGCGCGTTCTACGACGGAGTTCCCGAGCCGTTCACCGCCACGCGGTACCACTCGCTCGCGATAGTCGACTCGACGGTTCCGGATGACCTCGTCGTGACGAGCCGCACCGCGGGCGGCGTCATCATGGGCGTGAAGCACGCGAGCCTTCCGATTTACGGGGTGCAGTTTCATCCAGAGTCCGTTCTCACCGAGGGCGGTTACCGCATGATCGGCAACTGGCTTGCCGTCGCCGGGCTGCCCGAGGCAGCCGAGACCGCAAAGGGACTCACGCCGCTCGTGCGCATGGCCTAACCAGGCAGCCCGAAACGCAACAGGCGACCCGCGCCGAAGCGCGAGCCGCCTGTCGTGAAGCGATGGAGCCTAGGGTGCCGCGCAGTAGCGGATGGTCACCTTGGTGTGCTGGTCCTGGATGCCCTTGAGGTTCTGGGAGGTAACCTTGCCGCCGGAACAGCCGAGATCACCCTCGGCCTTCACGGTCATGCCGACCTCAGAGCCGCTCAGAGTGCTCGTGGCTTCACCGACATCCTTGCCGACGACGTCGGGAACATCGACCTTGCCGTCGGAGACGATGATGTCGACGGTCGTCTCACCCGGGGTCACGAGCTCACCCGTCGGAATCGACGAGGAGATGACGACACCCTTGGGGATGGTAGCGGAGTGCTCGGTATTGGTGATGCCGAGGCTGATGCCGAGCTTCTCGAGCGCTTCGCGCGCCTTGGCCTGGCTCATGCCCGAGAGCTCGGGAATCTTGACCTTCGCGCCACCACTCGACACGTAGACCTTGACTGTCACGCCGGGGGCGACCGAAACGCCCGAGGGCGGGTCGGTGCTGATGATGACGCCGGCCTGCACGCTTTCGTCGACCTTGTCGAAGCGCTGCGGAACCATGCCGGCCTCGGTGAGCTCTGCCGCGCCGTTGTCCCAGCTCTGGCCTTCGACGACCGGAACCGTGGATGACACCGAGCCCTCGTAGTCTGCGGGGCGCAGGTTGAGCGCCCAGATGCCGACGGCGATGATGACGACGGAGAGGATGGCGATGCCACCCCAGATCCAGGCGACCGGCGGACGGCTCTGCGTGCGCAGAGAGCGGTCGGTCTCCTCGGCAGTGAGCTGGCGGAGGGTCGCTTCAGAGCCCGTGGTCGCCGTGGGGTTCACGCCGAACAGGGTCGCGTTGAAGTCGGGCGCCGCAGCGACGCCGCGCTTGGCAACGACGGCCCCGGCTCCGGATGCCTCGACCTCGGTGCGGAACTCCGCTGCGCTCTGAAACCGCTCGAAGCGGTCCTTCGCAATGGCGCGGAGCACGACGGCGTCGAGGGCGGGGGAGACCGCGGCGTTGAGGGCACTCGGACGGTGCGCCTGCTGGTTGACGTGCTGGTACGCGACGGCGACGGGGTTGTCCCCGGTGAACGGCGCGGAACCGGTGAGCATCTCGTAGAGCACGATGCCCATGGAGTACAGGTCGGTGCGGGCGTCGACGGCCTCGCCGCGAGCCTGCTCGGGGGAGAAGTACTGGGCGGTGCCGACGATCGTACTGGTCTCCGCGATGCTGGCGGATGACTCGGAGATCGCGCGAGCGATGCCGAAGTCCATGACCTTCACCTGGCCGGTCGAGGTGACCATGATGTTGCCCGGCTTGATGTCGCGGTGCACGACTCCTGCGCGGTGGGAGTACTCGAGGGCGGTGAGCACCTGGCCGGTGATCCGCGTCGCCTCGGCGGGGTCGACCGGACCCTGCGCGATGATGTCCTTGAGTAGGCGGCCGTCGACGAACTCCATGATGATGAACGGCACCTGGATCTCAGCACCGTTGGCGTCGGTGGTGGTCTCCTCGCCCGCGTCGAAGATGCGCACGATCGTGGGGTGGGCCATCTTCGCGGCATCCTGCGCCTCGCGGCGAAAACGGCTGCGGAAGGCAGGGTCGGTTGCGAGCGCCGGCTTGAGGAGCTTGATCGCTACGCGACGGCCGAGTCGGGCGTCGGTACCCACGTGCACGTCGGCCATGCCGCCGCGCCCGATGAGGTCGCCGACCTGATACCTGCCTGCCAGCAGGCGAACACCCTGCGCTACGCCTTCAGTCACGAACTATCTCCCGGTGGGATCCACGAATTTGCTCTGGTCAGTGTACCCGCAGGTCTACGGGCGTCCCCTGTTAGGGAGCTGGCGCGGTGACGGGGATGTCCACAACGTTCGACTTCGCCGAGCGGAGGTCTCCACACTGCGCGTAGTAGCTGACCTTCACCGTTGCATCCGTTGTCGGAAGCGTGATGTCGATTGCCGTCGCTGTGCGGTCCACCGGGTTGGCCGGGGTGAACGTTCCGTTGGTCACCTCGAAGCTGTACCCGGAGAGCGCGTAACCCGAGGGGCAACCCGTGTAGGTCGGGAAGGTGACGTGCACGATCGTGCCGTACTCGTACGGCCCTGGCGGGACCGATACCGACGTCGGCTTGTCGGGCGTGGGGATCGCAGCGTAGAACGTCACGGTGATGAGCTCGCCCTCGGGAACGGATCCCACCGGGTCGATCTTGTACGAGCGCCCGACCTGATCGGCCGACGGTGCGACGTTGCCGGTGACGGGGTCGAGGCGGAGCCCGAGCTTCTCGAGGTCCTCCTTGACACGCGCCTCGGTCTTGCCGAGGAAGTCGGCCTCGTTGATCGTGACCATCGTCTCTTCGGGCGTCGGGGTGATCGACGGAGCAGTGATCGGAGTGGTCGGCGTGTTCGACGGCGCCGTTTCGTCGGTCGGGTTCGCCGTGAGCGCGATGACCACGGCGATGAGTACAACGGCGAGTACCGAGACGAGGGCGACGAGCGGCCAGGTCCAGGAGTTGCGCTTGCGCTCCTCGGTGGGGATCGTCGCGGTCGGGGTGTGCTCGAGCACG